>ERZ795032.150-NODE-150-length-100797-cov-7.030404_pt1 | contig 100797 bp, 74 predicted proteins | sample MGYA00375124_ERZ795032 | MGnify/ENA primary metagenome ERZ795032 (study PRJEB30167, sample SAMN05720154) | activated sludge metagenome | isolation source: Anaerobic digester | place: China | collected 2015-12-16 ... | reverse complement strand
CGGGTCGGACCGACTACCCATACTTCAAAACCGTCCACTTATTAGAATCAAGCGGTTTGAATACGTTTATCAATGGTAACCGAGCCACTAACGATACGCTGTTCCAAGAAGGCGACACGTTCAGCCCAAGCAAACACTTCTCGGCTTTCCCAATCTTTGAAATCTATGACAAAGATAACTTATCGGGCAAGTTCAATTCTAACGAAGACATTGGTTATGAGATTGAGATCATCTCGATTACTGCAACCAAGGCCATCGTTGAAATCACGCGTATCGTCTAATCATTCATGATTGTGGATTAAGGCTGGGGGTTAAAGCCCCTAGCCTTTTTCTTTTAAAAAACTTGATAGCCCCACTTACTTGGTTTGAGTACGTTTATCGTGTTAGCATGAACTTACAAACAATGATAACAATCGATTGTTACAACACGGAGAAATATCCATGAGACGTAATTATTGGCTAATTGGACTTTTATGTATCCTGACATTAAGTAGTTGTGATTTTAACTTTTCTTCAACTACTTCTTCCAGTTCATCTGCATCGAGTTTACCCGAAGGTGTGACCCCGATTCCGGAGACACCGGAATCTGACGACAACCTTCCAAAACCCCCAATGCCTGAGTACACGGAATTTTGGGACGTTAATAGCGTCGTTGAATTTAGGTTTGATATCGAACCCGAGCAACTTCAAAACATTTCCGATTGCGGTGGCTATAAAGACGATTGGCGCAACACCATGTATTTCCCGATTTTGGTTCATCTATTCCTAAATGATACTCACTACATAATCGATGAAGTGGGAATGCGGTTAAAGGGTAATACCTCTAGACACCCGTTTGTCGAAAACGGATCAATCAACGACTCGATGCCGGGCTTTAAACTTTCGTTTAATGAAACGTGGACCGATGATTATTATGAATCGTATGGACTGCGCAAAAGTTGGCAAAACGACGAACCCGATTATGAAGCCCGACAAGCGCGCCGGCTGTTTGACATGGAAAAGCTTGATTTCAAATTCAATCGTCCTAACGATCGAACCATCATCAGCCAACCATTCGCCTTCCAACTATTTCGGGCGTATAACGATATTGCCACGCAATCGTCGATGGCCGCCCTTTCCATCAATAACGGCACGGAAACCGTCAACATGGGCATTTATATAACTAATGAGGCAATTGATAAAACGTTAATTAGACGCCACTTCTCGAAACCGGAAACGCAAGGCGATTTGTATAAGTGCCTATGGCCAACCGACTTCTTAATCGAAAACGTTTGGGGAAGACGCACCATTTATGAAGAAGGTGGCAACTATTACCCCGATCCGACGATGATTGGCATTGAAGATGATGTTGCTGGCTATCATCCGACCTACGATTTAAAAACCAATCGAAAAACAAGCGATCACCATGCGCTTGTGAATATGATTAAAACGCTAAATTTAAGCACGCATTTGTCCGGTAATGATTTGATTGCAGCCCTCGAGGCGGTCATCGACATCGATTCATTCCTCAAATTCGCCGCTATCTCTTACCTAACCGGCAATCCTGACGACTTGCGTCACAATGTCAATAACCTCTACTTATACTTCCATCCCGTGACTGAAAAAGCTTATTTCATCCCTTACGACTATGATTGGTCGCTTGGTGTCGCCTGGAACGATTGGCTCGGACAGGCCATGGCAAACCTTTATCCCCACTATGCCGGTTCATATGTGGCGACCAATCCTGACAGTTCGATGCAGTTTCAACAAAATCCGCTTTACTGGTACACGATATGTTACGAAGCAAGCGAAATCGACCAATATAGCGACCTATACCCGCGCATAGATGCGTATCGCGATGCCTATGACGATTACGTGATGGCGGTGGCATCATCAAGCGAATTCAGTTTTGCTAGTTATGAGTCAATGTTTGACACATACAAAAACAATTACGAATCGTTTGAAAACGATCTAGTCGAAGAGGATTACTTTTCAAGCAAAGACATCTTCCTAAATTACCGAACGGCAATCATCGCCCAAGTCAATACGGCCTATGGTCGCAGTTATACTTAATCAAAGATTTAATTATTCATCACATATAAAATATTGATATTCGTTAAATTACTAGGTAGAGACCTCTTTCATTCTTCTCCATTAATCAATTAATATGAATTTGGAGATTTAATTAAAGGCGGTTGTTTCATGGAAAGAAAGAAATTGTTCTCGAATATCTTTTTGTCAATCATCAGTGTCACCATCTTTGCCCTAGCAACGACAACCAAAAACGAAACGAGCTATCAAAACGCCGCTGGCGGTGACACCGAATACACACTTGAATTCAGTTATTACCAAAATCGATTAGCAAGCGGATCATATAACGTCAACGGCTATTCGGGCACATCCAATGCGATAACTAACCTTGGCAATCCGGTCGCCTTTAATTATGGGGGCCTACGCAACCCAACGACGATGATGTGGCAAAGCATTAACACGAATGGCTATATTACCAATACAGCGCCCTTAAACGGCATGACGACGATTATTATTAACAAATATAGTTCAAGTGCTTCATTTGGCATTTACTGGTCGCACGACACATCGTTTAGCGAATCGCGTTATCAAGCGTTCACGTCTGCCTCACCAACAACCGTCGTCTTTAATTTCAATAATTACTTGCCTAATTACATTCGGATCAAAGCGTTAGCCTTATCGGAAATTTCCAATATCGCCATCTTTTATTCTTGTCAAAATAGTTACCGCACACTAACGGTCGGTGATAACCAAGCGTATGTCGGCTTCGTGACTGGAGGCGGTACGTTCTTGATTGGTCAATCGGTGACCATCACGGCCACGCCGTATCAAGGCAATACATTTTCGGGTTGGTATGATGGGGATACGCTTGTGTCAATGGATAATCCTTATACGTTTGCAATGCCTGAGGTGGATACCCATTATACCGCCCTATTCACCCGTAACTATTACGAACTTACGCTTGCAAGTAGCGATGAAAGCAAAGGTTATGTCGAAGGAGCGGGCTCTTACGCTTATGGAACTTACGTGACCGTTACTGCCACCGAACTAACGGGGTATCAGTTTATTGGCTGGTATCAAGGAGAGACTTTGAAATCGACCGACGCCAGTTATCAGTTCATGATGCCATATAACGATTTGTCCTTGACTGCGCAATTCGTCACCCGTTACGACTTATACATATATAGCAAAAACTCGAGTCTAGGCACCGTGTCAGGCAGCGGGTCATTCGGTGAAGGCACGTCAGTGACGATTACGGCTACGCCAAACGAAGGGATGTATTTCCGCGCTTGGCAAGACGGTGATGAAAACGTCATTTCAAGAAACGCCACTTATACATTTACGATGCCTAGCGCCGATTTGGCTTATTACGCCGTATTTTCGGAAACGCTTCCGCTGGAGCCGGGCGATATTTATGAATTTGGCACATATCCGCAAAGCAAAGTCACCGATAGTGCACTGCTGACCTCGCTAAGTAGCGCCGCCGGAACACTACCTAGTAGCAGCAATCCGCAAGCTTGGACCGATTATGGCTATTATCAATATGAACAAGTGACATCGTTCATGTGGTATATCGACATCGACTACAACCTTGACACATATCGCGGGGTATATTTTTCTAGTTATCGCCCGATTGAAACCAGCGATGGTGCTGATCGCACGACTTCGATCCAAGATGAAAACGGATATCTAAAGGAAGCGACTTATTGGTTTAAATACGAACCGTTGGCCTGGCGCGTGCTCGATGTAGTCAATGAGCAAGCGTTACTAATGTCAAACGTGATTATCGATTCCCAAGACTTCCATCAGACTTCATCAAGCACGGTTATCGGAGAAGATAGTTATTATAGCAACAACTATGAATATTCCCGCATTCGCGCTTGGCTTGCCGATAGTTTCTACAATTTGGCATTTACGTCCGCCGAAAAGTCGTTGATCACCACGACGCTAGTCAATAACGGTTTATCTTCAACGCTCAATTCATACAACGATTATTTATGCGCCGATACCAGTGACAAAATCTTCTTGCTCAGCAGTGGTGAAGCCACCAGTGCAACTTATGGGCTTGATAGTGAAGCTTCTAGACAATTAGCCGTCAGCGAATACGCCAAAGTAAACGGCAACGACTTTTATCAAGGAAAGGGTAGCTGGTTACTCCGCACACCGTATTATTTGAGTCCATTCTCTTATATCGTCTATGATGTTTCCTTCACCGGCACGGTAGGAATGAGTAACGTATATGAAACGAATTCCGGCATCGTTCCCGCATTGTGGTTTCAACTATAAATAATTAGGAAAAAATCGCTATAATACTCCTATGGCGTTTGTTCCAAAACACGAGACGATTAGGCAATTACGACTACCAACGAATCGCTGGCAATCGTTTTTTGATTGTGTAGTTAACAAAACGTCGACAACACTTTTATTGGGACTATTTGTTTTTATCTTTTCAATCCCTTTATTGCTTGTTTTAGGTATCTCCAATATTCTTGTCTACGACATTACGATGCAAATTAGCGAAGGTCTGATAACCGAAGCGGGTGCCGCAACCCGAATCTTCGATACACTCAATGCCGCTAATCTATTACTTATTCCCTCACTAGTTGTTTTATTTATCGGGTTATCAGGATTAACGCGGGTAACTAGACGCATGATCTTCCAGGAACACATTGCTTTTATACATGATTTTAAACAGGGCGTTAGCAGCAATTGGGCTTCGTTTTCATTACTGGCCATCGCCTTAGGTATTTTACACTTCGTTATGATGTTACTAGCCCGTTTAGGATACTTTTGGGAAGCCGCTTCTTGGCTTGACGTCACCCTAGCCATCGGCATCGGCGCACTGGTACTCACATTTTTAATCACGCCGTTTGTGCTATTCCAAACCGATTTATATAACCTTTCTTTTGGGGGCAAACTGAAAAACTCATTTTTGCTGGGGATGCGTACGGCGCCGGTCACACTTCCGTTCATGCTGGCTATCTTCTCGCCTTGGTTGCTCCTGCTTATTCGTTATGATGGAGTTGGCTACTTTATCGTGATTGGACTATTATTCATGATGGCCGCGCCACTACAGTTTTTAGCGATTCACGAATATACATTATCCGTACTTGATAAATTCGTTAACAAAACGAATCATCCCGAAATTTACGATAAGGGAATCTACCGCCATGCCCACGATTGAGTTAGTTAACGTAAGCCACTATTACTTTAATAGTAAATCTAATATCGCCACGGCGGGGCTATTTCAAGTTTCCCTAATATTGCCTGATTGCCACTTCATCATCATTGAAGGTCCCTCGGGCTGCGGTAAGACGACATTATTAAAAACGATCGCCGGCTTGTATACTCCCGAAGAAGGCACAGTATTATTCAACGGCATTGATGTTATCAATACCCCTGCAAATAAACGCAGCGTTGGATTAGTCAGCCAAGAATACTCCCTTTATCCAAATAAGACGGTGTTTGATAATATTGGTTATCCACTTAAGGTGTCCAAGGTTCCTCTTGAGGAGCTGCGTCAGCGCGTCAGTGAAATATCGCAGTTATTAGGCATTGACTTGCTGTTATCAAGGAAGCCTCGTGTATTATCTGGCGGGCAGCGCCAACGCGTCGCCCTAGCGCGCGCCCTTATTCGCCGTCCCGATATTTTGCTACTTGATGAACCGCTATCGAATGTCGAAGGACCACTACGAGATGAACTATTAAAACTTTTATCAACATTACAAAAACGTTTATCGATGACACTAATCATGGCCACACACCAAGTGGCGGAAGCCGCACGTTATGGCGATGTCATCGTCAGTATGGAAAATGGTTCCATCATTTCAATCAAAAACATCAATCAGGACACGATATGATCCGAATATTTGACGACCAATACCCGATTAATTACAAGTCCGAGCTAAGAAAGATGGCTTTGATTATGGGCATTATTTTGCTGATGACGATTGGAGTCAGCGCACTGATCATTGTTTACCGTCACATACTAGGCTCCCTATTAGCGCAACTTCTCGGCATCGCCTTTTCGTCAATTGGCTTTATCGCCATCTTCATCATCGTGTTTGAGCTTGTCATACCCGCGAGCATGAAGGCCAATCTAATCGCCCGTTTAACATCAAACGAACATCGTAGTATCACCGGTAAAGTAATTAGCATATCTTCACGACCAGAATTCCATTTGATGCAACCTTTTAACAAGCTAAAAATCGAAACCGGTGAAGGAATATTGGAAGTTTATCTTTGGTGGCCGACCAAAGCTCCCTATCCCCAGATTGAAGCGACCATCAAGGCATCGTTAGCGGAAAACGTCATCATGGGGTATGAAACGCTATGATCTCCCGTTATCAAAAGATCTCTTTAATATCGATATCAATCATCAGTTTGATGACGCTGACTTGGACATGGCTTTTTAGTGCGCTGGACACCCCAAAAGACAGCGAACGAATTCAATTATTTTTAGCCACGAATGAGTATCGTGAGGATTTGGAAACCGATATGGAATCCGGTCTTGCCAATATCGGCGTCAAAGACGTGATCATTACCGCGGTTGCCCCCGATAGTCCGTATTTCTTCACGATGCTATCAACAATCGGCATCCTTGATTGCGATTTGTTATTACTGCCCGAAACAGTTATTACTGGTATCGAAGACATCACGAATTTTGCTCCATTAGAAGCAAGCGTGCTTGCCGAATATGACATTACCGCTTCACAATACGATTACTTTACTTCGGGTGTTTATAACTACGCTATCAAGATCTATGATGCGGATAGCACCAACAACCTAATCGACCGTTACTTTTCAATTACCAGCAGCGATGATTACTACCTAGCGATTAACGCCAACACCGTCAATAGCGGTTCCTATTCAAAAGCGGCCGGAACAACGTCCAACCGCTCGTTTGACGCATTAGCGTTTTTGCTTAACGAAGGTACCACCTTATAGATGGAAAATGTATCCTCTTAAGCGATAAGTATAAATATTATCAAATGGATAAGTATTAAGTCCGGTCGAAGTCACGACCCATATTTCATCTGAATCGATAATGCGTCCATAACTATCGGTAACAAGCGCCGAATTGTGATTGCGGGGCCAGCCCGTTTCATCAGGACCTCCGAAGCCGACCATCGTCCAAGTATAGTTCATGCCAAGCATCGCTGCATCGATATCGTCAAAATCATCCATGCCATCGATATACGCTAAAGCGAAATGCGAATTTACGAGTGTGCGCGTACCATCGGGCGGATCTTTAACGCCACCGCCTGATAACACATACAGACGTCCTAATGCTTCATCATAGGCAATTTCGACATATGAAATATAGTTTTGGGTATTGTTAGGACGCTTCAAACCGTTATTGATTAACCTTGACCGATAAATTTGGGTCGGGTCGTCCAAATTGGAAAAGTCCCATTTTTCAACGCTGACGCCAATCGAAGCGTTCATGTAATAAAGTAGCACGACGCCTTGTCGATCGACCGATAATAGCGAGGGCATGCCATTGCCCCATGTTCCGGACACGTTATCGCGTGACCAAGGCACGATTGGATTGAGATGGTCGAGTTTAATCCATGGTCCCTCGGGGGCTTTAGCAACGGCCAGGCCAGTTTCATTGTTCGAATAATCGTCGGTGACACAGCCAAGGTAAGCCATCATGTAGTTATATACTTCTGACTCCCACACGAACCGTCCTTTAATGACCGAAGGGTCACATGCATGACGACCATCCCAGGTATCGATCGTTGGCGCAATAACGATTAGTTCGTCAGAGAAAATCCATTTGCCATCGTCTTGTTTCTCGCCCCGGCGATAGGCGATATGATCCATGATAATCGCCGTCGTTTTGTTAGTGCAATACCAAATATGGATAACATCTTTACCATCTTCCATTTCACGGATGACCGTTGGCGCATAATTGAATTTTTTCGTCGCGTCGATGTCTTCGCCAAATAGCACGCTTTCAAACTCAACCGGAACCGGTCCATCAATCACAATTCGTTTAATAAGCGTTATCACTAAATCTTGTCCGAATTCATCGGCGGCGTATGTAATCTTGGAATCTTCAAAATCATACGCATACACATATGTTTGACTGTTTGATGTTTCCGTTAGCGTAGAACCTACGATCGTATAGGTACCATCGCGGTTGGTAATTTGTCCCAGTTGACTGACAAACACATTCATGGTTTGATCATCGCGAAGTGTTATTTGATATAAACTGTAATCACTCGTGATGTCATACTCATCAAGATAGGCTGATTCTAAATCGTATATGCCGGCGACCGAGGCATAATCGAACTGGCTCGAAGAACTGGCGCAGCCACTTGCTAAAGCCAACGTCAAAGCCAAAAAGGCCAGGCTTTTGATATGTTTATTCATGATTTATCGTCTCCGTGTAGTTTCAAATGATAGCCATAGATGCGATAACTATGCAGCGATTGCCAAATGCCCTCACGGTCAGGATGCTGTTTGTTTAAGGCGCTGACGGTATAACCGATCAATAGTTCGCTTGGATTATGAAGATGCCCATATATATCCGCGAATAAACCGGGATTGTGGTTTTTAGGATATCCCGAAACCGTCTCATCGATTACGCCAAGTGATTCCCAAGTATAGGCTTTATCAAACAAACCTGCCATCGGAAATGTTTGGTTTTCTCCTAGAGAAGTTTTAAGTATTGGAAGCGCATTAGAAATATAAGTTGGCTGATCGGTGCCTCGCACGCGCATATCGCCAGTCGCATACATTATGTTATTTGCTTTATCATAAGCAAAATCGGCGTTACCGATTACATCTTGAACACCTAACAAGTTGATATAACCGTTGTCGCGGATGCGCACAAAACCAAGCTTTTTGGGCTCGTCAAGGTTTGATAAATCCCAATGCTCAGCGCGCGTGAATGTTTCATTAATGCCGACGTTATAGAAAATGATGCACTGACCGAGTTGATCCACCGATACGACACATGGTTGCCCATAGCCCCAGTGAATATGCGGACCGACATAATCGAGTGAACCGATAAAAGGTATCAGCGGGTTCTTATCGTATTTGATCCATGGTCCTGCAATGTTTTTAGAAACGGCAATACCCGTTTCGTTATCGGTGCAATCGTCCGTTACGCAGCCAAGATAAACCATTAAATAATTATATGTTTCTTGATGATATTGAAACTTGCCCTTTATGACTGATGGGTCACACGTATGACGCTGATCCCACGTTCCCTTCGTGGGTTCAAGCACTAACCGCTCTGGCGAAAACTTATAAACCCCATTTACTTGTTTCCCAGTTCGATAACCGATGTAATCGGTAATATTGCCACTGTCTTTGTTAGTGCAATACCAAACATGGAGCGTATCGCCTTCAAGACGTAAGCACGGGCAATAGTTATAGAAGTTGTCTGTTAAACTTTTGCCAAATAGCATCATAGCTCCATCAAGTAGCCGTGCAACCGATATGTGTGCAGTGCCGGCCACTGTCCGCCTGATCCCCAATTGGGCTGGTCGGAGTTTAAATCGCTTTTGGTAAAGATAATCGGAATTTGATAAGGATTCATGAGCCAGCCGTATTCATCGGTGACTAAGCCCGTATTGTGAACGCGGGCCATCCCCGTTTCGCCGGGTCCAATCGAACCAACTTTTTGCCAGCGTAACGTTACCGGTTCGAACAAAGTTTCGCCGATGACTTCTTCAATGCCCAAATTGATGTATTGGACAGTGTTTGCTTCCGTGAGCCAGGTCGGTTCTTCATCGCTGGCATATGGGAAATCTTCTTTAATGACATAAAGACGTTGATTAAATGCATCGTAGGCAAAATCGGCGTTATTGATTACGTCAGCGCCTCCCGAGGCATTGACGATACCGGCATTAGACACATTGGCCGCCGCTAGTTTGATGGGATCATCAAGATTTGATAAATCCCAGTGTTCGACATATTGGAACGTCCCGGTGGCGATGCCTTTGGTGTAGAAAAGCAGTACTTGGCCGGCTTTATCGACGGAAACGAGTGAAGGTTGCCCATAACCCCAAGTCCAGCGGTCGTTAACATATTCGGGTGATTCGTAATAATTGGCAATCGGGTTGATGTGATTCATCTTAATCCACGGACCTTCGGGTGCTTTGGAAATAGCGATGCCGACTTCGTTACGACTCGAGTCGTTAGTGACACAGCCTAGATACGCCATTAGATAAGAATATTGTTCGTCTTGGTATTCAAAATCGCCCTTTATGACTGAAGGGTCACAAGCGTGACGCGAATCCCAGGTTTCTGGCGTCGGTTCGAGCACTAATTCCTTGTCCGAGAATATCCATCTACCGTCACCTTGCAGTTCGCCCCGACGATAGGCGATGTAGTCGGTCACGTTGCCAGAAATGCGATTCGAACAATACCAAATGTGCATGATGGCATTGCCTTCCATTAAGATGGTCGGACAGTAGTTATAAAAGTTCTCATCTAAACTCTCGCCGAATAGTTCCTCGTCAAATGCGCGTTCGCCAACTGTCGCGGGGCGTTCCCGTGTCACATCGGCATAGGTCAATATCACATTACGGCGATTGATACGTCCGATATAGGTCAGCGTACCTGCGGTTTCATCATAATCAAAATCGTAATACTTCAATCCAATCATTACTAATACGCCATCGGAGTTTTCGGCATAGTGGCCTTCTTGGACCGTTAACCCAAACGCATCGAGGTCTTCGAGTTTCGCGGTATAGTCATCATTAAGCGTCAAGGCTCCGAAAACATACTGGGGCATGGCATCAAAGCCATCAATGTCGTGCACGGTTTTCGCATAAACGCCGCCATAGGTCGAACTGAATTCGCTACTTGATAAGGACGAGCTGCTGCTTTCTGGTAGCGAAGAGCTAATCGGCGCACTGATTGAAGCGCACGAAGAAAAAATAAGTGGAAGTAAGAGTAAACCAAAACGAGACATGTAATTTCGTTTCATATTTGTCCTTTCGTGATATGAAGCGAACCCGGGAAGCGGAATGAATCCGCCTCCCGAGTAAGTTGCCAATTAGGCGGCTTCGTAGATAATCGTCGCCAAATGTTGCGTAAATAGATAATTTGGCGTATCGGCTTCGAGTTCACTGACGTTATAAATGATTTCAATGGATGTGGTTGATAACACATGTCCATATTCGTCAGCGACGATCGTGCCGGAATAGAGCCGTTCATAAAGCGCGTCTGGCGTATCGAGGAATACATAGACTCCCAAACTTTCCCAGCCGTCGCCCTGATCGGTAGTGTAGAGTTCTGCTTCAGCGATTTTAGCTAACTCGATGCGTGTGGAAACGCGAGGCCGTTGACTGGCTGCGGGTGAATAGTCTTTGACCATGTAAAAGTCATGACCCGTGCCGTCATAGGCAAAGTCAGCGTTAGGAATCATCGTTTCCGGATCGCCACTTGAGAGGTTGCCGTTATTGGGAACCATCACAAAACCTGAAATCTCGGCATTCGCAAAATCGGCAATGTCGACGTCAAGGAAATAGCTGTAATGGCCATAAGCATCGGCCCAGGTCCAGAAAAGGCGAACAATCGACTCTTTGTCGAGGTTGACGAGCGCTGGAGCGTGGAAGCCAAGATATGTTTCCCCATATACTTCATCATCGTATTCAAGCACCGGTTCGGTGCCGACTTTGACCCAGGTGCCCAGCGGATCGGTTGCTAAAGCAATACCGATCGAATTGGACATACCGGTTGCTAAATCGGTGCCGTGGTAGGCGAGTAGATACGAATAGGTAACCGTATTGTAGACAAATTCCCCTTTAGTAATCGCTGGACCGCCGATATATTGATCCCAGCCGCTGGTCGAGGGTGTGATAATCACGTGTTCCTCGCCATAAAGGTGACCGTTACCGGTGCTGAACACGCCGCGGCGAATCGCAATCACGTCATCTTCTTCGCCCGATTCGGCATTGGTGACATAGACTAACAACCGATCGCCGTTAGCTTCTTCGATGACGTCGGCGTCTTTAATGTAGTGACCAGTCGCCGGAGTTGGTAAACCATAGACCGGAGCCGGTTCTTCGCTTGAAGGCGTGGAACTGGGCGGAACTGAGGTCGATGGCGCGCTACTGGTGGTCGGGGTTGACGAACTGGAAGGAGCAACGCTACTTCCACAAGCCGAAACGACGAGTGCAATCGCGATTCCGGCAAAAACCATTAATACTTTTTTCATATCGTGCTCCTTAACCAACCAAATCCATCAACTCGGGAATCGAGGTGCCGGTCACGAATGGTGACGACCAAGTCGGCGTTGTTGAATAAGCGCCGAACTTATTGACGGAGAATGGCATATTCAGATATGAGGAGGAGTGGATCGTAATCGCCAAATAACTGACGGTCGTTCCTTCGGTCATGAATACTTCTTTGGTCACGCCGTTATTGCTCCAATCAGCGCGGAAGAATGCGCTATAAGGAATGCGGACCCAGCCTTCAAACCCGACGGGAAGCGTCGCCGTTGGTTTGGTCATGTAGACGCTTGTCAATTCGGTATTGACGTCATAGAGCCAGAAACGATGGCCTTGTTTGATGTTGAATCGATCGGAGACGCCACTGGATACGATACGGCAGTCGACTTCGAGATTGAAGCTGACTTCGCCATCGGAATCGTTACGCGCCCAGAAGGTGACGCCCTTACGGCCATCCCAGCCCGTCGCTCCCGCGGCAATCGTAATTGCCGTGTAAGCATCGCCGGTGGGATTGCTACCGGTCGCCATCAGTTGCATGGCCGTGTCGCCATAAGAGTCGGTAACCATCGTCACCGAGCCATAGGAACCACCCGTCCAAATCGAGAAATTGGATGGGCTCTTGCCCGTGCCGGTCACGTTGATGATTGAGTCGCCATAAATCGTGCGTTCATTGGTCACGATTAGCGTCGATTCATTAGTCAGACTACCGGACGTGGCGAATTGTCCCGATTTATCGTTTGTTAAATCGAGTACTTTGGTAAACGTTGTGCCCTCTTTGCCGATTTCGCCCGTGTAGAAGCCGATTTCGCCGAATTTAGCTTGGAAGTTGTAGTTGTAACGACGATTGGTCGTCACTTCAAGTGCAGTGACACCAGCGAGCGAACCGCGTTCGGGATCGGCCATTCCGCCTAAGGCCGCCATTGGAATTAATAGCGCGCCAGCGGAGATTGACGTAGTTGCCGCGGAGTATTGCACGACGGCAGCCGTGGCGATGTCGCCGTTTTCTTTAATCCAATAAACCTTTTCGCCATCTTCGACACCAGCGATGGAATAGGTGTTCGTCGCTGTTTTGAGAGCGTAGGTTAAACCGGGACTACCAACAGTGTTGGCAAATTGAATCGCCAAATAGCTGGCCGCTGACATATCGGCGGTCATATCGAAGGTAATCGTCAGTTTTTGGATATCGTCTTCGGCAGCACCAGTCGCCGGAGCGACCCAGATCTTGCCGTTTTTGTAGGCTTCGAATTCGCCGAGGCGGAATGGATAGTCGGTGCTCGGGGCAATTTGCCAATCTTGAACATCGATCAACTCCATCGTCGTTCCAGCGGTGTTGTAGTAATAATCGATTTCGATTGGGTGATAAATACCATCCCCATCGAGGTAGCCGACCGCGCCGATGGAAACGGTGAAGTTGTAGTTCCACATCGTATTGGTCGTTAGCAGGAAGTTATTGACTCCCGATAGCGTATTGCCGGCATCTCCGAATTGATAGACGATGCTATCAAGCGGTAAAATGGCCATGCCAACTTTTCCTTGCGGGATGTTGACGGCGCCATAAAGGACACTGGCGACTTCGTAGGAATCAAGCTCCCCTTCGTCTTGGAAGTAGACTTTCTTAGTATCGACCATCGTCGAATAGCGAGTGCCGCTATTCTCAACGCCCCAAGTTAAACCAGGTGCGCCGACATCAGCTCGATACTGGACGGCGATTGCTTGGGCGCTGGTTAGGTCGACTTTAGCCTTAAAGTTGACGAATAGCGCTTCCCAAGCGTCACCAGTGGCCGCGGCTGGTCCTGACCAGGCTCTACCACCATTGAAAGCTTTGTCGCCCACAGGTAGCGGATAACCGGTAATCGTGGTTAGCGTCGTCATCACGTTAGAATCATAATAATAACTTGATGGCTTTGCGGCTTCTGACAAATCGAATAATGGGGTATAACTGGCGCCGGCTTCGGCTGGATTGCCGATGAAGTAGCCGATTTCGCCAATGCTGAGCGACCAATTCCAATTGTAGATGCTATTGGTCGTCATATAGAAATGGGAAATCGAGGCCAGGCTACTAGCGTTGTTGTTCCATTGCCAGCCAAGTTGTTTCAGCGGAAGCAGCAGTGCTCCTTGGCTGCCTTCGGGAACCCACATCGCCCCATACATGATTTTGCCGAGGTCCGAAACGACGCCCGCTTCATTCATGAAGTAAACATTGACTGTGTTATCGGCAACGCCGGCAGTCCCAAAGCGGTCGCCATTGACTAATAAGCCAAAGGTCATGCCTGGTGCTCCAACATCGGCTCGATACTGGACGGCAAGGTAATCAGCGCTTGATAAGTTTTGAGCGCCTCCATCAAAGCTGGCTTGGAAAAATTGCCAGTAATCTGCGGTTTGCGTCGCGGGTCCCGTCCATGTGACGCCGTTGACAAACCCTGCATTACCCGTACGGAACGGGTAGGCCGTTGGCTCGATGGCTTCGGCTCGTGTCAGTGGTCCAACCAGCGACCCGAGAATGCCAAAGCCCATCAGTGCCAACATGCGCAATCTGAGTAGTCTTTTTCCCATATGTTCCTCCTTTTTGGAATATATAAACTAACCGCCTTATGCGGTATTAGTTTCTAATTGAAGACGTATTTGCGGATTATTTGATAAAAGCGGTCTCGGTCGACATCAAGCGCAGCATTGATGATTGAGCCATCGTTTGAATCTATTGGCAAGATGTCAAGCGCCCCGCGTTTATTAGTCAAATTAACTTTGACTCGCAGCGGTTTGAACACGCATACATCACTGACAAGCGTCGTCACCGCCAGCGGATCGTGCATCACGCTTTTAGCGAACTTAGTCGATTGTTGCCACATCTTGAACCAATGCGACAATAGCATTCCTTTTTTATCCGTACGCGCGAATAGCTCATCGAGCAAATCTTGCTCGAACGTGCACTTAAGCGTTACGTCAAGGCCGATCGCATCGATAGGGATGCCGCTGGAGTAGACAATATCTGCGGCTTCGGGATCAACAATCACATTCCATTCGGGCTCATGGTTGGTAAACCAACCACTCATCATGACGATTTTCTTTATTAATGGTTTAATCGATGGATCTTTTTCAATCGCTCGGGCGATGTTGGTCAGCGCTCCGATTGGAACGAGTACGAGTTCGCCTTGATAAGCATGGGCTTTCCTGATGATGAAATCGATGGCCGATTCGTGATCGATGACATAGTGGTCACAACCTTGATCATAGCTACAAGGTTTCCCAGTCGTGTCCGGTTCGTTAGGTAGTGTCTTCAGCGGTTCCTTGTATGGATATGTTTCACCCATGCGCACAGGCACGAACAGCTCATCAACCGCATCGAAATAACGGGCGACCATTTTCGCGCGTGCTAATGTATCGCGGTAGACAGTCGTCACGCCGACAAGCTCAATCGCTTCAAGCGCATGAATGAGCGCTAGGGCAAAGGCATCGTCGATGTCATCGCCAATGTCGGTATCCAAAATCACGGGTATCTTTTTCATATTAGTAGGTCCTATACCTTGATAAGTCTCCGTTAGGCAACGTTCGATCGAGCGGGCTATCGTAGCCATCTTGGAATGGTGGCCAAGCCCGTTCGATGCCAAGTTTTACTTTCGCGGCTTGGAACGCTTCATTGCTCATCGTCGTCACGAGTTCAAGACCGCGGGCCGTAATCGCGCTGACGGCGCTATTGTACTCGGTAATCGCCGCGGCTTGGCTGCTGGCCTTGATGATGCGGGGCACGAGTGTGCCTAGTGTCGTTTGAATGCGCGTCAAGTTATTGCTGAATTGCTGGAACCGACTATCCGTCGCATCAACGACATAGTTAAGCGCGTTGAGGTCATAAGCATATGGGCTCAGTGGCCGTTTTAAATTGGTTCGGTATAAATCGGCTGACGATTTGCCATTATTCGTTTTGGGTTGAACATTATCGTAATATTGCCAGTTGATTAATAGATCAAAACCAAGCAAACCGTATTTGGCGGTCGCCGAACTTGCTTTCTCGGTTAGGTATTGCTGCGTGAACACGATTTCGCTATCTTCGCCATCGGTCCAGTTCCAAGTGATGCCTTCGGGACCAAGCGTCACGAGCCGTTGTCCTTCTTTGCTCGTGAGGAAATCGAATAGCTTGATAATTAAATCCGGCCGTTGGCTATCGGTCGTAATCATGTTGAATAAATACCCATAACCGCGAATGTCTTGAAGAATCGGAGCATCGCCGTTTTCGTTAGTAATATACATCGACACATACGGATAACCCGAATCGCGCGCCGTTAAGAAATGGAATTGATAATCTTGTGGCGTTACCAGTGTCGCAAATGCTTTGCCTCCGGCAACGACGCCGCCGGCACCATCGTAGTTTTGTGTGAAGTTGGCAGGTGAAATGATGCCTGAGCGATACAAATCGTTCATGTATAGCAACATGTTCTTATATGCTTCGGATGTGAAGTTATAGATCAGTTGTCCCTCGTTATCCTCAAATGGTACGGCGAAGAATTGCGCGAGCCAATTGAGCGAGGCCGATCCGTTGGCGCCAAACTGCGCTAATTGTAGACCTGTCGTCAATGTGCTGCCATATCGTTGCATCGCCCATAAGGCAGCTTCTTTGAATCCCTCTGGCGTCGTGATATAACCTTGCCATTCGACCGATTTACTGAGGCCTGACAGCGATGTATAAGCGACTTTGCCATCTGGTCCTTTTAGATTGGTTTCAACATGGGTTTGCCAAGCGTTGAAAATGTCTTGGCGGACCATCATGCCGCCGTTTGGTTGTAGCTTCTCACCTTCGGGCACGTCTTCATATGAATAATAGTGATTGGGAATGCCATATGTTTTGCCATTACCGTATTTCCACCAATCCCAGACGTCTTGCGGTAAGTTTTCAAATAGCGAGGGGGCCCATTTCTGCGCCAATGTGTTCATGTCATAAACATAGCCTTGCTGCGCCAGACCGGTAATTGTCTGCGTTTGACTCGTAGGAATTGAGATGACGTCAGGCAAATCCCCTCCAGCGATCATCGTCGCCAGTTTTTGGCCATCGTCGGTGACGGGCGTGTCAAAGGTGACGGTAATTCCTGTTTTTTGCTTGATGATTTGGCTAACCTGGTCAAGTCCCGTCGGGGCATTCCAACTGGCGACGTCGACATACCAATCGATGGAGACGTCGGTCCCATCGGGAACGTGGTCCCAACTGTTTCCTTCATCGGGCGTGTCCGGGTAGCTGGGATAAGTCAGACTGGCCATGTTATCGCTGGTCGTGCCGCTATCGCCTGAGTTCGGTGTTGATGTGCTTGAACATCCCGATGCCAATAGAGCGAATAACGCCATGCCCACGATATATTTTGAATGTCGTTTCATATGTTCTCCTTTTATCCTTTTAGCGAACCAATCATGATGCCTGATTGGAAATTTTTACGAATGAGCGGGAAGAAAAATAGTACCGGAATCATCGAAATGATAATCGCCGCGAGCGATAATGTTTTCGGCGATAAACGTTCCATCATTTCCGCGGGCATGCCCTCGGTCAGCGTCGCCGTTTGGATGGCTTTTAACAGGAAATATTGAAGCGTTTGCAAATTTTGACTATTCGTGAAAATCATCGTGTCGAAATAGCTGTTCCAATGACCGATGGCCACCCATAAAGCGACGGTGGCTAACACAGGCTTTGATAACGGCACGAAAATTTGCCAATAGATACGGAATTCGTTGGCGCCGTCGATCATCGCCGCTTCGTGCAGTTCGTTGTTGATCGTGCGGAAGAAACTGTTGATGATGATCATGTTATAGACCGAATAAAGACCCGGGATGATGTAGACACCAAACGTGTCGTACAAACCGACTGAGCGAATGATTAAGAAATAGGGAATCAAACCGCCGCCGAAAAACATCGTCAGCAAGTTGATCCAGTAAAACACTTTCTTGAATTTTAAGTTAGAACGGCTCATCGCGTAAGCGACGATTGAAGTGTAGATAAGCGCTGTCAATGTGCCAATCACGGTACGCGCAATTGTCACGCCATAACCGCGCCATAGCCCTGGATTGGTCAGCACGACTTTGTAGTTTTCAAACGTAAACACGCGTGGTAGGAACAGCACGCCGCCGGCTGCGTAATCGCGTCCTTGATTAAACGAACCGGCCAACACGTAGATGATTGGGTAAATACACAAAATCATGAACAGCATCATAAATGTGAAATTAATCACGTCAAACGTTTTAACTTGCTTGTTCAATTTCGACTTGCGATATATTTTCGCGCGTTCTTTCGCGGCCTGGTGGTCGAGTACGAACACATACGATAAAGGTGCGGCTAGGAGCACTAACACACCGATACTGATAAACATCAAAACATTGAGTGTCGCATATAGCGCATCACTGCCTTCATCGATATCGATGTTGGACGTATAGGCGAAAAATATCGTGGCCACGAATGCAAGAATCGCCAAACCAAGCAGCACTTTCCTGACTAGCGCCCGAATCGTATCAATTTTTAAATACGCGAGCAGTTTCATCAGTAGATGCCCTTTCCGGTGATTTTCTTCAAAATGGCGTTGCCGCTGACGAGCAAGAATAATGAAATAACCGATTTGAAGAGCCCAAGCGCCGTCGCATAGCTATAACGCCACCGCGGGATGCCAAATTTGTAAATGAACGTATCTAGCACTTCTGACCGCACTAAGTTATTGGCGTTTTGGAATACCCATAAATGCTCGATCCCGTTATTGAGTAAACCGGCAATCGATAAAATGAAAAATAACGTGACCGTCGGCATGATCGAAGGCACGGTAATATACCAAATCTTGTGCCACCTGTTGGCCCCATCGATTTTGGCGGCTTCATATAGTTCATTGGGAATGCCCGATATCGCTGCCACATAAATAATTGAGCCCCACCCTAATCCTTTCAAGATTGAAGTAATAATGATTAAGCCCCAGAAATATTGTGGTTCACCCAATACATCGACCGGTTGTTTAATGATTCCTAAGTCAAACAGCAAGTTATTAACGATACCTGTATCAAAATCAAGTAACGATAAGAAGATACCGCCGAAGATGACCCACGATATGAAATGCGGGAAGAACGTGACCGTTTGCACGACTTTCTTAAAGCGATTGCTCAATAATTCGCTCATCAAAATCGCAAAGATAATCGGCGCTGGGAAATTAATTAATAACTGTAAAACATTGAGCCCGATTGTGTTCCACATGATGCTTTTGAAATCGGGATCAGTCAGGAAATATTCAAAGTTAGCAAAGCCACTCCACGGCGCTTGCTGGATGGCCGTCAAAATATTTAAATAGCCATCACCGTCTTTAAATGCCAAAACGAGGCCATAAAGCGGGGCATAGGCAAACACGGCCAGGAAGACGACCGATAAAAATGCCATTCCGAGCAAAATGAAATCATTGTGATTCCACGGTTTGCGGCGTTTTTTGTAGCCACCGGGAATCAGTGTGCCGTCGCATCGTTGTAACTGGATTGATTTGGCCATGTTATCTTTTCACCGTTTTGACGCTGTAGCGTTTGACGAGTTTGCCAGGAATGCTAATTTCATCATGGACATCTTCTTTGCCATCAATGGCCCGGATTAGGAGGGCGCACAGCTCTTTGCTCATCTCACCGATGGGTTGACTGACTGTTGTCAGAGGGATGTCGAGCACATTGGAATAGAAAATATCGTCGAAGCCGGCAAGACTCACGTCGCTAGGAATCGAAATGCCGAGTTCGCGGGCGGCTTCTAGGACGCCATAGGCTTGCATGTCGTTAAAAGCGAAAATGGCACTGACATGTCCAAATAACGCTTTCGCACCTTTGCGGCCCGATTCGACATCATAGTTGGCGTGCACGACATGGTTTTCATTAAGGCTTAATCCAGCTTCCTTAAGTGCTTTGAGCACGCCTTCAAACCGTCCTTTGGAACTTATTAAGTTAACGGGACCGGTAATCAATCCGATGTCGCGATGACCTTTTTCAATTAAATATTTGGTTAGCTCATAGGCGCCTTTGGCGTTATCGACAAATACCTTTGGTTCATCGCCTGGATAATAACGGTCATATAAAACCGTCGGTATTTTGAAAGTAAACAACATATCTTTAATTTCAGCCCAATTGCCGTTAGTCAGCGATTCGGCAGACATCGTCAGAATTAATCCATCGACTTGCCGATTGGCCAATAACTTGATGTATTTGATGTCGTTTTCGTATTTTTCTTCGGTGTTGCAAAGAAGCATCGTATACCCATAACGATCAAGTTCAATTTGAATGCTTTTGACCGATTCGGAGAAGAAACTATTACTAATGTCGGGAACGATGACGCCGATTGTGTTCGATTTGCGCATCGCTAATGAGCGGGCAATGCCGTTAGGATGATAGTCGCACTCTTTGGCGACGCGCATGATTTTTTCCTTGGTGGCGACAGAAATCGTATTTTCACGGTCGTTGAGCACCAGCGAAACCGTTGTTTGCGAGACACCACATCGCTCAGCGATGTCTTTGATGGTAACGATCTTCTTAGCCATGGTGCGTCCTCACGAAATCTAGTGTTTCCGCTTTTGTGGGAATCGATTGTTGGGCGCCGGTACGGGTCACGCAAATAGCGGCCGCGGCCGCGGCAAACTCCATCGCTTCAGTGACTGATTGGCCTTGGCATAAACAAGCCAAGAAACTGCCGATGTAGGTATCTCCCGCCGCCGTCGTGTCCACGGTCTTGACGTGATGACTTTTGACGAATTGGTTGCTTTTGTTGTTGACATAAAACGCGCCGCGTTCACCCATCGTAATCACCACGTGCTTGACGCCTTTTGAAAGTAGGTGCAATCCGGCTAGCTTCGCCATGTAGTTATCGCTCGGTTCCACGCCGGTGTAAAATTGCGTTTCCACTTGATTGAGGCAAATGTAATCGATGTACGCAAATGCTTCATCTGGGAGGTTGGCGGCTGGAGCCGTGTTCAAACATGTGATCAGGCCTTTTGCTTTGGCTAGTTTAAAGGCCTCGATGATCGTTGGGATGGGAACTTCTAACTGCGCCAGTAAATAGTCGCCTTTTTCGGCATCGCCCAATGCTTGTTCGACAAGCGCGTAATCAACGCGCCCGTTCGCGCCCGCATCAACGATAATCCGGTTATCGTCTTCGCTTAGCAAAATCACGGCGACGCCGCTTGAGAGGTCATCGTGTTTCTTGATATTGGAAACGTCGACATGGTACGCGTTAAGGGCATCCAGCAAATCTTGGCCAAACGCCTTGCCAACCGCCCCAATGAACTTAGAATGTCCGCCGGACAATGACACGGCGACGGCTTGGTTGGCGCCTTTACCACCCGGATTCATCAAAAAGGAAGAACCGAGCAGGGTTTCGCCCGACCGTGGCATCTTCCGTGCATGGATGACCAGATCCATATTCACGCTTCCCAGGACATAAATATTGCTCATATTTCCCTCTATGGTTTTTGGTAAAGCGGTTTACTAATTACAAAATAGCATTGACATAACGACTTGTAAAGCCCAAGACGACAATATTTGTAAGCGCTTTATTAAAAGTAGAAGAAATGATTTGATTTTGGATGTTTTCTTGCTATTGTCAGTGGACAAACGTCATGACATTGTTGCTCCCAATCGATTTGATTATTATTTTGTTAACAAGAAAAGATTCATTTGAATATAATTATGCTTGTATGTTTCCCGCTATTAAAATCAAATCCACGGTTCTACTCTCATTAGCGCTTACGGGAGCGCTAATCATTTTATTGTCCGCTCCGTTTCTAGCGACAATTCAAGGCTTTTGGGCGATCCAGATTCATCCCTCGCTTTTAGTGACTGATTATCTTGGTGTCGGTGGCTTTGCCGGTACGCTATTAAACGTGTGGATCACGACTTGGATGTCGATATTCGCTTTGCGACTAATCAAGGCCAATTTTTCAGGCGTATCCATCGCTGGTGTCTTAACGATCGCCGGCTTCGCTTTCTTTGGTAAAAATATCTGGAATTTTTTGCCTGTTTGGCTTGGCTTCTTTTTATACGTGCGCATCAAACGGCAGCAACTTAATCAATATACTGGAACCTTCCTTTTTTCTTCAGGTATCGCTCCTTTGGCTAGTTTCATCGCGTTTGGAATTCCGGGACTGCCGCTATGGGCGAGTCTACCACTTGGCATATTAGCTGGGATTATCGCCGGTTTCTTGACACCAATGGTTGTCTCCATCGTCGGTAAATTCCATCAAGGCTACAATCTTTATAACACTGGTTTTGGCCTTGGATTCATTGCCATGGTGTTTGCCAGTTTGTTACGCGCCTTTAATGTCACGCTAACGGTTACCCCAATGACGACCGAAGCCTATCACTCGATATTGTTTTGGTCGCTTTTAGTCATTTCCCTATTATTGATGATTGCCGCATTCTTCCTGAACAAGAACGTCTTTAAATCATGGCTTCGCTTACTACAAAGTCCAGGAAATTTGCCAAGTGATTATGTCAAGGAGTATGGCTTTGCGACGACACTATTCAACATCGGCAGTTTGGGTGTCTTTAGTTTAATCATCATTTTATCTTTAAATCTTAAAATATCTGGACCGATGATTGCCGCGATGTTCACGTTAATTGGTTTTGGAAGCTATGGCAAACATATCCAAAACTCGACACCGGTCATCGCCGGATTGTTGTTGGCATCATTGATTCCTGGTTTCTCAATTACAAATTTGGGTCCGAGCATCGCGATATTCTTTGTAACTGCGCTAGCACCTGTGGCTGGAAAGTTTGGCATCATTTATGGTCTATTGGCAGGCTTCCTGCATTTGTTAATCTCGCCTTATGCACTAGCGCTACAGGGCGGTTTTGATTTATATAACAATGGTTTTACGGCCGGGCTTGTCGCCGGTATCGTTGTCGTTATCGCTCAAAATTTCCCTCTAAAATTCCATCGAAAACATACTCATTGATATATTCTAAATTGCATCATTTCCAAAATCCGCGCGAAATTTAGCGGTCAATTTTTCTTGCCAATCACCAATCGGCGCCAGTCTTCCCATGAAGAAACGCATTATTTGCGGTTCTTCAATAAACGTTAAGCCACCAATTAGATGGCGATTTTCAAACAGCCAAATCAGGCGATCGACGATATATGTAATATGCGAGAGCGAGAAGACGCGGCGAGGTAGTGCCAACCGCACGAGTTCCATGCTGGCGATGTGGTCGCTTCCATCGGGATTGCGCGTTTCTGAAATCGTACCGCGCTCCATACCACGGGCACCGGATACGATATAGATGGCGGCCGCTAGTCCCCCAGCCGGATATTGTTCTCCCGGTACATGAGATAAAAATGCCCTAGCGTCAATATGAACTCCAAGACCACCCGCCGGAGTAACAATCGGCACCTTGTGCTTTATTAACATATCGGCGAATGCTTGTATGAATTGCGGACCTTGTGAAATGACATCTTGATCAAGCGTTTCTTCAAGACCAATCGTCAATGCCTCCATTTCGCGAACCGACATGCCCCCGTAAGTCAAGAAACCTTCATAGAGTGGCACGAGATTTTTCATTTTATCGAATAGCGATTTATCCCTCATTACAAGGCCGCCACCGCGAGCGCTACCTAGTTTTCTTGCCGAAAAATAGATGATATCCGCACATCGAGAAATTGCTAAATTGATCTCGTGAATCGACATGCTTTGGCAACGTTTTTCCCTGGTTTTATTGAAGAATAAGTTATCACTCAATAAGCTGGCATCCATGATTAGCAATAAGTTGTGTTTCTTGCACATCTTACTAACGGCTTCGATGTTGGTTAACGAGATGGGTTGGCCACCAATCAAATTTGTTCCAAGTTCAATTCTGACGAACGAAATGCGATTACTGGCAATAACATCTTGCAGTTTTTCAAGATCCATATCGCCTTTAAATGGATGCGTGGATTCGGATTCGATTGCTTCGTCAAGATGACATTCGATGACCGTCCCGCCCATTTCCATGATATGGGCTTTCGTCGTCGTGAAATGATAGTTCATGACAGCGACATCGCCTGGTTTGACGAATACTTTAGCCAGTATGTGTTCACAGGCGCGTCCTTGGTGCGCTGGTAAAAAGTAGGGCATCCCGAAGAATTTTTGTAGCATCGCCTCGAGGCGGAAAAACGTTTCACTACCAGCGTAAGAATCATCGGCCAGCGTCATCGCCGCGAGTTGACGGTCGCTCATGGCGTTAGTGCCGCTATCGGTTAGCATGTCAAGAAACACATCGCGATTTTTGAGCAGAAACGTGTTATTGCCTGCTTCCTGTATCGCTTTTAAGCGATCTTCAAGTGGTAGCAAATTCAGTTTTTGAACGATGCGCGCTTTATGCATTTCCAGTGGAAACGGCGCGACTTTGTAACGGGCTAATTGTGGCATAATGCTCCTTTCGTTTTGAAGGGAGTAAATAAAAAGATTTCCGCCCTTCACTCATGTAGGGACGAAAACCTTGCGAGATTCCGTGGTACCACCCTGATTATGGATTTTCCATCGCTTATCGAGTCTTACAACTCTAGCCTCGCTAACGGGAGGATTCCGAGGCGGCCTACTAACTCGTTCGGCGCCTGACTCCGAAGTGTATATCGTTAACTCTCGGTGTTTGCTTCCACCAACCGCAAACTCTCTATTGCCCACAATTCACGCATCTCTTCATCACGGTCTTTTGTTATGTGATTACTCCTAATTTTAGGTGATGACCAGTTTGAGTCAAGCATTATTTATCGCGATTTGTTATTTCAACAAGAAAAAGGGCTTTCATCGTAAATATTCGATAAACCCTTCAAATATCAATTGTTTTCGTTTTGTCATATCCACAAGCGCATCTTGCCCATAATCTTTTAATGGGATTGGGCTTATTTGGAATCAGCCTGTGTGTCTAGTAGTCTTCTTGTTAAGTCGCTGCCGATTGCATTCCAAGCACATGTGCATGTGTGTGCAAATGATATCGCCACATGTTGGACACGACCATTTGGCTTCTTGGCTAGCAAGGAAGGCTTGGATGCCTTGCTCTTTCATCATCTGTTGATTGGCAATCATGCTCATGTCATATTTGGTCCGGTAACGCTTGTCGAGTCGTTTTAGCCTCGGACAGGGAAATAACTCGCACTCATGGCAAAACCGAATCGTGCCGTTAGCTAGTTGCTCGCAAAGACCACCAGTGAAAGTACAATGTTTTCCTCGGGAAATACATCCCGGACAATAGGTTCGATGATACCCAAGTTTGTTTAAATCTTTTTCACGAAACTGATAGGCCACGCATAACGCGCAGTTCATGCCACAAGGAGCGATTAAATCGGGATGAATACTCATGGCTATATTTTAAAAATGTCGCCATGAAAAGGAAACACTATCAGATAGTTAATTTGTAAAAGGCAATGTTACTCTTCAATAACGACTGGTTGTTCGTAATCGATGTTTGGATATCCAAAGCCATGGATTTGATAAAACTCGCTCAAGAAACGTTTGGTACCATCGAGCGCTAGCAGTTGCTCGTCAGTCAGATTTTTCATCATGTTGACTACTTCCCGTTGTATCGAGGGGTCCATTTCCTGGTGATCAATTCTAATGCGGCCCTTATCATCAACTAGTCTTTTATCTCCATAAACCATATCTTTAAACAAACGATATTTATGTTCCAAAATCGCTTCGTGGACACCATGTTTGCTCATGACCTCAATCAGGCATGAAACATAAATCGGCATTTGGGGGATAAAGACGCTGGCTTTGGTGACCACGGCTTTGCTTGAAGATATTAAGGCTTCGCCTCGATATTTTTTCTGTAGCAATGGGTTCATATCCAGCGCCGTTTGTTCTAAATGCTCTTTGGCTTGTCCAATCGTGCCATCGCGATAAATGCGCGCGGTCGAATCGCTTCCGATATAGGTGTATGAAATCGTTTTAACGCCTGTGGCTAATACACCTGCGTCGTCTAATCGATGAATCCAATCAGCCCAATCGCTACCGCCCATTACGAACACGGTGTCTTTGACTTCTTGTTCGGTTCCGCCGGTCACAGTTATTTCTTTCACCGATTTCGTCGCAATATCGATTGTTTTACCAACGATGGGTTCGCCGATTGTCTTAATATGTGAACGAATCGTTTCTTGTCTTTGTTCATCAAAACGCGCCCCTGCGGCAATCGAATAGATGACTAAATCGATTTTTCGTCCTGTTTGAATCATATGTTCGATGACTTGTTGCTTCATTTGAGCAGAAAACGCATCACCGAGGAAATCGCGATGGATTGAGGGCAAATCTTTCACTAGTTTTTCAAATGCGAGGTTGTGCCAATAACCGGCCGTGCCTGAACGTTCTGCTTTAGGACCGGATTCGTATGAAACATTAATGGTGTTGGCTCCACCAGCAATAGTCAAAGCGACGCGTGAAGCAAAGCCATAACCGGACGAGCCTCCGATAATCAGTACTTCTTTTGGTCCTTTAAATGACGGTAGGCGTTTGGCTTCATAAAATTGTTCCATGGCGTGCTCAAAGCATCCGATTGGATGCGCTGTTAGAAAAACATTGGAACGGATAATCGGTTTAATGACCATGGATATGTCTCCTAGGTGAAATCGTGCAGTTGACAATCGGTGTGGTCATTATAGCAAGCATAATGCAGAAATGTTAAAGAAGCTATTTTAATATTGACTACTTTTCATTAATGAGAAAGTACATATATAATGCGTGTTAAAAATCAATTTTTCGCGTTAGCCATTCAAGCGCATTAATAATCCTAATTCCTTCGAATGATTGATTAATCTCGTAATCAAGTGTTATTACGACGCGACGATGAAAGTTTTTTATTGCCTTCAGTGGCGCTAACTCTCTTTCTAAAACGACCTTGGTTTTGATTGTTTCGGCAACCTGGATATAGACAACGCCGTCGTTGTTGTTAGCGATAAAATCAATTTCTTTATCCTCATATTTCCCGATGAATACATCAAATCCGCGTCGTTTTAGCTCTAGGTAGATGATGTTTTCAAGAATATAACCGCGGTCAATGTCCCGAAACCCCAACAAATAATTTCTCAAACCCAAATCTGTCACATAATATTTTTCCAGTGATTTAAGATGTTCTTTGCCTTTGATATCATAACGGCCGACTTTATTGATGGCATAACTATTGATCAAATATCCAAGATAGGCGTCGATTGTTGGTCGCGAAACCTTTCTTCCGTGTGACGTCAGTGAATCACTAATTTTTTTTGACGATAGGATGTTTCCTATGTTATCAAATACAAATCTGATGACATCTTCAAGAACGAAGATATCTGATATTTTATTTCTTGTAATAATGTCTTTTTTGATAATTGTGTTATATAAACCATCGAGGTACTGATTTATGAGTTCGCTATCCCCGTTAAGTTGTCGGACAAAAGGAAATCCACCCCATCTAGCATAATCTCTGTAGAGACTCTCAATATTTGTTGATTTAGTACGCGTCCCGACAAATTCGATCAACGACAACGGTAACATTTCGATGGTTACATAACGCCCCGACAACAATGTGGCCAGCTCGCCTGAAAGCAAATAGGCGTTTGATCCGGTAATGTATAAATCGATACTTTCAAACAACGACAAACTATCGATAGCTTTTTGAAATTGGTTCGCGTTTTGGACTTCATCAATCATCACGTAGTTGCGTTTATCAGGAACGACATTTGTCATAACGTGGTTATATAAACTTCGATAATCACACAAATGTTCATTTTCAAGAAGTTCCAAATTAATAACGATAATCTGCTCGGGTGTGACTCCTTGTTCCAATAGATAATTTCTAAAAATCGAACATAGTAGGGTTGATTTTCCACAACGCCGAATTCCAGTAATGACCTTTATTATTTTATGGTCTTTCCATTTGATTAATTGATTAAGATACTCATCTCTTTTAATGATGTTTTGTTCCACGATATATTCCTCGAATTTATCATAATACATTTGTACAAGATATCAACACTTTTGAAAGTGTATTTACATAACTTCCGTTTTTTTGATACTTTTGAAAGTCTGTTTTCATAACTTGCTACATAGCATTGTTTTTGAGAGTGTGCCTTCATTAATTATTACGACTATTGGATAAATCGTTGTAACAACAAGAGCGGCTTCGGCCCTCTCTTGACAAATTGCCTCATAATGATAAGATAAAACAACGCCGAGACGCCTACTAAAATTCGAGCGCCAATTGTCACTTCAACCCGAACACCGAAAGGATTCTCGCATATGACTCTCGCTACCGTCTCCCAAATGATCGCTGACAAATTTCAAGTTGCCGTTGACACAATCACGGTGGATACAAAACTTAAGGAAGATCTCAACATCGACAGTCTCGATTCAGTCGAAATGGTGATGGAACTCGAAGACAAGTTTTCGATTTCAATCAAAGATGAAGACGCGGCCAAATTTGTGACCGTCGGCGACATTGTCAACTACATCGATGCGCAAGCCCAATAAAGGCTAGCCACTAATATCATCATGGACTACAAACGCATTAACGAGTTGCTTCGCTATTTTGAAGCATCATCGCTGACCACGCTTCATATCGAAGAAGGCGATTTCAAATTGTCGGTGTCCAAACTAGACACTCCGCCCCCGTCAACTCATGAAATAAAAACGGTCATTACCAATCCCGATCTTGCACTTCAAAATCCGGCGATTAAAGATCAAATTCCGCCTGACCCTGATGAAATTTATCTTCGTCATGTCAAATCACCGCTTGTGGGTACCTACTACGATGGCGATTCTCCCGAAGGGAGTCCATTTGTTCAAGTTGGACAAAATGTCAAAAAAGGCGATACCGTTTGTATCATCGAGGCGATGAAAATCATGAATGAAATCGCCGCGCCTTGCGATGGTGTCGTCGAAAAGAAACTCGTTAAAAACGGATCGGTCGTCGGTTTTGACCAGTCCATGATCGTCATTAGGACGAAAGAGTAACCATTATGCCCAAGGTATTGATTGCCAATCGCGGTGAAATCGCGGTCCGCATTATTCGTGCTTGTCGCGAACTGGGACTGGAAACGGTTGCCGTATATTCGACGGCCGATCAAGACAGTTTACATGTCCGCCTCGCTGACGAAGCGGTTTGTATCGGCGGTCCTTCACCAAAAGAAAGCTATCTCAACATCAATAACATTATTTCCGCCGCCTTAGCCACTGGAGTCTCACTTATTCATCCTGGCTATGGCTTTTTATCTGAAAACGCCCAGTTTGCCGAAATCGTCGAAGGCTGCCACATCACATTTATCGGACCTTCGGCCGCATCTATGCGAAGCATGGGTGACAAGGCCACAGCCAAAAAGATCGCTAAAGCCGCCCATGTACCTGTCGTAACCGGAAGTGAAGGAACGATTGAAACATTGTCTGAAGGATTAGCAGTAGCCAGGAAAATCGGCTATCCGGTCATGCTTAAAGCTACCAATGGTGGTGGTGGTCGCGGCATCTCGATTATTCGTTCGGAAGCCGAATTCAAAACAATATTCCACAAAACGTCACTTGAAGCCGAAACCAGTTTTGGAAGTGGGCGTCTCTACGTCGAAAAATACATCGAGACCCCACGCCATATCGAGGTACAAATTCTAGCCGATCGCAGCGGCAACGTCTACTATTTAGGCGAACGCGATTGTTCCTTGCAACGGCGTAATCAAAAAATCATCGAAGAAACGCCTTCCCCATTAATTGACGTCTCATTACGTCGGCGCATGGGTCAGGCTGCCATTCGCATTGCCAAAGCCGTCAAATATTTAGGGGCGGGCACGATGGAATTTCTAGTCGATCAAAAATTCAACTTCTATTTTATTGAAATGAACACGCGCATTCAAGTCGAGCATCCAGTCACCGAAGCTGTCACCGGCATCGACATCGTCAAAGAGCAAATTCGCATCGCATTGAATCAACCGGTTGGTTTCAAACGAACCGAAATCACGAGTCGCGGTCATGCGATCGAATGTCGGATTAACGCCGAAGACACCGAGAGTAACTTTATGCCATGTGCGGGTAGGATTGAAAAAGTCTCGCTGCCAGGTGGCATGGGTATTCGGGTAGACACGCATATATACGCCGGATACACGATTCCGTGCCATTATGATTCGCTTCTAGCGAAGCTAGTCGCCCATGCGCCGACTCGCGCCGAAGCGATTGAAAAAATGCGCGCGGCGTTAAAAGAATTTTGCGTTGAAGGGATTAAGACCAACATCGACTTTTTAGAATGCGTGATCGGTAATGAATCGTTCATCAACGGTCATTACGATACCGGGTTCATCACCAGGCTATTGGAGAGCGCCAAATAGTGGGCACCATTATCGAAAAACTTAAAGCGCAAAACCAACTGAAAAAGGTGGATAGTGCGCCTGAGATTAAGCCCCGCGACATTCCGGGCGGTCTTTTTATCGCTTGCGATAAATGCCATGGGGCAATTTATCAAAAAGTGCTCGATGACAATTTACGAGTTTGCCCTAACTGCCAGCACCATTTTCGGTTAAGCGCCAAAGAACGCATTACCGTGACACTTGATGAAAATTCATTTAATGAAATCGATGAGGGCATGACTTCGCTAAATCCGCTAGAGATGCCTGAATATGACGAGAAACTGAAGAAAAGCAGTCAACTGCTGAACATGAACGAAGCGTTTGTGTCTGGCACGGGAACAATCGGTAGTATTCCGTTAGCATTCGGCGTGCTTGATCCATTTTTCATGATGGGATCGATGGGTTCGGTCGTCGGCGAGAAAATCACGCGTCTAGTCGAACTTTCGATTAGCGAAAAACTCCCCCTTATCATCGTGGCCGCCTCTGGTGGCGCCCGCATGCAAGAAGGCATTTATTCACTCATGCAAATGGCGAAAACATCAGCCGCGATAAAACGTCACTCCGACAAAGGACTTTTATACATCTCGGTGATTACCGATCCGACCACAGGCGGCGTCGCTGCCAGCTTTGCTTCGCTTGGCGACATTCTTATCGCCGAACCTGGCGCTTTAATCGGCTTCGCCGGTCCCCGCGTCATCAAGCAAACAATCCAACAAGATCTACCAGAAGGTTTCCAAACTTCATCGTTTCAACTCGATCATGGTCAAGTCGACATCGTGGCTAAACGCGCGCAAATTCGACCTTTGTTAATCAAACTATTACAATTACACGGATATGGTGCACACCAATGAGTCAAACTCACGAAGACGCCATTTGGGCTCGAATAAAACTGGCGCGTCATCCCAAACGCCCGACTTCACAATCGATTATCCCGCGTGTCTTTGATGATTTCATCGAATTAGCGGGGGACCGCCAATTTAGCGATGACAAGGCGTTTATCGTTGGCATCGGTAGTTTTGAAGGCACACCCGTGACAATCATCGCCCAAGAAAAAGGCATCTCGACACCAGAACGCATCAAACGTAATTTCGGCATGCCTCATCCCGAAGGATACCGCAAAGCATTACGTGCGATGCGTCAAGCCGAAAAGTTCCACCGTCCCATCATCGTGTTCATCGACACGCCTGGGGCATATCCGGGCATCGGAGCCGAAGAACGCGGCCAAGCCCAAGCGATTGCTTACAATTTATTTGAAATGTCGAGCATCAAGACCCCGATTATCGCTTTCGTCATCAGCGAAGGTGGCTCTGGTGGCGCCCTCGCCATCGGTGTCGCCGACAAGGTGTACATGCTCGAAAATAGTATTTATTCGATTCTATCACCCGAAGGATTCGCTTCGATATTGTTCAAAGACAGTACACTAGCCAAGAAGGCGGCTGGGCTCATGAAATTAACCGCCGAAGATTTACAATCTTACCACATCATCGATGGCAAGATTAAAGAAGCACCCGGCGGATTCCATGAAGACATTGAATACACGATTGGACAAATTAGAACAACCATCAAAAAGGACTTGAAGCGTCTATGTTGCCAATCAAGCGAAACAATCCTTAACAATCGTTACCTTAAATACCGCCGCATCGGCGCTTACAAAGAATGAATCATCACCATGAAAGAAACACATTTACGCATCGTCGGGACTGGTCGTTATATTCCCGAAACAATTATCACTAATGAAGATTTAGAAAAAATGGTGGCCACTTCCAATGATTGGATTGTTGACCACACCGGTATTTTAACCCGTCATAAAGCCGTCGGCGAAGATACGAGTGACTTAGCGACAAAAGCCGCGCAAAACGCTTTGGCCAAAGCCAACATTGATAAAGAAATGATTGACATGATCGTCGTGGCCACGTTTACGCCTGATATGAAGGTGCCTTCAACGGCTTCCCTCGTCCAATCAAAGCTTGGTCTTAACCACCGCGACATCACCTGTTTTGACATCAGCGCTGCCTGCACCGGATTTATTTATGCCCTCCAAGCCGCGGCCGCCTATGTCCAATCGGGCATGGCCCGTTATGCGTTAGTGATTGGAGCCGAAGTAATCACCAAAATGGTCGACTATACCGACCGCAATACGTGCATTTTGTTTGGAGATGGGGCTGGGGCGATTATCATTGGTGCCGGCGAATCGAATCAACGGGCTCTTTTTTATACCGCTAGTGAAGGTGACATCGATGATGCGCTCATCGTTAAAGAACATGTAAGCATGAACGGTCGCAAGGTTTATCGTTTTGCCATCGAAGCCATCAAAAAAGCAATGTACAAGGTGCTGGCGTATTATCATATTGGTATGGCTGACTTAGCAAAAATCATTCCTCATCAAGCCAACTCCCGCATCATCGAATCGGTGGCCGAATCATTACAAGTCCCGCTTGATTTATTTCATATGAACATTGAAAAATACGGTAACACCTCGGCGGCCAGCATCCCGATTGGCCTTGACGAATATTTCGACACGCATCCCAAGGTCGCCGGAGAGCGCATTATGTTAGTCGGCTTCGGTGGCGGCCTAACGTGGGGAAGCGCCATTATTACGATATGAGCATGAAACACAAATTAGCACTAGCTTTCCCCGGGCAAGGAGCGCAAACCGCAGGAATGGGTCTTGATGTTATTGAGCGACTCCCCAATCTTAAAAACATCATTGATATCGCTACACAAGAAACCGGTGCTCCGTTACAAGACATTATTGCTCAAGGCGATACCCGAATTCATGAAACGATCTATACGCAACCAGCCATGCTATTAGCCGAACTGCTTTTATATGAACACCTAATCCAAGAATTGAATCTTAAGCCAGAAGCATTGTGTGGCTTCTCGCTTGGAGAATATGCCGCGTTATACGCTGGAGGCGTTTTTTCCACCAAAGAAGCGTTTCGATTAATTAATATACGCGCGAGGTTGATGCATGATGCGGCAACAAAACATCCAGGAGCGATGGCCGCTATTTTAGGCCTGGATATTCCTAAAACAATTGCTGCCTGTGTCCAATCTTCAACCGATCAAGAAATCGTTGTTCCCGCCAATTTCAATTGCCCCGGCCAAATCGTCATCAGTGGAAACACCGAAGCCGTCAAACGCGCAAGTGGTGCCTGCCTATCGGCTGGAGCCAGACGGGCGATGCCACTAGCAGTCAGCGGCGCCTTCCACTCGCCACTTATGCATAGTGCCCGTATCGCCTTTGAACAAGCGCTAGAAACCTCATCATTGTCCAAACCACACACTCCAATCATTATGAATACAACCGCAAAACCGCTATGTTTTGATGAAATCAAACTTCGAATGGCCGAACAGATTGAAAAACCTGTATTATTTGAGCAGACGGTGACCGCGCTTAAAGAGGCTGGCATCACCTGTGTGATCGAAATCGGACCGGGCACGGTGCTCGCCGGACTTATTCGTAAATGCGCGCCGGAAATTGAAGTATTCAGTTATCAAAAAACGTCGGATTTTGAATCTTTGAAAGGATGGTTACAAACCCATGAACTCATCTGAACAAGTCGTCCTAGTGACCGGAGGCGCCGCTGGTATCGGTAAAGCGATCTCCCAAGCTTTCGCAAAACAGGGTTATCAATTAGTCGTTCATTATAACTCCAGCGAACAAGCTGCAGCCCAATTAATCGAAGAAATCAAACAACTAGGCGGCAAGGCCGTGTCCATCAAGGCCGACATATCCAAATACAGTGAATGCGAACGATTAATCAAAGAAACGCTTGAAGCATTTGGTCGCATCGACGTGCTCGTTAATAACGCTGGGGTCACCGACGATGGCCTGATTTTGCGGATGAACGAAGCGCAATTCGACCGAGTCATCGCCACTGACTTGAAAGCGGTTTGGGCACTATCAAAACATGTCGCGCGACCAATGCTGAGACAGGGTAGCGGCCGCATTATCAACATTTCTTCGGTATCGGGACTGCTTGGAAATGCCGGTCAAAGTAACTACAGCGCTGCCAAAGCCGGCGTCATCGGCCTCACCAAATCATTAGCCCGCGAATTCGCCTCCAAACAAATTACCGTCAACGCCATCGTTCCAGGTTTCATCGACACTGACATGACCAAAAAACTTGCTGATGTCATTATCGAAACAGCCATAAAAGCGATTCCACTTGGACGCATGGGCACATGTCAAGACGTCGCCGCAGCCACGATATTTTTAGCAAGCGAACAAGCATCATACATCACCGGGGTGACGCTGTGCGTCGACGGTGGTTTATCAATGTATTAAAGGAGCAAATATGGAACGAAGAGTTGTCGTCACTGGTTTAGGCATGGTCACGCCGCTGGGCCAGGATGTGAATACCACTTGGCAAGCGATGTTAAATGGAGTTAATGGCATTGGACCGATTACCCACTACGATGCCTCGCAAATGCGCGTAAAAATCGCTGGAGAAGTTAAAAACTTTGATCCGAGCCGTTATGTCGAACCACGCCAAGTGGCCAGATTAGACCGCACAATCGTATTAGGACTTGTCGCCGCTTCGCAAGCGTATGAAGACGCTGGATTGCCACATGTCGAAATCGACCGCTATCGGATTGGAAGTTTTGTCACATCCGGAATGGGTGGCACCGATTCCATTTGGTCGGAAAGCCAAGTGGCTGGACAAAAAGGCGCTGATCGCATGTCCCCCTTCTTTATTCCAAATTCTATCGTTAACCTCATCGGCGGTCACATCACCATCAAATACAACATCAAAGGACCAAACATTCCCGTGGTTACCGCTTGTTCATCAGGCACAAATGGTATCGGCGAAGCGTTTCGATATATTAAACATGGATATCTTGACATTGCTTTAGCGGGTGGCGCCGAATCGGCGATTAATCCGCTGGGTATCGGCGGTTTCACTGTCATGCGCGCCTTAAATTTTTCTAACGATCCACAGCGCGCTTCAATTCCGTTTGATAAACAGCGTAGCGGCTTCGTCGTCGGCGAAGGTGCCGGCGTCATGATTTTGGAAGAATACGAGCACGCCGTTGCTCGAGGGGCCAAGATATATGCCGAAATCGTTGGTTTTGGAGCCACAAGCGATGCCTTCCACATGACGGCACCCGATGAAACAGGCGAAAGCATCGCCGCATGTTTCCTTCATGCGTTACAAGAAGCTAATCTAAAACCAGAAGAAGTCGATTATATCAACGCGCATGGTACTTCGACCGTCCTCAACGATAAAATCGAGTCGATCGCTGTCAAGAAAGCGTTTAAAGAACATGCGTATCGATTGAATCTATCATCGACAAAATCGATGACCGGACACATGCTTGGCGCCGCTGGCGCTGTCGAATCGATCGTCGCCGTGCTTGCGCTACGCGATGGCATGATTCCTCCCACGATTAACACGACGGAAACCGATGCCGATTGCGATTTAAACTACACGCTTGGACATAGCGTCAAACGCAATGTTAACGTTTCGATGAATATCAATATGGGTTTCGGTGGCCAAAACGCCGCTGTTGTCTTTAAGAAGGTTTAAGGTATGTTATCAAGGAAAGATATTGAGGCGATCATTCCGCATCGCCAACCATTTTTATTAATTGACGAAATTATCGAACTTATTCCCACCAAACGAGCGGTGGGCACCAAGCTCGTTAATGCTGACGATTTTTGGGTTCCTGGCCATTTTCCTGGGATGCCAGTCATGCCTGGCGTGCTTATTATCGAAGCGTTGGCCCAAGTAGGTGCTGTTTGCTTACTGACCCATGATAGTTTTAAAGGAAAACTCGCCTATTTTGCGGGAATCGATAACGCTAAGTTTCGCCGCAAAGTGATTCCGGGAGATGTTCTGCGACTCGAAATAGACATCATCAAGCTACGCAGCTATTACGGTATCGGAAAATTTAAAGCGTTTGTTGGAGACGAAGTTGCCGCAGAAGCCACCTGCTCCTTTGCGATAACTTCTTAATATGAACTTTGACATTAAAAAGTTCGAAATTCTTGATTCAACCTCTGATTATGCAAAACAAAACTTTCGGACGCTGAATGATTTTTCACTGATTCGGGCCGATTACCAAACAAGGGGTCGCGGTCAATTCACTCGCCGTTGGGAAAGCGATGATGGAAAGAATCTGTTATTCTCGCTCTTGATTAAAAGCGGACTAGATTCAAACATCATTAAGTCATATGAACGGGCCACATTAGACGCGATCGTGATGATGCTGAGCAATTATGGAATATCCTCGCGAATTAAGTTACCCAACGACATTTACGTCGATGACAAAAAAATAGCCGGAATGTTGCTTGAGACGCGTCAGATATCTGGTGCATATGAATATCTGATTATCGGTATTGGATTAAACGTCAAACAAACATCTTTTAGCCAGGGTTTGCTGGCAACATCGATGATGATGTTGGCAAACATCGAGTTTGATCTCGAAAAGGTTTTTCTCGATCTAGTCGAAGAAATCGAGCATCGCTTCCTCGCTTGCAGTAACTAGCACGTTAATCAAAAAGCATCATTGATTAATCGTCTTGTAGACGATTTTTTCATCAATCACGGTCATGCTTGGCTTTAATGACTTTAATTGTTCAAGCGGGCAGGTCAATATATCATGTGCATAAACGGTGAAATCGGATAGATAGCCAATGTCGATATACCCTCTCATCGTTGGAGTGTTGGTAATCACCGCATAGTCGGTCGTATACATCTGCGTAGCTTTAAACCGATCGATGCGCTGTGATGGATGATAGACTTTGCCATTATTATTTGATTGACGGGTGACAAGCGCATGGATGCCTAAAAGCGGATTAGGATCTTCAACCGGAGCGTCGGAACTACCAAGTAATATCAACCCCTGATCCAGATATGATTTCCAAGGATAAATAAGCTTGGGTTTTGAAACAAATAAGCGATTCATATATGGCAGGTCGCTGGTCACGAACAGTGGTTGAATATCGAAAATCGCCGGAAGCTTCGCCAATTTTTTAATGGTGTTCTTTGTCGCTAGTGAGGCGTGAATGATGCGATCTTTTTGGCCTGGCCTTGGTGGCAGTGCCAATAAAATGTCGCATACTTCGTCTAGTGCCTTATCACCGATGACGTGAATGGCGACCGTATATCCAAATGATCGAGCGTGGGCTACCAATGACTTGAATTCATCGATTGAATGCATGCGGAGTCCTTGTTGGTCACTACCACAATATTTACTTGTTACCAGTGCTGTTTTAGAGGACAATGTCCCATCGTAAAACAGTTTGACCGCACCATATTCGAGATACGGATTATTGATATCAGAAGCGATAGTGCGCCACTGATTGAAAATGCGGTAATGGACTAATAGATGCGCGCGAAACGGTAGTTCCTTTAATGTTTCGTCAATCGCTTCATATGTGCGCCTCATATCTCCAAAGTAGGACAAATCGTCGCTATGCCCGCCCGTAATCCCATATTCATGAAGCTGTTTAAGGGCTGTGGCAAAGTATCTTTTCAATGTTGCTTTATCGTAGGTCAAGACCCGTGAAGTCACGATTTTGGCTTCATCTTCAGTCAAAATGCCTGTCGGGGAATCGGTATTTGCAATTTTAAGGGCTACGCTATTGATGGTAACTGAATGGTAATCGTTATGCGTCAAAACGATTGGTTTTGCGTCCGATATATTATCTAAGTCAAATTTGGTGATTCCGATATCGTGATACCCCTCGGCGATTATTTGCTCGCCATGTGAAGTCATCAGTATTTCGATGATGGCTTTTTTATCGTGGTGTTTCGATAAATCAATCCGGGCAAGTTTTTGTCCATAACCAATCAGATGTAAATGAGCATCAACCATGCCCGGATAGACATGGTGACCACCTAAATCAATGCGTTCGGCCATAGGATAGTCCGCCTCATTAACATTAGTGGCCACAATTTTTCCTTCGTTAGTCAAAACGTTATTGAAACAGGAAGTTTCATCAACCATCGTATGGAAATGTCCGTTGGTCCAAAGTTTCATACGCAAATTATAACATGTCGCTTTTTATCTCATCGTTAGTTCGCTTAGTTAAAATAACTAAAATCATTGTTTGGATGCGAATTAAAAAAATGATTTATACCTCCAAATTATTGTCAAATGACCATTTTTTCAATATCATGGGTAAAAAGCCTTATTAACTTTATTTTTGATTAATATATTATTAAGATTGGATTAAGGAAATCATATGGCAAAAATTACATTAAAGACTATCGCTGATAAAATGAACGTCAGCACCGTCGCCGTTTTTAAAGCGCTCAACAACCAATCGGGCGTCAGCGATCCCTTGCGACGCAAAATCAAGGCTTACGCCAAATCAGTTGGCTATGTTGGCAAATCATCGCATCAGGGCATTAATAAGAAACGGTTTCTCTTTTTCATCAATCAAGATTTTTTCCTAACTCCATCGGAACAATACTACTCGACGATTTTCTATTATTTGACTTCCGAACTCGCAAAAGTAAATAGCATGTTACAAATATCATTCCTTGAACCAGAACAGCCGGTTGAAAAAATCAAAACGACGATTGCCAATTTTAATCCCGATGGTGTGTTTTTTGCCTGTGAAGTTAGCCAAAAAATTCTCCAATTTATGGAGAAACATCCCGTTCCCAGCGTTTTTATCGATATTTACTCACCGCTATTTTCGTGTAATTTCCTTTACGTCGACAATTATCAGGTCTCTTATATGCTGGCTCACTATCTGATTGACAAAGGTCATACAAAAATTGGTTTTATCGGCAACATCAATAAGACGACCTCAATATCGGATCGCTATATGGGCTATGTCAAAGCTATGAATGAAAAGGGCTTACGAATTGACCCCGCTTGGCACATCAACGAAAACATTGAGCGCCAAGTATCGTTATTCGACCTTCCACTGAACAATCTGCCGACAGCCTACATTTGCCACTGCGATTCGGCGGCGCAAAAGTTATATTCGCTACTATCCGTCAATGGACTGAAAGTACCCGACGATGTTTCAGTTATCAGCTTTGACAATACGATGCTTTGCGAAAACTTGATGCCAAAATTAACCTCAGTTGGTCCTAATAAAGACAGCGTCGCCCGCAAAGCGTTTGGAGCGATGGTCGATGCTATTAAAGGCAAACACGCCCTTGTGCAACTGCGATCGCATTTAGTCGAACGGGAATCAGTAAAAGATTTAAATCCGGTTTCTGAGGTAATTGATTAATTAACTCGCACCACGAATGATTCCTAATATGCGTTTATACCGCATTTTATTTAAATTATTATAAAAATTATCAAATATTAATTGGTTAATTTTTTATTAATATAATATTAAATTTTTATACCACTTATTTTCATTATGCTATACTAAATGAGAATCTTTGTGAGGTGGCGAAATTATAAAACGACATCTTAAAACTGGGCTCGGTATTCTGGTGTTGCTACTATCAGCGTGTGAATCGGCAACTTCATCGCTTTCAGTTAGCGATTTTTCTTCGTCTACAACGCCAATTACTTCAAACGAATCAAGCGGTGAATCGAGTGAGCAACCCACCTTTTTAGCGTCCGATATCGGTGTTGAAAAAACGATTTCAAAAATCAATTCTTTCCCAGATATTCCAACTAATTACCGCTATTACGATTATGGAGCAGCGGCTCGAGAGCTCGACCGGGTCATTTTCGGTTTTGCCAATGATCCGACTGTCAGAATCCCTTCATACATCTCAAGCGATCCTTCATCATGGAACCCAATTGGATATTGGCTCGACCAGCCACGGCAGCCTCCAGTTTATAACCCACTGGAAACCGGTTATCTAAAACGCACGTTTGGGCTTCCGACATACGTGGGTGATAATCGCGTCGTCAGTTCCGGTAGCGAAGCAATGACCACGATTTCTTCAGTGCTCGGCGCTAGTTATGCCGGCATCGACAAACAAAACCAACAATTTGGTGATACTACTTATGATTTCGTGGAAATGACTTTTTCAAGCTATGACACCGGGTCGAAATTAGTTCATAACTATGGCGTTCAAGGACAAAGCTTCTGGTACGATCTGTTTCCTCAAATAATATTCGCGCGCTTGTATGAGCTTTATCCTGACACCCCCTTCATGCAAGAAATCGTGCTTAACGGGGCGAATGAATGGCTCGAAGCGCTACCTTATTTCGTTAAAAGCGGGGTGCCGAACTACGAATTCGTCGGATATAACGTCGTGCTTGAATCTCCGACGGTTACCGGAGGTCACATCGAGCCTCCCAATGGTGGACTCGCGGCGTTATTCTACTCGGCTTATAAAATAACGGGTGATGAAAAATATCTTGACGGTACGAAGGAAGTACTCGATTATTTACAAACCTATCAAAAGAATCCGAATTATGAAGCTCTAACCGATTACGCACCATACATCGCCGCGATATTAAACGCGCATCATGGCACCTCCTACGATATCGGTAAATTCATTGATTTTCTATTTGATGGCGATTCCTCGTTCCGGCCGGGTTGGGCTGTCATGAGCGGCTCGTTTGGCGATTATCCGGTCCATGGGCTCGTCGGGCAAGCCGGCGATTATGCATTTGCGATGAATTCGCTTCATTTAGCCACCACGTTAGCACCCATGGTCAAATACGACCCCCGTTACGCAAACGCGATTGGCAAATACATGCTCAATCTCGTCAGCAATGCCCGCTACTTTTTCCCGCAAACGCATAGTTTGTCACACCAATCGATGAACAGTTATTTACCATTTGATACAAAAGGCACGCTTATTTATGAAGGATTCCGTCAAAGCTGGAATTCAATGACTGGTTATGCCATGGGCGATGCCACGACGATGTTTGGACAACCTTCAGATCTCAGTTTGTATAGCTCGGCTTTTATCGGGGGCCTCGGGGCTGTGGCCCAAAAAACGAATGTGAATGGAATTTTGCGCATTGATTTGAACGCCACCGATAGTTTCGGGCCATCCCAAATGCCGGGTTATTTGTTTTATAACCCGTATAACCAGGCATATATCGTTAACTATGAAGGTCCCGAATATGCATATGACCTATTCGACGCTTTATCACAGACGATCCTCGCCCGTAATGTATCAGGCTCCGTGCATTTAAGAGTTCCGACCAAGCAATCGCTGGTGGTACGGCAACTGCCCGCCAATTCGGTTCCAAGCATGGCCGATAATGGAGTGGTCATCGCCGACGAGTTAATCGCCAGAAAACAGGCCGCGGTCAATTTGACGAATATCACAACTAGACAAGAGCTTACTTCATCATCCGACATCAATATTGCCATGTCGGCACCATTGGATGATGAAATCGTCAACATGAAAGTATATTTCGGTGACATCCTCGCCTACGATGGCGAACCATTAGCGACTTACCGGTATAACAAAGCATTGCTACCAGATACCGATTATACGATGCGAATTGAAATATTGACGGCACAAAGCCGTTATGACTACGTGACTAAAAGGGTGGTGTGCCGTTAAGTGAAAACAAGTAGATCTCAGATCATGTTATTAGCAATCATCGGAACGTTTTTGATTGGCTGTGATTCATCGTCGAATACATCGATGCCTTCAACCACATCCAGTAGTCAAACAAGTTCAATAACCACATCCACCGATAGCCAAACTTCAAGCGTCGGTTCATCTTCTTACACCATCCCTGTTTGGGATGGTAGTAGCATCCATTACACGGCTTATGACATTCGTGGCTTTGGTAGTGGCACGCCCGCCGGCGTCGCCAACTATGAAAGCAGTAACGACACCGTCGTGATTTGGAATATCGATGCCAGTCTCGATAATTATGGCGGTGTCCAAACACCCGCGCTGTCGCTCGATTTTTCAAAAGCGGTCATTTTTGAAATGAACGTCGTCAGCAGTTATTCCCAATATATCGTCAAACTCGCGGTTGAAGGCGAGATTGAATATTATTACGTGCTGTCTGATGAAGGCACGCCCGGACTCATTTCCATCAACGTCGTCGACGCCATGTTATCGCAAAAATACCGTGAAAAGAACACCCAGCCCGACCCGGGATATAACACCGGCTGGAAATATGACAATCAAGTGAAAAATTGCACGTTCCACATTCTCGCCAAAGGACCCGACGGCGAGCGACAAACCGCGGAACTAGTGCTTACGCATATCGCCATTTATAACAACCAACCGGCAGTTACCGGCATTTCCATCAATTCGGCGGAAATCGTCTCCGGTAAAATCGAAAAACTAAAAGGAAGCCCCGCTGTCACGTTGACTTCGTCAATCACCCCTAGCGAGATCAGTGATAAATCGGTCATCTGGTCGTCAAGCGATGAGACGGTGGCTACGATTACCGAAGCTGGCGTATTATCATTCATCGGCGTGGGTACCGCCACCATTATCGCCAAATCGCGGATTGACCAAAGCAAGCAAGCGGCACTGCCCGTCAATGTTTTAAGCGGCTTTGAAAATACCACCAATTTGAAAAACGAATTGGCGACGCTTACCTACGGAGGCGCGACGACCGATGGTAACCGTTTTACCGATTTATTTAAAACGACATGGGGACTAAATACGCGTCAAAACGTCACCATCGAAACGTTGGTGGCCCTCGACGATCATTTAAGCGCTGACGGCGACGTCATCATCGAAAACTACTTTAATCCTTCGACATCGGCCCACGTAACCGAGGCGACATCGCGCTTATCGGGCACAAGCGCCGCCGCGTCCATGAGTTTAACTGGCACCGCATCGGCAACAGCCTATCGCAACATCGACGGCAAACTATATCAAACCTCATACACTGGCACTTTGCCGATTGATTACGCATCGAATAGCCCATCTTGGAACCGCATCGATGATTACATCGAAGAGACCATTGTCGTTTGGGGTTCGAGTGAGGTTTATAAATATCGCCTGCGCGTCATTAACACGACACTGTTATCGGAAAGCCGTCCTACCGATTTCATGAACACGTCGCTTTGGACAATTCCTGATCGCACGAAACAAAACATCGATGCTGTCATCCATGCTTTAAGCCCCGCTTCGCTACGCATTGAAAACAGTCAACTAGTGATGAAGCAAAACAAATACCCCGAAGCCAAATATTGCTTTGGAGGCATCGTCAGCAACGTCTTCAATGCGACAGACGTCAATGCCGTGCAAATGCTACTCAATGTCACGGCGTTGAACCAAATGAACGAATTTGTGAAAACGATGTGGGAAATCAAGGTGCTCTATTATGCGACCAACGGCACAACCGCGATAAGTTCCAACCCCTTAAAAATCGATTCGGGTAATACGATTGGCCAACACACGGTCACGTTCGTCCCTGCCTATAGCAATTTCAGGCTATATCTAGTCGTCAACGGAAGTGACATCGGTGCGCAATTCGCCGATGCTGAAATGCGGCTTGATTTGCTGAAAGTATATACAATCGACCGGTAATTTTATGGAAAAGCATTTAATCATTAAAACCGAAGACATTGCCCCAACGAGCCCCGAACTGCGTGTGCTTGGCGTGTTTAACCCCGCGACAATCAAGGTCGGCTCAACGACGATTATGATTGCCCGTGTCGCCGAAACGATGAAGGAAAGCGACAGCGTTTATGTTTATGTGCCCATCTGGCGCCACAAGAAATTCCAATTCATCCAAATAGCCATGAGCGACCCCAACTACGATTTTTCCGATGCCCGCGTCATTCATAACCACGAAGAAAGTTATTTGACTTCAATCTCGCACTTCCGGATTGGTCGTAGTGAAGATGGCCATCATTTTGTGTTTGATGAGCAACCTCTTTTCCCCGAGAGCGTTTATGAAGAATATGGAATTGAAGATCCACGCATCACGTATATCAATGGTCGTTATTACATTACTTATACCGCAGTCAGTAGCTTTGGCATCAACGTTGGGTTGATGGTCACCGATGATTTCAAGAAGTTTGATCGGCTTGGCAACATCTTTCCTTTTGACAACAAAGACTGCGTTATTTTTCCGCAATTAATCAATAATCAATACTATGCTTATCACCGTCCTTCGACGAGCGATTTTGGAAAACTCGATATTTGGCTGGCTAAAAGCACGAACTTGCTCCACTGGGGTGAGCACGAGGCGCTGAAGAAGGCTCGCATCGAATATCAATGTTCAGCGCGCGTGGGCGCTGGCGCCGTGCCATTTTTAACAAAAGAAGGCTGGGTCGTCATCTACCATAGCGCCGACAAAGACCACCGTTATCATCTTTGCGCCCTGCTCGTTGATAAAGACGACCCAAGCAAAGTTATCAAAAAATCAAAACAACCTTTAATTGAACCGACGGAACCTTATGAAAAAGAAGGGTTTGTCCCCAATGTCATTTTCACGTGTGGTGTCACTAACGATGATGACATGGTCCATATCTACTATGGCGTATGTGACCAAAACATCGCTGTGTGCCACATGACTTACGATGACCTATTCAAAAATATGGAGAACGTATCATGAAACGGCCGCTACTTTTATTAAGTTTGATATCAATACTGACACTGCCCGTCCTTGCCGCCTGTGATAATAATGGCGACAAAACATTACGCATTGCCCTAGATATCGAAGATGAAGGCCGTTATGACGAATTATTTGCCATCTTTACCGAACGAACCGGTATCGCTGTTTCAGCGACATATGGTCAAGATATCGGCAAATTAATCGGTACCAAAGATGAACCCGACATCATCAAGACGAGCACGGTCGTCGTCACGTCAATGACACCTTCGCTACTTGATTTGACAACGCTTATCAATGAGGATGAGGAAATTGATACTGACAACTACATCGATTCGTTAATGGATGCGTTAACGATTGATGGAAAAGTTTACGCGCTACCGACTTCACTGAATACTTCGCTCCTTTACTACAACAAAGCACTATTCGATGCCTCCGCTGACGATCTTCGCGATGTATTGGGCTTAACCCAAAGCGAAAGCGTCTATCCGCAAGCGGATTGGACATACGATGATTATCAGGCCGCGGGTGTCGTTTTATCTAAATTCACAGGTGAGACCCCCAACGTAACATATACTTCCTTTGGCGCTGAAGCCCAACTTAACTGGTGGGGCGAATGGCTTGTGTACGTGCAACAAATGGGTGGCACATTCTACGCTCCCGATTCGAATAATCGGGTGTGCGCCATCAACTCGCCCGAAGGAATTGCCGCCACACAGTTTTTCAGAGACAAATCAATGGGTGGCGTTGGTACAAAATTTGCGCCGGACGCAATCGAAAGCGCCTCCTCATACTCTTTTTTGGGTGGTAATGTGGCGATGATATTCGGCGGTCACATGGGCGATTGGTTTAGCTATGACGCCTTGGGGATCGACTGGGATATTCAAGTGTTGCCAAAGCCTGTTGATCGACCTAGCGCTAAAGGTGGGGAAATATCCGCCGATGCGTTTGGTATCTCCGTACGTAGCAAACAAGTTAGCGAAGCGTTTTCGTTTTTGAAAATGTGGACCGGATCCGAAGGGGCAACCAAAATGTATGAGTTCGGTAAGGTTGGGGCACTCAAGAATATGCAAGACTTGATTGAAGCGTTGCCCGAAGAACAACAAAAAGACATTAATACTGATGCTCTGTTTGATGCAATCGAGGAAGCCGTTACGTTACCGCGCGAACGCGATTTTTCCAAAGTCATGCGTGAAATCGTGATGGCCGAACTATATAAACTGATGTATACCGGGCGCGGTTCGGAAACCGATGTCACGATTGTGCTCAATCGCATTAAAACGCAAGTCGATCAATATTACGCGACACTGTACGGTAGTTAATATGGCTAGCAAGGCAATGCATCTTTCATTCAAGAAAAACTTCCATCGCAATTACAAATATTTTTTGATGTTTGGTGGCATTGCCATTTTAGGATTTGGCTTATTTTATCTATATCCAATCATTCGCACATTCGTACTTAGTCTTACTGATAAAACGATATTCGACACCGATCCCAACTATGTGGGCTGGGCCAATTATCTATATGCGCTGAAAAGCGATCCGTTGTTTGCCAAATCGATTCAGCAATCGCTTGTTTTCGCTCTTATAAGCGGAGCCTTAGTGCTTGTGACATCATTGGTTTTAGCGATGCTATTAAACTCGCGCGTTAAATTCATCGGCGTGTTCCGCACGATTTATTTCTTGCCGTTTATCATTCCTAGTTTCGCCGTGGGCGCCGTCTATAAAAACTTGTTTAATCCAACGACAGGCTTGATAAACAATTTGTTGACCGCGCTTAATTTGATTGACATCAACAATCCCCCATTATGGTACATTTCGCCTGATTCGGCGCTGATGACGATGATTGTCATAAGTTCGTTTGGATTCGGTGTCAAGATGCTGGTGTTTCTAGCCGCGCTTCAAGGGATACCGAGTGAACTATACGAGGTGGCGGAGATCGAAGGCGCCTCGAAAACCCAACAATTTTTCAAAATCACATTGCCGCTTATTTCTCCAATGCTATTTTTCAACGTCATCCTGATTACGATTGACGGATTGCGGGCATTCTCACTGGCGTTTGTGATGGGTAATGGTCAAGGTTGGCCATCAAATTCGACGCTGTTATTCCCCATTTATATGTTTATGACAGCGTTTAATATGCCATTTAGACTCGGCTATGCCGCGGCGATGGCTTATATTTTCTTCCTGATAATCCTCGCCTTAACCGGCATTCACTTCCTAATGTCGAAATTTTATGTGCAGAAAGACATCACGATCAGTTAGGTGACAGCATGGAAATGCGATTGAAACAAACTCGGCATAGTAAAACAAGCATGTCGCGCAAAACGCAACAAGTCATCACTTATGTGTTGCTCATATTATTTGCGATTGTCGCGCTATTACCGCTGTACTACTTAATGATCACGGCTATGAAAGATTTAAACGAAGCCTCGACGATGGCGACGATGTTCCCCCGCTCGTTCGCGCTATTCGAAAACATCCGCTTCGTGCTCGCTCATCCCGATTACAATGTGCTACGCATGTTTTTGAACACGATGTTCATCTTTGCAATGAAGACATTGGGGACTGTTCTTACTTGTTCGATGGCAGCTTATGCGTTTGCGATGTTCAAATTTCCTGGCAAAAACATCATCTTTTTCATCCTGCTTTCGACGATGATGATTCCGGGTGAAATATTAGGCATCCCGATTTACGAGTTCATGGTCAACGCTGGTCTTAAAGAAGTAGCGTATATCCCCCTATGGATTGGCTCGTGGTTTGCCACCGACGTATTCGTGATTTTTATGTTCCGTCAATTCTTCCAAACGGTGCCTAAACCACTAATTGAAGCGGCACGTATGGATGGGTATGGCGAAATGCGCATCTTCTTCAAGATTGTACTGCCCCTGAATGTTCCCGTAATCGTGACAGTCGTATTGCTATATTTCGTGGGTACATATAACGATTTATATGGTCCGGCATTATACATTTCCGATAAGAGTAATTGGGTCATGGCTAACAGCATCTCGATATTCGAGAACTTATTCCAAAGCGGTTCAAGTTCGTATCTAGTGCCATGGAACTATGTCTCGGTTGCCAGTTTGATTGCCTTAATACCCGTCGTCTTATTATTCAGCTTCATGCAAAAGAAATTTCTCCAAAGCGTCGCCGGCGTCGGCATTAAAGGATAACGTTATGAATAACAAATGCAATTTAGATAACTTATTAACAGCCCACCGGGCAAACACCCACATCAAAGCTACGAAAAAAATCCATTTTTTGGGTGTTCGAGGCTTTGACGTGTACAACATTTCCTCGGAATTTGTTTTTGAAGGTGAACGCTATATCGCCGGCCGCGTCGAAAAGCGCGATAGCGAAATATCAACAGTCCGATTCTTTAAGCGAATCGGCACCGATATTTATGAAGCCACGCGGGAAGTCATCGAAAACCTGCAAGATCCGTTCGTGGAAATCATCGATGGGAAACTGCTTGTCGGTGGTACACAAATTCATCCTGACACGACTGGGAAAATCACTTCTTGGCGCACGGTGTTTTATCAAGGAACGTCGTTCCGCGATTTACGAATCATCATTGAAGCGCCACTGAAAATGAAAGATGTCAGAGTTGCTAAAGGCAATCATTACTACATGATGAGCCGTCCCCAAGGTGGCGATGCCAAATGGGGCAAGATTGGTTTTGACTCTACCGATGCGCTATATCACATCACGACAGAATTCATTCAAAAAGCCCCGCTGCTTGATGATTTATTCGGCGATGAATGCTGGGGTGGCGCCAATCAAGTCCACGTCCTGAAAAATGGCATGATAGGCGTGCTCGGCCATGTCGCGCGCATGAGTCAAGGCGACATTCGCCACTACTATGGGATGACCTTCGCGCTTGACCCGATTTCACGCAAACGTACCCCGATGAAAATCATTTGCGAACGATCGGATTTTGAACAAGGTGCCGCTAAAAGACTCGATTTAATCGATGTCGTATTTGTCGGGGGGTTGGTCCGTAATCACGACGGCACGGCCACTTTGTATACCGGTCTATCTGATGCCGAGGCCCACTATGCCATCATTGAAGATCCGTTTGTCGAATACGAGGAGCTGAACACATGAAGGTGTCGAAGTCGAGTATTACGCTATTAATCGCATTGATGACAATCATGACTGGATGCGTCTCTTCAATGAGCGACCAATCATCTTTGTCAACCGGTTCAAGCAGTGAATCCTCGACAAACATTTTCTCATCCATCTCATCTGAAACACTGCTTCCGATTACACCGCTCGTTACCGAATTCGATTTTGATTTATTAAACGATTTGAGCTATGAATACGACGCCCTGGAGATTGGCACGATTTCCCATATCGAAGGACACAATATCGCTTCTGGCGACTACGAAATTGGTCCAACTTCGATTTCGATTGCGAGACATTATTTAGTCACGCTACTTCCGGGAACATATGAGTTGTCGCTTTATACGACATTGGGTCGGGCGATATTACCAATGACAATCATCGACCGTCACAATGCCCATCGCATCGTCAATCGCGGATTTGAAACCGGCGATTTATTCGGTTGGTCGGTCCACACGATTTTCAAAGGCGAAACGACGATTCAAGCGTTTCGAGATACCGCCATCGTCGCCAATGAAACAATCCCAAGCGCAACATTTCCATATGATGGTGAAGGTTCCTATGTGTTGGGTCGATCAACTTCTGTATCCAAAGCGGCGTTTGAAGAACGACTCGGCCAACTTCGTTCATCAACATTCACCCTTGGGGGTAGTGGTCACATCTCGTTTTTGTTAGGCGCGGGCAAGACCGCCGATTTGTCATATGTATCGATTCGACGCGCCAGTGATGATTTGGAAATTAAACGATTTGGTAATCAAATGTTTGATGTTTCACAAGTTGTCGAGGGTCAATACTTTGGTGAAAACCTTGTTAAATACCGGGCCGATTTATCATCGTATTTAGGAAACGAACTATATATTGAGCTATCTGATTTCGGATCACGAGATTGGGATTTCCTGACCGCTGACGCGTTTGAGACATATTATGAAACAGCGCCTGAAGATGGTGTGATTGCCGTTGACATCAAGCCAATCTATTTGGTTGACTATGCCCCGAATCAAGTTGCCAATGGTGACTTTACTTCCAATTTGACAAACTGGACGATATCAGATCTGCCTGGTTGGCAAAAACCAGATGGAAATAGCGATACGTTTATCGTGACCTCCGGGTCGCTTCGTAGTAATGCTACTGGTGATAGCGCCCGTGGATTGATTCGCTCGTCGCTATTCCGCGTCGATGGCTCAGGAATCGCCTCGCTTCAAATCGGGGCCGCGCAAGGCTCACGTTATGACAAAGACACGTTCGTTTCCATTAAACACTTTGCCACTAATCGCGAAGTGATTCGCTTTGCCAATAATCGGTCATCTGGTACAACAATGATTCAATACTTCATTGATTTATCGGATTATCAGGGCCAAAAGTTTTATGTTGAAATCGTCGATAACGCCACCGGCAGTTGGGATACGATTTTCATCGATAACATTGTTACCTATTACGCCACTCGTCCGTTTTTCACCTATGCGACGATGGCTATTAATTTGAATTACTAATAAAGGAGCCTGACGTGTATGCATACACCTTCTACATCCCGCCTTGGTTTCCTCGCCTTGCTTTTGGGAGCAATGTCTTTATCTGCGTGCGGATCTTCACTGTCCTCTATAAGCGAAACCCCGAGTTCGACTACTTCGAGCACGAGTGAGATTTCTAGCAGTTCATCAAGTTCCACTCCTTCATCAAGCTCATCTTCAAGTGCCATCGATGAAACGATTTATTCAATCGAAAACGGTGACTTCGAAACTGGTGATCTATCTGGTTGGACGATTATATCAGGCGCGGCTTTCTCTTCCCAAGGAGTCAGTAGCGATACTATGGTAAACGCCACAGTGCCATATAACAAACAAGGCACGTACTTCTATAAAGGTGTGAGTCAAACTAGCGAAGGCATCATGCAATCCTCGTCGTTTATGATTGGAGGGAGCGGTTATATCACTATGCGCATGGGTGCGGCCTACATGCAGGCGCTGACATACATCTCCATCATCAACGCCCAAACCGAAAAAGAAATCTATCGCATCGGTAATTCAATGTTTAACCAACCCGCCAGCGGAACGAGTGATTACCGGGTCGAAAACATGAATAACTATTTCGTTAATTTATCCGCGCATTTAGGAATAACGGCCTATATCAAAGTCGTTGACCAATCGATTGCCAATCACGGTTATGTCACGCTTGATGACATCGTGACTTATCATCCTTCGATTCCAGCGCTTGTCGGTTATGTCCAAGCGCCAAATATCATGCCGCTATTCACCGATTTTGCGGGTACTCCTAATGCCTTGTATAATGGTGACTTCGCCACGAAGACGCTCGTCGGATGGACCGTTATCGGTGAGGATGGGGTGTTTCGGGCCAGCCATATTTCTTCTAGCAACCGCTTAAGCAATCGGCCCGACGAATCTAAAATCGGGGTTTTGCGTTCAAGTGCTTTCAAAGTCGCGGGTACCAATTTGATGTCATTCAGATTAGGAGCCACCAAAAATCGGCAACTCACATACATGTCGGTCAAAGTCGTGGGCACTAACGAAGAAATTTATCGCACTTATAGTGACCGCTGGAGGGACGCTGACGAAGAAAACACCCACTTGTATCACATTGATTTAAGCGAATATCGCAATAACTGCCTATATCTTGAATTCGTCGACAATTCGCGCGGCGATTGGGGCTTATTGACAATTGAAGCCATCAATACCTATCACGCCAGTTGGCCTAACATCAACGATGAAATCGCTTATAACTTATTTGATCCGATTGTGACAAATCCAAGCTACACGGCGATGCGTTCATACATTAATCCACATATCGACTCAATTATGGATGCGACAACCAGAACTACGGTTAGAAAAACTTTCTTTGCGACGATCGATGGCATCTCCAACATCAAAGGCAATTGGCCCAGTGTCGTCCAACACTATGCTAACGGCAACACATTTATTATCACCGGCGACATTGATGCCATGTGGCTACGAGATTCAAGCGCCCAGGTGCTTCCGTATTTACAGTTCATGAACATCGATGATGATGTGCGATTAATGGTTAAAGGATTGCTACGGATGCAGTTCGAACTGATTCGGCGCAATCAATACGCCAATGCATTTAATCCCGGTGGTTCCGTGTTCGAACTCAAATTCGAAATCGATTCATTGATTTATCCGCTATGGCTCGCATATGAGTATTACCGCATCACTGAAGACACCTCAATCTTTGATACCTTCTTCATGATGACGCTGACAAAAGTACTCGATACGTTACAAAACGAACGCAATCATAGTGATGACAATTATCGGATTACTAATCAAAGCGATCGTGACGCCGGTCCGCATGAAGTGAATACCGCTAGTGGCCTTATTTGGAGTGGTTATCGGCCAAGCGATGATGTGACTTACTACAAATTCTTCATACCCGGCAATATGTTCGCCGTCGCTACGCTGGAAAAGATGGCAAGTATGCTAACTGAAATGGAAAAGGAAAGCGCGCTTGCCTTGCGTGCGTCCACGATGGCTAGCCAAGTGCGTCAAGCAATCGAAACATATGGCGTGTATCAACACCCAACCTATGGCAAAATTTACGCTTTCGAGGTTAACGGCTTTACAAGCGACGCCAATTCCAGCAGTGGCAAACTACTGATGGATGCCGCGAATATTCCCAGTCTTCTAGCGATTCCTTGGCTAGGCTATGCACCCATCGAAGATCCGATTTATCAAAACACACGTGATTTCATCCTCAGTTTCGATAATCCGTATTACTACGAAGGAACATACGCCAAAGGCATTGGTGATCCTCACGATGGCATTGGTGGCACCAATCCCCATCCAGGCACGCCGGTTCCATGGCACATGGCTATTGCCATGCAAGGGCTGACGACTAATAACCAAAGCGAAATAGAACTAATGATTGAATATATGACCGATACGACAGGTGGCACCTACGTAATGCATGAAGCATTCAATGCCAATAATCCGAATGAATATAGCCGCGACTGGTTTACGTGGCCATGCGCGCTATATGCACATCTGTACATCACAAAAATACTAAATATCAATTTATTGACGGAGGGCTGATTATGAAACAAACAATGAAATGGTTCGGTCTATTAAGCGTCTTTGCGCTATTAGTCACGATACCTCCACAAATGACAAGCACGACGGCAGCTGAACGCGAATATGGCGTTGATTTGGCTTATAAGCGTCGCGTTGTCAGTAGTGATCACACCGATAGTAACGTCAACACCAATGCCGTCGACGCCAACCCCAACACGCGCTATGCGGCCGTCAATCAAAATAGCGCCTATTTCTATGTCGATTTAGGTTCGGTTGAAAAGGTTGGCAAAGTCGTCATCGACTGGGAAGCGGCCTATGCCTCGCAGTATCGACTTCAGATGTCGCTTAACGCCATCGATTGGACAACCGTTGGCGATATTTCCAAAACAACGAGTGAGAAAGACATCATTGTGTTTCCCGAGTGGATCGAAACACAGTTTGTTAAATTCCAAGGTGTCACCCGTAAACTTGATTATGGTTATTCGTTTTATAGTTTTGAAGTTTATGGTCCGAAAAGCTTAGCCACAAGCGGGACCGTCGTCCATGTTTCGAGTAACGAAAACGCCTCGACGCTCCCTGGTTCGGCCATGCTTGATAATCTCGCCAATACCCGATGGGCTTCAAGCGTTGCCGATAATCAGTACGCACTATTTGATTTAAATACACCAATGACATTTGATTTAATCAAGATTCGTTGGGAAGTCTCGTTCGCGCGTATCTTCAAGATTTATGGTCATCCAGCAACTGATGTCACCACTCCACAGCGAAACGATGAAGATTGGTACTACATCAGCGGTTCCGAAGCTGGGCTTGGCGAAGTTGATACACTGCGCCTTAATAGCGACAAAACCACGCGCTACATCAAACTGGAATTGATTCAACGCGAAACCAGCGAAGCGACCAAGAAGACGGGTCGTTATCCTTGGCAATCGACATTCTCGATTTATTCGTTTGAACTATTCAAATGGAGTGACATCCATGCCGCCAAATTAGGACGGGAAATGGAGTTTTCTAGAAACAGTCCGGCTTGGGTCGCCATGAGTAATATCACTCTTTACGATGGGGGACTTGTGCTCGCACCACATGGTTATCCAATCGATGCCAATGGCGTGGTCACCAACATGGCCAGCATTGCAAGCGGCAACATCCCCGGCTTTGAATCTTACGCCACTTATAATCCGGCCGTCATCTACGACTATGACCGCGAGATGTTCCACATGATTTACCGCTCGGAACTGCCCGATCGTTTTGATACTTATTTTGGCAGTCGCTATGAGCTTGGTCATATGTCGACACTATCTTATGCTTATTCATACGATGGTAAGAATTTCGTCCGCGGTGAGAATAACCCAATTGCTTGGCCGACGACCAACGATGAAGCTGGCGGCGGTCTAGAAGACCCGCGCATGTTTAGAATCGAAAACGATCCTAATCGCGGTGGCCTGACAACCTATTACATCACCTATACGATGTATGATAACTCGATTACTAGGGAAGGTATTATTTACACTCACGATTTCGTAACGTTCCATAAAACGGGTCGTTTAGCACCCAGTTATGGGCAAGCCCATAAATCCGGCACATTTGTGACCGATACTGAGGGTAACGCCGTCAAGATTCCGGATCCGCGTCCTGGTAAACGGGGTGAAGTCTACATGATTTACATGAAAGACGGAGGCTATACGCGCATTGGATTCACGAATGACGTGTTATCAATTGCTCAGCAAGATTTCATCGATATCGATACCGGCAACTATGGTAATAACGATATCGAAGATTTGACCAAAGGCAACGAATCGTGCATGGCTATTACCAATATTTATGGGCCAGACGATCAAGACATTTATCTAATGTATGGTGGCGGCGTCTTAAGTGATCCCGCCATTCAAAACCAACAACCAAACGCCAATGGTTGGTTCTATGCCTTGGGTGTGCTTAAAACGACCAAGGCCAATCCGTTTGAACTGACAAATATCCGTCTCGACCTTGATGAGCCGACGATGTATCCGACCGATACCAACAAAATCGATTATGGCTTGTTTGACAAATGTATGTTCGCCGACACGATGATTCGTCATGACGGGGAATGGTACTTCTATTATGGCGCGGGTGATATGTATGTGGGGCTGGCTATGGCGCGAGCCGATTTTGGTGCTGGTGCTTCCACTTATCAAAAAGTCGAAGACGTGATTACAGCATCGACGATGGCGCTTCACAAATCTTATAACGGTGATAAATCACCACGCGACATCATTTACAAGATCGATGTTTATAGCGGTGATGGCACATTATACGAAAGTGCGATGCAACCTTATGTTGTCCCGCATTTCTCACATCTTGAAGGTGGTAAATATAGCCGTGGCATCCCTGTCAGCGTGTCTGTCGATATCTCACTTATCCCGGGCTTGCCACTTGATTATTATGTCGTCTCTTATATTGTCGATGCCGATACATTAGAACTAATAAATAACCCCTCGCATTACTTGTCCGTGACACCAACAGTCACCAGCGAGCCGCGGTAAGGAGTAACTTATGAAACACAAATTGCTTTTATCGCTACTAATTGCCGTACCGCTACTATATGCATGCGGTGAGAGTTCTTCGTCATCCTCAACTAGCAGTGTCTCAACATCGAGTACATCGTCGAGTGAAGTCTCTTCATCAATTGTCCAAGAGCTGACAGTTCCTGCTAACGTCGCCTTAACCAGCCGACGCATCGGTTGGGATGAAGTTGCTGGTGCGACTGGTTATGTCGTGCGCTTGAATGGCACTGACGAACACGAAACATCAACCAATTATTTTGATTTAGATCATACGTACTTTGGTCCCTTATCAATCGAAGTGCGGGCTACTCGAGGCGAAGAAACGACCGCTTATTCTGCGCCACTTAATGTCGTCGCCATTCTTGAGCTAGCGGCTCCCGCTAATGTAAGGCAAGATGGTAGCACCGTTTTATGGGATGCGGTATTAGGAGCGACTGGTTATATCGTAAAAATTAACGATGTTGAAAATTTCACGCTGGAAACATCATATCCGATTACCGTTACTTCGCCATCCTCGGTTCAAGTTTTGGCCACTGGAAGAACCGATGGCTATATCGTTTCCAGCCCATTCTCGGACATTCTATATATCAAAGTTCCACTGGCGACGCCAACTAGTATCACATATTACGAAGGAGTTGTTTCTTGGAATGCTGTTACCAATGCCACTTCATATGTCGTGTTAGTAAATGATATGAGCGAATTCACATCATCGACCAACTCGGTGACGATTGGTATCGACTTCGTCGGTTCCGTTAACATCAAGGTTAAGGCCATCGCTACTGGGGATCAATATGTCGATTCCGCTTGGGGTGAAGTCACGTTAAGCATCGCTCCAATTACGCTAGCCCAACCGACTAATCTGCGATTAACAGGCGATTTGCTGGAGTTTGACGCTGTGATGGGGGCGACAGGTTATGACATTTACGTTGATGGCGGGCTCATTGAAAGCATCACGACCACTAGTTATACGCTTAGTCCAACACTACTATCGCAAACCGGTAGTTATCTCCAAGTTAGAGCCACTTCAAGTATTCACATGGCATCGCCATTAAGTGAAAAAGTATATTTAGGCGCACTAGCAATTACTAACGAAACGGAGCTTAAAGCGATAGTTAAAGGCGGCGCGTATACGCTAGCCAATGACATTGCACTTACTTCAGCATGGACACCGATTGATTTTGAAGGATACTTTGACGGTGCCGGTCATACTATTTCTAACATCGATATTGATGAAACATCAGACTCCTTATCCGCGATTGGTTTCTTTAAGAAAGTCGATGGAGCGATTATCCGTAATGTCCAACTAGTTGGAGCCATCGATGTGGCGACCACGCAGCTAGAAGCTGAGGTTGGCGCATTAGCGGGAACCCTGATTAATTCCACAATCGAGATGGTTACCATTGATGTCGATGTGACTGTCGTTTCTGGTAACGGAACCGCGAAAGTCGGCGGTGCTATCGGCTCGACAATCGACTCTGACCTCACGCGTGTCATATATGATGGCGATGTCCAAGCAACTCACGCCATTTCAGGTGGTCTAATTGGTCTGGTCCGTCAATCGGGTGCCACATCACGTATTCATCAATCGGCGGCGTTAGGTTCAATCGTTGTCGTCGGTGGCGAACAAAGCCCGACTGGTGGGTTCATTGGTAAACTCCTCGACAACTACATGGAAGTGACCGAAAGCAAAGCCGAAATTACGGTCACCGGACCAAACTATGTTGGTGGGTTTGTCGGCTACATGGGTAACGGGACAATTTCCAATTCCTATTCGATGGGTCCAGTCACCGCGACAGCAACAAACATTGTCCACATCGGAGGCTTCATCGGACGGATGGAAGGATATAACAACAAAGTCAATTTCTCGATTGCCCAAAATCTTGTTGTCGTTTCTGCGGGCACCAACATTTATGCCGGCTCGTTTGTCGGCGTCACCCCTGGAGGCACTGTGGCCACGCTTTATACATCGTGCGTTTATAACTCGACAATCTCCTCCCGCGACCGCATCGGTAATCCTTCAAGCGGACGTGGCGATGGCATTACCGGAATCAGTGCGGCGGGATTATTGACACTGTCTGCATTCAACCAACAAATCTGGGATTTTTCTGGTGACACGCCTCGGCTGTCATGGGAATAAAAATAACGTGTTGTCTTTGAACATCTATGAATGGGAGAATCTAAAATGAAGAAACGAATATTCTTAACCTTGCTAATGGTACCGTTACTATTTGCGGGTAATCAAGTCAGGGAGGTCAAAGCCGAGGGAGCGCCATATCAAGTTACAAATGGTGGTTTCGAAACCGGTGACTTAACCGGATGGAAACCTTACACAATCTGGAAAGGTGAATCTGGTATTGCCGCTTGGAGTAATGCAAGAGTAGTTAATGGAACATATTTTGCATCTGAAGGTTATCCGTATAACCGCGATGGCTCATATAACTTAGGTATCGTGTGGCCTGGCGTGAGTTGGGATCAATCATCTGAACGCATGGGCCATCTCCGTTCATCTGATTTTACTTTAGGTGGCAGTGGCTGGATTAGCTTCAAGCTCGGGGGTGGCTTAACAACATCGTTAGCTTATGTGTCGTTTAGACGCAGCGTTGACAATGTCGAAGTTGCCCGCTTTGGCAATCCAATGCGTAATAAAACGGCGTTTGCCACGCATATCTATGGTTCTTCCATTTCCAATGCTGAAGCTTTCATGTTCCCATATTATTTCGACATGACAGCAGTTGCCGATCTTGGAACAGAGCTTTATATTACGATTTCCGATACGGCCTCATATGATTGGTGTATTTTATCTGCCGATAGTTTTGTAACTTATTACGAAACAACGCCATCCATTCCAACGTTGCCCGACCCGAATACTGAGAGTGGCACATATATGGCTGCCAACATCGTCCCAGCGATTCTTGGCATTGATACAGCCAGCAAGACAATCCCAAATGGTAATTTCAGTTCTGGATTTGACAATTGGCAGAATGTTGATAGCGCGTGGCGTATTGATAGCGGAGTTGCTCGGAGCAATGCCGGTGGCGATGGGAGTCTGGGCGTACTTCGTTCAAGCGCATTCACCGTAGGAACTTCTGATAAATACCTTGGTTTTTCTTGGGCTGGCGGACTTAAATACGATAAGCGAATCTTTGTTTCGGTTAAGGAAGTTGGCACTAATAACGAGATACTTCGCTTTGTACGAAGATCAAGTAGTAGCAACGATGAAACAAACGATTGGAAAACACATTATCTTGATTTGACAAGTCTTCATCCGACAATCAATTATTATTTAGAATTTGCTGATAATCATTCTACTACTTGGGGCGTTTCTTTCATTGATAACATTGATTTCATCACGACAGCCACTTGGGAAGCCGATATAGGCCGACACGCTGTCCGAATAGCGGATGTGGCATTTTCAGCGGCAGCTTCCGAATCGTTCTCACGTTATTTCCTTGACGTTACTGGTCCCTATTGCGAAGACGAGGATGGAATTAGCATTCCTTGGGAAGATTTATCAAGTGTTTATGCAATTCAGCGCGATTCAACAAAAGATTACATTGTTAGCGAAGCTGCGAATGAGTCGCTTATTATCGCTGCAAGAGAAAGATATTTGTTCCTCGTAAATGCCTATTCTTCGTTTGGATCAGATCCGTTTTTAAAGAACGCCGCTGGAACCCCATATTCAGGAAGTTTTGATCCAGTCCTTCCTAGCACACTTCAAGATAATACTGGTAGCACAGCGATATTCGTGATTGCCACTTTATCAATCACCTTGCTGGGAGCAACACTTTACGTCTACACCCGGAAGCAGCAAAGAAGCTGATTCTTCCTTTAAGTGATCATTGATCTACCATCATGAAACGACCCGCGAACATCATAATTTGTATCATGATGGCGAGCAATGTGCTCGGAATGCGTTTCGTGATGCCACAAGCACAAGTCCAGCCTGGTTTTTCACAAACTTCGATTTCTAGAATGGACAATTTGTCCTCGAATCCCGTCAATTACTCTTATGTCAATTGGCGGGAAACAACGCAGACATATATCGATTTCTTATTTAATACATCGGGAACGGTATCCACCAAAAGTGGAACGTCGACTCTCGTACAACCAGTCAGTTGGCTGGCAACTGCTCCTAATGTTGATACTTACTTTGGGGAGACGGGCAATCGCGTGATTGCTTTCCCCAGTTATTTTGGGATGAAAAACGCCCCCAATACCGACACAACTCGGGGTGAGGGCATTGCCGTATTAGCGGCTGTTTTATCAGGTAGTTTAGTCGGTTATGACATGACTAACTACGCACCGATGGATTCGGTGCAAGAGCCACTTGATTATGTCAAACAAATGGTTAACTACTACGCCATCCATAATGGCGAAAAAGTCGTCTTAAACAATAGTCATAGCAATACCGGTGGCAGTTGGTGGTATGAACTACTACCGAGTTCCTTGTTCACAGCTTTAGCAAGCATCTATCTCGACCATCCCACATACGATGGAGCCTACCTTGAAGACATCTTGCTAAACATGGCAAGGCAGTGGTATACCGTCGTTGTCGCTGCGGGAGGAAGTTACGCTAACTTCAGCGACCGCAAATCATATAGCATCCGCAATGGCACATTCACTAGCGGTGGTTGGAGCGAACCTGATGCCGCGGCTGGCATCGCCTTCGTGTTATACATGGCCTATAGCCACTTTAAACAGATGCCAGGATATGAAACCGACACCATTAATTTCCTTAATGGGGCAACTTGGTGCATGAACTTTTTAAATAACCTGTCATACAATCCGTTTTATGAAGTTTTAATCTACTTTGCCCCTTTAATTGCCGCGCGCATGAATTTGGAACAAGGCACCAATTATAGCATTACCAAAATGATCAACTGGACGCTAGATGGTTCTAGTGCTGTCAGAGGCGGCTGGGGCATGGTCAACCAAAACTGGAATGGGTTTAACACCCAAGGTTTGATGGGCAGTTTGACCGATGGCGATGGTTATGCCTTCATCATGAACACGTTTGATGCGGCGTTAGGCTTTTTCCCGCTGTTAAAATATAGTCCCAATTATGCTAAAAGCATCGGTAAATGGATACTTAACGTTTCTGACAGCACAAAAAACTATTATCCAATCAATTTGCCGTCTACGCATCAAACTTGCTATGAATGGTCAGTTACTAATGGCACGGGTTCGTTTGTCGCTTATGAAGGCCTCCGCAAAGTTAATAAGATTAATTCGGCTCACTCACCCGCCGGCTGGGGTGATCCCCTTGATTACAATTGGGGACCATTGACTGACTTTGGTTATGGCAATAACCATGTCGGGCTCTTTGCTCCGATTGAAGTCACAAATGTCAATAGAGTATTAAGAACCGATTTGAACGCGCTTGATTTTTTCCAAGCGAACGAGTTCAATTCGTATCTTTATTACAATCCATATGCATCATTTCAAAACATCGAGATTGAATTACTAGACGATGAATATTTGTTTAATGTCGTGACGGGTCAGCGCATAACACTGACATCGATTGGAACAAATCGATACTCGTTTACAATCGGGGCAGATACGGCGATGGTCAACATCGTCTTATCACAAGATTCTGCCATTACATTTGAAGGCGGCATGATGCTCGCGGATGGTAAGTTTGTCGGACGCGTGCAGCCAGGCTTAGATACCAATCGTCCATTGATGCTCGCGGATGACAACACGCTGATGCTGGAAGCCAATTATCCTGACTTCTTACAACCTGACCGTTATGAAGTTTGGCACGAAGAACATAAACTCGGTCAAGCTAGCATCAGTGAAGGAATTTCAATCGTTCCAATCAGCATCATACACCAAGGAAGTGGCTATCTATCAGTCGATATCAAGGCATATCGAGACATGAGTTTGATTGAGAATCGATCAGCGAAATTGTTACTTAAAGATCCACAAATTGCACCACTGCTAAGTTTCCAAACTTCGAATGAATTGCAATCGATGTTCCACAGTGCGTATAGCGCATGGAATAGCGGGTCCAATCCTGACAAAGGTTCGTCTGACAATTACCGGGCTAGTGCCACGGTGGTTGAATCTGGCGTAAAACTAAAGTTGACAAGCGATACGTGGGGCGTGGCCGGTACAAGTAAGGTCACCCTTGATTTTGACAACACTAACGTCGTAAGTTTCCGCGTTAAGGAAGTATCGCATCGCTGGACCATCAAAGTGTTTGTTCCAGGTGGCGACAGGTGGGGCTATTACATCGCTGGGGAAACTAATAATACCGGTCTGGTGACCATCGACATTGCCCAAGCCGCGAGACAACGAAGTTCCTCGTTTAATTTCACCGGTGTCAAAGGTTGTTATTTGTGGTTTATTCCCGCAGGTGCTAACCAAGCCGAAATGGTCATCAGCGACTTAATGGTGTACTCACTACCTAATGACTTATCAGTGGAATTTCCACCACCCGATGAAACAAGCAGTTACTCATCTTCAAGCGAAGAAATTACTTCATCGAGCGAGGAAACGAGCTCATCAAGCGAAACGACCTCTTCAAGCAGTTCGCTTGATTCATCATCTTCTTCAAGTCAATCCTATAGCGAATCATCGAACACAACGAGTTCATACTCATCTTCAATCGATGTTCCTGTTTCAAGTAGTGAACAACTAATTAGTGTGGAAACCGCCGTCAAAATTGGTTCGGTTTCGCTACTTAACATTGGAACGATCGTCGCTTTTATTATCTTGAAGAAAAAGAAGCTCATTTAAGCTTCTTTGTCATATGGCTTTTATTATCTAGAATATTTACACGGGGGTGGAAAACTGATCGACGATGTCTCCGTTAGGATTAATCGTCGTAAAGTTTATTGCAGTATTCGTTACATTAACAATCGTGATGACATTTTGTCTTGCGCTCATATAAAAATCATATTGGCTATACAAAGATGCAGGAACATCGTATATTTTGGCACTGGCGGAACCGCCTGTTAAATAAATCGTTCCATTGCTACGATTAACAATATTGTTGCGCATCGGCGGTGTCCGGGTAAACAAATGGTCATGGCCCGAGAGCACGACATCGACATTACACTCATCAAACACCGGACTCCAGACATTACGGAAGTTTTCCGAGGTCGTCGCATGGTGACCGCCATAGGCACTATAATGGGTGCCCACGATTATATGAGTTGCGGGATTATCACTGACGATACCTCGGAACCAATCGATTTGTGATTGACCATACGTTGAATCGACCGCATCAAGCATGATGAATAGGGCGTTTCCAATCTTAAAATAATAGGATGAAAAACTACCGATTCCGTTACGTGGATGGGGAATTTTCTGTTCAAATAAATTGTTATTAAACCAGACGCCATCGGTAGCATAGTAGTCGTGATTTCCAGGAACGCCCATAATTGCCATCGTTTCACGAGTACGTGTGGCCTCGAAAAACCATTGCCACATCTTTTCATTCGCGCCTTCTTCAACCAAATCACCAGTCATCAAACCAAATGATATGCCCTCGTCATGATATAGGGCGGCGGAAAAAAGATTTTCAAGAATATGCGCTGATTCAAGTGATAGCGACTGGCTATCGCCGGCGAAAGCAAATGTGAAATCATTCGGGTCGGGTGTTAAAAACCGTTTCCAGGACGAAGCATTAGCCCGATCATGAATGCGGTATTGATAGGTCGCGTTTTGATGCAACTCATTGAACTCCACGCGTTTGACGCCTTGAGTATCGTTATAAGCACTAGGTTCGATTGAGACGCTCATTTGCCACTGTTTGCGGTATTCGATCCAGGTGTGGTTTGAATTCGTCTGATAACCTAAAATGGCCGATGTACTAGCATCTTCTCCTAGACTCACAAACACATCGAGCACCGAAGTGACTTGTTCATAACTATAGTCGGATGCTTGACGGTATCCGCCTGTGGCAAAATCGACACGGGCTAATCCATAGTTACAATTAATGGCCATATCCGTAGCCAGAGATGCGCGACTATCATTGATTGGTACGATATCAATGTTACGTATACTAATGAGTCCCCAACTTGATTTGGCGTTATCGACGAGTTCCACATAGTATTCCTTGTCGGGCGCTAACCAACCTAGATCATACCAATGCTTATCCATGCCGCCACCGCTTTTACTGGAGAGGTTATCGCGCCTAGTTAATCTTAAAACTTCAATGTTCGTATGCACTTCCTTGACGAGCAGGAATATTTGCTTATCAAGATTAAGTGCACCTTCCCATTCCCAGACAAGCGCACGATTACCTAGGGAGCTTACTTTGAACGCCGGTGAACGAACAACACCTAGCGCCGCATCTCCGAGTGTTTTATTGGTTCTCGCTCGGTTATCAGTGAATTGGAAAATGTTTGATGGGTCTTCCCAATTGTTTACATTCGAGCTAAGCGTGTTGATGATTGATGTATTATTTTGACCGATTCCATAAATAACTGGTTTGATGTCAATGGCAACTTCTTCTGGGGTTGGCGTTGGGGCAGTTTCCAAAAATGTTTCCACCGAATCAAGGGATAGCACATTCCATTCATGAGAAGCGGCATCGGTTACAAGCACATATAAAGTCTTACCAATGTGAGCCGATAAATCAGCGTAATATTGGAACAAATACGCTTCAGCATTTGCGGTTCCTGATATGGCAGTATTACCAAAGTGGCGATTACCAAACCTGGCAATTTCGATATTAGTGACACTTTCTTTAACTGATAGATAGGCCGTACCAATGTTTTGGCCGCCGCCTAGTTTGAAACTAATCCAACCTGATCCGCCCAATACAAAATCCGAGGAGCGAAGCATGCCCATCCGTTCTTGGTTGATATCTTTGTTGGTGCCGCTATATGGGGAGGCATAGACACCCAGATGATAGTTACCATCTCGATTATATGTATTAGCGTTTAATGAACCATAGTTTGGATTATTAACAATGCGTTCACTTCTAAATGATGATAATCCTGATTCGTCTTTCCATAACTGATAAGCATTCCAACCATGATAATCCCCGGTCTCAAATCCGGCGTTATGAATGCGATTGCTATGGTTGTCTCTGACGATCTCAAAGATCAGTTTTTCTGTTACTTGACCTTCAATATTGGTAAACACGGCATCAAGTTCATAAATGCCATCACTCAGGAAATATCGAAGATAATGGCTTTTGATTGAGAGATTGCCACCGAGAAATTCATAATCTGTTGCCGTAATTCCCAAACCTTCAACGTGAGAAAAAGAATACATTCCTGAATTAATCGAAAAAATCAAATCCAATTCATCGTCGAGATTGAATGTATCAATGATAGGAGCGATTCTAATCTCATCATTTGGGAGTGATGAGCTTTCGCTACTTGAGCTTGATTCACTATAACTGCTTGAGGAGCTGGATGGTGTTTCTTGAGACGTACTACTTAAGGTCTCACTCACGCTTGTCGTTGATGATATATCGGAGGATGTGTCTGATGAACTCGAACTTGAAGACTGTCCGCATGAAACAATGAGGAATATCGCGACAGTGATAGTGAATATCTTCATTCTAGGTCTCATAACCATATTGTAATCCTTCTTATGAAAATAGGCCGTTTCTACAACACTTGGAACTTTTAGGATATATGCTGGTTCATTATTTAGAAAAAGCCGTAATTTAGTTTACGGCTTTAAACTATTTCACGATGAAATCGACTTTTCAGTTATAAACGCTAGTTATATCTTTTTCGGAAGACAATATAAGCTGCCGAGGCAATCATGAATATGGCGCCTCCCACTAACAAGACATAGGCTAGTTCATCATTAACAAGGGGAACGCGTGGTTCGTTCATTGATTGGGCTGGACTGTAATTGACCCCAGTTGAACTCTTGAGGAAATACTCCCATTCCATCGAAGAACCATACTTGTTGTATAAGAACACATATCTATCTCGAGCGGCGACAACGTTGGCTTCAGTTGTTTCACTATTAACGAAATAATCTTTGGCATCGTTAGACAATGTTCCGTATTCAGTGGCAAGAGTTGTCCATGGAACCTCATCTCCTTCAAGATTGGCACAATCCTCTGCCGTTTGTTCAATAAAATACGCTCCATATGATGCGGCTTCTTGAATATAAGATACTGGGAAAGATAGTGGCAAGTTGGATATGGAAACGGCTCGATCCCCAGAAGTAACACTGTTCCATTCAGATTCAGGAACCGTCCTAATTGCATCGACATAAGAGATGCCCCAACCACCGCTACGACCATCAGCGAATTCCAAATAATACATTTTTTCACTGGAAAGGGATGAAAGATTTAGCATATGATTATCGTAACTTTCTGATTCTTTCGAACTTAAATTGTCACGACGCACAAATCGTAATTTTTCGATATTGGTGCCGGTTTCCTTAACTGAAATGAAAATTTGCTTGTCGTATCTAAGCCCGCCGGCCCAATCGAAACGAATGTATTTGTTTGTGGTTACCAAAAACGCGCTTGATCTCAGGATACCAATTGCTCCATCTCCGCCAGAATTATTGCTTTTTGCGGCGCTGTCTTTCCTGCCCCAGCCATTGGCGGAATCGTTTGACAAATCCCAACTACTAAAATCTGATGAGAAATATCCGTTTTTTATTGTGTTATCAGCAGTATCAATTCCAGAGATGGTTGGCAAAATGTTAACTGCTGTTTGATCAGCACTCGGGCTGGGTGCTGAAGCAATATAGGTCACAAAACTATCCGCCGATAATATCGACCAATCATAAGCGGACGTGTCGCAAAGTAAAATATATAAATTTGTACTTAGACTAACTACCGATGACAAATCGAAATAGTATTGGAATAAAAAAGCTTCAGCGTTGGTAATCGAGCTTCCGTATTGCGTTGTTGCTTTCGCTGTGTCATTAAAATGACGATTGGCGAACCTCGCGACCTCTACATCATCACTTACTTGCCTAACTGACATATAAGCGAATGATGGATGTTTTCCGCCACCAAGTTTGAAACTAATCCATCCAGACCCACCAAGGATAAAGTCAGATGAACGCAAGTAGCCCATTCTTTCAGATGTTTGATCCCAAGTAATCGACCCACTTGTAATTCCAAGGTTGTAACTGCCGTCGCGGCCATAAGGATAACTGGAAAAATATGTTCCATTTGTTACCAATGAACTATCGAAAGCAGCCATACCACTTTCATTTTTCCAAATGCGAAATGACGTCCAACCATTGAGGTTTCCGCTTTCGAATCCGCCATTAGGAATTTGATAAGGCGAATATACCGCATCAAGTTCAGTTACTCGCGGGTTGTCCTTAAGTGCAAGCCCGGCGAGAAGAATAGGGGCAAGCACGAGACTTATCAAAATTCTTTTTTTCATAATCGTTCTCCTATAAGTAAGCGCTTTTATAGTTATACAACTTTATAATTAGCACCACTTAAAAGGAATGTCAATACGCACACGCGTGTTAAAATACCAGTTAAATATTAGTTAATTAAATATTATTAATCTAATGTGGTTTTTTATTGTCTGTGAAACGATAATAAAGCTGCGCCAATAAGGCCTGAATTTTGTCCTAACTCCGCTTGTTTGATTAAAACATGTTTTGTTGTTTGTTTATAAACATAACGTGTTACGCTTGGCAGGATACGATTGAAGAATCGCGCACTTGATTTCATGATTCCGCCACCAAGAACGATTACATCGGGTTCTAGTATGTTATATAAATTGCTTAAAGCGATACCCAAATGATCAATCCATTCATCGACGATTGGCGTGCACATTGGATTATCAAACACATCTTTTGTTGTTAAAACATTAATGCCTTTCTCATTGGCTATTTTGACAAGACTAGCTCCTGAACACCATGATTCAAAACTATCAGGATTCATTTGACTATTAGGTGAGGGTCTTCCACGTTTAATAATCATATTGCCAATTTCTTGAGCAAAACCGTGCGTACCCGTCCAGATTTTGCCATCGATGACAAGACCACCGCCGATGCCGGTTGACAATGTTACGTATTGCACGACACGATATCCTCTACCAGCGCCAAATATCGCTTCGGCTAACCCCGCCGCATTGGCATCGTTAACAACGTATATCGGAAGCGAAAAGAATTCGGATAAGTATTGTTTGACATCCAAGTCTTCAACGCCGATGTTAGGCAATGCATGGACATAGCCAGTATTAGGTGTAACTGGGCCAGATATCCCAATGCCAATACCCACGATGTCAAATTCCATATTAGCAGCGGCTTGAATCATGGCTTTGAGTTGCGCTAAAAGTTTTAACTTGTCTTGCTTGATAGTCGGTTCGGCTTGTTGATAATGAATAGCGCCCATTTCATCGACAATGGCGACACGAACGAGTGAGCCTCCGATATCGACCCCAATCGAATATTTCACAATCAAGCTCCCTTTGCTGGAATCGCAGTTACGATTCTCATTTTTCCTTTAATGTCGATTGTCTTGGCAAGTGATGTAATAATCACGGCATCACCCATTTGACAAGGTACCCCATTAATCGTTCCTGTGCCTGATAGAATCGTTAGAAGATAAAAATTACCGCTTTCAAGTATGACATTCATTTGTGTAGTCACATTCCATTCATGGATTGAAAAGTAGTGACCAGACCAAAGCATCGCGGTTTGTTGCTTTAATGCTTCTTGGATATGGATTGGTCCACCGGCTGGATCGGGAACCGATATGACTTCGATTGACTCTTTGATATGTAGTGGTCTTTTATTTCCCGCATCATCAAGCCGATCATAATCATATAGACGATAGGTCGTGTCCGATGATTGCTGTATTTCAAGAATCATCGTTCCTTTTAAGATCGCGTGGAGTGTGCCGGGCTTAACTGGCACCAAATCGTTTTTGGCAATCGGATAATACTTCAATAGGCGCTTCCATTCTCCATTTGTGATCAAATGTGAAAGTTGTTCTTTTGACTGGGCATAATGACCAAGTTGCACCATTCTATCGATGGAAGGTTCGAGGATTAACCACGCTTCTTCTTTTCCATATGGTTGGCCAATCGTATGGGCGTAATTGTCATCAGGATGAACTTGCACTGATAAATCGTCACTCGCATCGATGATTTTAATAATTAACGGAAATTCGCTGTATGAGGAATTGCCGAACAGGTGTTTGTGCTGCCGATAAACCTGACTCAGCGGCATTCCATCAAGCGGTCCTCCATCAACGATAGTGTCTCCGTTAGGATGCGCTGATATGAGCCAGCATTCGCCAATATTGCCTGTTGGTAATAAATTACCAAAATACTTTTCGAGGCGACGCCCACCCCAAATCTTTTGTTGGAAAACCGGTTTGAGTTTTATCGTGGTGATGTCATTCATGGTTTGATAAACCGCTCCATAATCTTGGTAATTGCTTGCTTAACTTCAAATAACTTTGATTTCGATATTTGTTCGTCTTTATCAACCATCGATACATACACCTTTAGCTTTGGTTCGGTGCCTGATGGTCGAAATACAATTGTGCTGTCTTCACTGATAAATAGTTTAATCACATCTGATTGTGGAAATTTAAGATCGTAGATAGTCCCGTCTATATTTTGCCCTTGCTGAACAAGGTAATCTTCGTATTTGATGATTGATTGCCCGTCAAGGACATGAAGCGGATTGTCTCGGACATGGTTCATGATGTTATTCATCGTGGTCATTCCCATCGACCCGGGCAAATCGAAATTCATTAATTCGTCTTGGTAATAGCCATAGGTTTCATAAAGGGCAATCAATGCTTGGTCAGCGCTGATGTTTGATTGTTGATAGTAGTTAAACATTTCCGCGGCCAGTAGCATCGCTTGGAAGGCATCTTTATCACGCACTTGGCTTGAAAGTAGATAGCCAAACGATTCTTCAAAGCCGAAATAGAACTTTTTTACCTTATCTAGTTTGGCGATTTGTTCGCCAATGAATTTAAAGCCCGTCAGTGTCAATATCGTTTCTAGGCCGTGGGCTTTGGCAATATTGACACCAAGAGAAGGCGTAACAATCGTCGAAATGACGACATCCTGGTTTGTTCCCGGTTTGTTTTTTAGCAAGTAATCGAGCATTAATGCACCGAGCTGTGATCCTGATAAATATGTGAAATTTTCGTTTTGCTTGATGGCCACTCCAAGACGATCGGCGTCCGGATCGGTCGCTAATAACAGCGTGGCTCCTGTTTGTTTCGCCAAAGCTTCGGCGAGTATAAACGCTTTCGGATTTTCAGGATTTGGTGAAGTTAGCGTTGAAAACATGGCGTCGGGGAAAGACTGCTCTTTGACGACATCGACTTGATAGCCCGCAGTTGCCAACAACTTTGCTCCAAACGCATATCCGGTGCCATGCAGCGGTGTATACACGATTTTGATTGTTTTATTATCATTTTTCCTAATCGCTAAAGCGTTAAGAAAACTGATATATGGCACATCGTCTTTACTTGATAGTGTTTTAATAAATCCTGCTTGCTTCGCTTTAGAATATGTCGGTAGTTCAAATGCAAAATAATCGCCATGAAGTCTGATTTTTTCTTTGATAATGTCGGCTAGTAGGGGAACAAATTGGCAGCCTTCTTGATCATAGATTTTGTAACCATTATAAATAGGCGGATTATGACTTGCGGTAATCACGATGCCCGCTTGCGCGTGTAAGTATCTAACCATGAACGATAATTGTGGAGTCGGTCTTGGATTCGTAAACACATGTGAATAAATGCCGTAATATGCTAAGGTGCGCGCTGCCACTTGGGCATAGCGCTTTGAATTGGTTCTTGTATCATAGGCAATCACGATATTGATTGGTCGTGGATTTTTTTCAAGTAAATAATAGGCAAGCCCGATTGTCGCTTGCTTGATGGTATAGTCGTTGATGCGGTTAGTGCCCGCACCCATTTCTCCCCGCATGCCACCGGTGCCAAAATCAATGTCGCGATAGAATGATTCGTGAAGTCGACTATCCGAAAGTGCCGACATTTCCTTACGATATGACGTAAGTAGACGCGGGTAGTTTTTCCATTTTTTAATGTCGTGTAACATAAGCGGTTCTGGATACATTGACTATATCACATAGCCATTCAAATTCATGATTGTTAATACTAAAAGCGCTTCATTAGCGTATTGATATAAAAAAACAAGGGCGGATTTGCAGTATTTTTTCACTGAAACAAAAAACCACGAATTTAATACCCTAATAATAGTGGCGGTGATCCGTGGTCAATAAATTGGTTATTTTTTGCCGTTTTTCTTTTCGGTTTGCGGCGCGTAATCAAATAGTTCGTAATACCGTTTCAGGTAATCGCCTCGGCGTTGCGCCAGCGCGACATAAAGGATGTCGACGATGTTTTGCTGCACGATACGCGAACGGGTTGACATCGTTCGCAGTCCTTTGCCAATCGATGAGTGTTGAATGTTAATGTTACAAACTTTCTTTAAAGGATTTTCGCCGTATTTTGTAATCGAAATTGTCGTGACACCGCGTGATGTGGCAATCTCCGCGGCGTCGATGATTTCCTTCGTCTCGCCTGAATACGAGATAAAGATGGCAACGCATTCTGGTTTCAGAATCGATGTCGACAATATTTGTGAATGAGGTGTGTTGTATAACTTACAATCAATTCCGAGTCGCTCGAATTTAAACACGGCATCTTCGGCAACAACGATCGATCCGCTTAATGCGTATAGACAAACGCGGCACGATTTATCGATTGCAGATACCGCCCGTTCAATACAATCTTCATTGACAATTTTAAGCGTATTGGAAAGTGATTCGATGTTTAATCTGCTGACGACCTCAATAGTTTGCTTAATGCTTAAATCATTGGGGTTTTTATTGTCGAGTTCATAAATGTTTTCATCGGCGGAGACACCGCTGGCAACATCGTGATAAAAGCTTTTGATAAAGTCGCGATATCCTTTAAATCCGATGATCGTGCAAAACCGGACAATCGTCGCTGTCGAGCTTTTGCATTTGCGGGCCAGTTCGGTAATCGTCATCTCCGATACTTCTTGTTGGTGGTCTAAAATGTAGCGAGCGACTTTCTTTTCCTGCTTCGAAAAAGAATCGAGTGATTCGTTAATCCTAACGATGCAATTTTCCATAGCGCTCTCCTTCTATAATTTTTTGAAAATAATTTTTTCTATATTATTATTTTCACTAATTAATAATAATCAATTTTTATTCTTTTTTAACGTATTTGAGATTATATTTTTTAATCATAAACGTAATTTTAATAATTATTTTCAAGGTATCTTGCTCTTAAAATGTCTATTTCTTTGTCGGAAACGCCGATTTGTTCCCTTAAATAACTATCAATTGAACCATATTTTTCTTCAATCGCCCGATAGTATTCATCAATATATTCTTTTTTGGCAATATATAGAGCGTGATAGAAGTTAATACTATCAATATCGTGCGGATCTAACTCCCGAAGTTTTTGTTCATAAAGCGGTCGCATTACCTCGTTAGTAAGGAAGTGCTCCTGATAGATTGATCGTTTGTCAACTCCCAAGGCATGTAGTAGCAGTGTCGTGGCAATTCCGGTGCGGTCTTTGCCTGACCGGCAATGATATAGAAGACAGCCCTCTTCTTGGGCTAACACGACACGGAAGAAATTACGATATGTTGCAATCGCCTCAGGGCTAATAGCGAGCGAACGATAAATATCAATAAAGAACTCATCGGGCGACACCTTTATTTCAGTGCCATAAGTATTCGTTTCAAGAAAATGAAGCACGACCATATGCATGTATTTAATTGAGTCGTCAATGTTATCTTTACGCGTAATTGTCGAGCGCGTCGAACGGAAATCGATGACGACGCGTAAATCGTATTTATGTTTGAGAATGTCGAGCTCGCGTTTGGAAAGATTGTGAAGCTCACTGCTTCGTAATAATCGCTTGCTGACGATTGTATGACCATCGCTCGTTTTAATCCCGCCCAAATCGCGGATATTTTCAACGGTTTCAAAATTAATGAACATTTAATCGCTTACCTAAAACCTTCTGCGGAATTCGTAATCTCCTGCTGTTTCCTTTGTGGTATCTGCATATCTTTTAGTGAAACAATATAAGTATTGGACGCAAAGTCATGAGGTCCACGCGAAGCCTTCGTAATCGTCATTAAAATCAGGGTGACGAAAATCGGCACGAGCGTAAAATAGGCAAATCGAGCGTAAAGCAGAATCGGCAACCACACGTTGAAAAGGAGCAGTATTGCGAATCGTATGGCGATTTGACCCCGCTTTACGCGCGTATCCGATGATGCGTCCGCTAAACCGATTTTTAATAAAATTTGCATCGGCGTTTGCCCGTTTGGGCGCAACATCGGGACTAATAGATAAACGATTGAACACGATAGTGTAATCGTTACTAAATTCGAAAAAAGGGCGATTAAAAATGTTTGACGAATGCCCGCAACATAAACCGGGTCCTGTTCAAGAAACACGACAGCTTTGCCGTATTCAGCCCCATAAAAGCTTTTTAGAGCTGTTTCCGACACGTCGGGGAGCAATTCTGGAATCTGTTCGTCATTCAATTCAAAAAGGCCTGAAGCAATCTTAGCAACGTAATAACTATCGAGTTTATTCTCGGCGATTGCTCGCGCATCGTTACTATAATAAGTGGTAATCGGATTATCATAATTCTCACTTGGGGTCAACGTGTCATCATAGGTCTCAGTGATTGTCAAATATCCCCTTTGAGCATCATAAACATATAATCCCGAATCCGACAGCACCTCCTGGGCGCTTGCCAGAGCTTGATGATAACCAAGCGGTCCGTATAGACCATAAAAGACGCCGGCTTGTAGTCCACCGAAAATGATGATAGCAATGAGCAAATCAAATAAGGCCGCGCCCATACGCGTCAATAAATATGGCTTGGGTAGTTGGCGGCCACTTGGTTTGATCGTATCGGTTTGTTTAACTTCAAATTCGTTCATTTCAATAATATTGGGGGAAGAAAATAGCGACAATTGTCGCTATTTAATAACCGTGCAGGAACCGATGCCAATCCGAGTTTTCGTCTCGGTATCGAACAATATTACCTTATTGCTCGTAATATCGAATTTAATTTTTTCATCGAAATCATAGTCGACAGCGCCGAATTGGACCGCTGATAAAATTTTGTCTTTGAGACTTACTTTGATTGTCGTTTCCATGCCGCTGGGAAGGGTTGAATAAGCTAATCCATCAATCGTTCCTTTTTCATGGATATTGATAAACTCGGGACGAATGCCGAGCACGACGTCTTTGGGAGCCGATATTTTCGCGTTGGCGGTATATTTGCATTTAACACCTAAAAATTCGAGCTGAACTTCTGTGTCCGATAACTGCTTGGCTTTGCAATCGATGAAATTCATCGTCGGATTACCAACAAAATCGGCCACGAACAAATTGACGGGATGATCATAGACGTCAAGCGGCTTCTCATATTGTTGGAGGACGCCGTTATGCATTAAGCACACACGTGTGGCTAACGTCATTGCTTCAAGTTGATCGTGAGTAACATAAACAAACGTCGAATCGGTATCGCGATGTAATCGTTTTAACTCGGTTCTCATTTCGCCGCGCAGTTTGGCATCGAGGTTTGATAATGGTTCGTCCATGAAAAGAACTTGTGGACGTGGCGCTAATGTGCGGGCGATCGCTACACGTTGTTGTTGACCGCCAGAAATTTCGCTTGGATACCGGTTGCGGAATTCCTCGATATGGAGCGTCTTCATGACTTCTTCAACGCGAGCGTTAATCGCATCTTTTTTCCATTTAAGGTTTTCTAAACCAAAGGCGATGTTTTTATATACGGTCATGTGTGGCCACAAGGCATAGTTTTGAAATAAGAAGCCGACATCGCGCTTTGCGGGCGAAATGTTAATACCTTTGTCGCTATCGAACACGACCTTGTCACCGATGATGATAGTTCCCGCGGTGGGTGTTTCTAAACCGGCAATCATGCGCAGCGTCGTCGTTTTGCCACAGCCCGAAGGTCCGAGCAAGGTCACGAACTCGCGATCGTCGATTACCATATTAAGTTTATCGACCGCGGTGAAATTACCCCATTTTTTCGTAACGTTGATTAATTCAATTCTTGGCATGTGTTTAGCCTCCTATACCTTTATCGATTGAAGCGCCTGTCAGCTTACTGACGAGGAAGTTGACGACGATGACAAATAACACGATTAGCAAGTTGATACCGTTGGTAATTTGATTCAGACCATAAATGTCAAAGTAAGATAATACGTTGGTAATCAGCGAGAAACTTGAGGTGATTAACACGAATAGTGTCAACTCGCGCATACACGAGATAAACGGCAATAAGTAGCCGCTGATCAAACTTGATTTTTGGATTGGGAATAATACTCGGGTCATCCGCTTCCACCAAGGGCAACCGGTGATGATGGCCGCTTCTTCGATTTCTCCAGATACTTGAAGCATGGCGTTAGTGCCGCTGCGCGAGGCAAATGGCAAGAATTTGACCGAGGCGACGATGACGCAAATGATGATTGCCGACCATTCGTTGTTAGTGCTCGACACATTGAGCCATTGGAAGCCCGGCTTAAATGACAATGAGAAGAAAATGGCACTAAAGCTAAGTGCGGGGATGAGGTAGGGTAAAAATGCGGTGCTCGAGACATAGTTAGCAATTCTCCGCCGACGGTTTTTACTGACGGCGTAGCCAATCAAGATGCCGAAGGTTCCAGCAATTAAAGCGACAATCGCTGCTACTAAAACGCTGCGGCCAAACGCTTTCCAAATCGTGAAGTTGTGCAAGATACCTTGAGCTGATTGACCTTGAGAAGTAATCCGAACATCAAAACTTTCACTGGAAAACCAGTATTTAAGGGTGATGGATCGAATGTCTCCCGGTACTTCTTGTAAGCTTTCAAGGATAAACGTGACCAGTGGCAGTACGGCGGTGAATGAAACCATAATTACGATTAAGCTACCAACGAAGTATTTAATCCATGGTTTGTTGCCAATCTTGAATTTACTGACTTGACCAGATTTTCCCGTGATCGTCGTAAAACTACGGCGCGACCTGGTAAACCAGTTGTTTAGCGTTAAAATTAAAACGCTGAAGACCAACAAGATAACGGCGACTACATAACCTTGGCCTTTCTTGCCAGCGATAATTAACAAACCGCGCATTGTGACCGAAATAGCCGTAAAACTATTGTTGGGATTGAGAAACGCGGGGACGGTAAAACTAGAAATCGAACTCGAGAAGACGAGCAGAATTGTTGAGATAATCGCTGGAGCGACGATGGGAATCGTGATTTTCCTCAAAGTACGGAATCGCGATGCTTTAAGAATCGTTGCCGCTTCTTCGAGATTGGCGTCCATATTGCGTAAGATGCCCCCGATTAGGATGTAGGCAAATGGAGCATAATGGATACCGAGCACAATTGCACATGGGACGAGTCCATAGAGGAAATTTTCTGGTACTTGAATTCCCGTCCATGATTCAAGAATGCCCATTTGGTAATTGGCCGAAGCAATCGCCGTATTCTTGAAAAAGTTTTCCCAAAACATGGCGATTGACCACGAGGGCATAATATAAGGAAAGATGAAAACGATTGAAATATATTTCTTAAAAGGCAAATTGCTACGCGTAATTAGCCACGCCAGCAAGCCGCCGCTTAATACAGCGATGGCACACGCCAAGAGGGCCATGAGCATCGATTTATAAAGCGGTTGCCAAAAGAAGTTCATTGAATATTCGCGGTCGGGGTTGAATAAGAGGTTGGGCCATTGCGCCCAAGTTAAATCGCCCTTTTTGACGACTATATCCCAAATATCGGCGATTTCACGCGCCTCGGAAATACTTTGAACTGTGAAACTATCGATGATTAACGAAATCAAGGGATAAATAACTGTCGCCGTTAAGAAAAGGGAGAAAAACAAGAGGATGACCGATGCCGGCTTCGAAAAGAACGTTTTTGTTTGATTCCAAATCCGACCGAGTGACAAGTTTTTCATGTGCTGTCCTTACCTATTGATAGGAATAACGGGGGAAACCATTAATTACGATTTCCCCCGTTTGTGGCTTAAAAGTTTCTAAGAGCTGTTGTTTGCGGTTTGGCTTTAATTAAGCCTTTTTGTTGCTGGCCACTAACGCAAGAATCGAGTTGACTTGAGCGGCTTTAATCGTCTTGAGGAAGTTGAAGTCTTCATTAATTGACGCATCAATCCATTCGGCCTTCGACCAGTCAAGATCGTTGACGCCGACAGTTTCTGAAGCGGCTGGGTAGTAGTAGCCGTACATATTAGCCGCTTCGCCTAGCGAATTCGGGGTGCTGGAGTTATAAATAACATATTCATAGCAATCCGGCGTTAAGAAATAGCGAGCGAATAAACAAGCAGTGTACGGATGTTTGGCGTTCTTGACGACTTGGCTGTACATCGCGTACATGAAACCATTGAAACCTTCAATCTCGTGATCCCATTTGACGGAATCCATGGTACCTGTTCCGGCGGCATCTTTCATTTTAGCAAATGCGCCATAGTAAACGAATGGATCTTGTCCTTCGACGGGAACTTCATTCGCTTGGGTATCTTTCATAGCCGTGCCATCAGATGTGTGCCAACGGGAGATATTTGAGATAAATTCATGAACGAATTGGTCGGCAACGGTGGTATAGTCATCGCTGGCTTCCCATTCTTCGCCATAGTATGATTCATACGCGTCTAAAAGACGTGCTTCATTCGCTTCGTCGTAGAGACTGAGAATAAACGACATATTGATTTGTTCTGTAATTGGGCTTTGGAAAGACAGGTTATCAAGATGATCTTCATCGTCCGGTGAACCCGCTAATTGCCAAACGTTATGGAGATCGACATTCAGGTCCTTGTTACTGAAGAAGATTTTGTTGAAATACAAACCTTTTAACGGATAAGTATCTTCTTCTGCTAAACCGAGTTCGGCATAATCACTGGGAACGTAGTTGATTGTGATGCCTTCTTCGAGATAGTCTGCCAAGCTACGAGCATCCTGGACAAGGGCGAAGTCAGCAAAGTAACTGTCATCGGCTTGTTCAAGCGCTGTTAACAAGGCATAGTCTTTGTAGCTGTTGTTGACATAGGTGTTACCACCTTCGCCGGTTGTGATCCAATCGTACTCAAGGGCCATTTTTTGAACAGCGCGGCTGAGCGTCGAGGTCAAACCAACGACTTTAAAGGTGTCGGTCGAAGCTTCCATTTCGGCCTCTGACGCGGCTTCTAGTTCTTCTAGCGTCATTTCGCTGGCTAGGGCGACTATGCCAGCAGTCGAGTCGTCTGGTGTCGTGCTGTCACAGCCTGCTAAGACCGCCGTTGACGCGACGAAAAGAGACGCGCACAAAATTATAAATGCTCTCTTCATGTTTTTTTTGATCCTCCTAAGAATCTTTCTGTAAATATGTTAGCACCATTTAATTTTATAAACAATATTTTTTTAGTAAGCGTTTTCAAATTTATATTTTTTTCATTTATCTTTAAAATCAATAGTGCTAATGTATAGTTAGCACGAAGGATGCGACGCCTTTACGACGTCTGCATAAAAGTGGATATGCCCCTTGTAAACGCCAAAGAAATGTTAGCGAAGGCCACTGCCAACGGTTATGCCATCGGTTGTTTCAACATCGATTCCATTGCCATGGCCCAGGCAGTTTTAGAAGCGGCCGATGAACTGAACTCACCAGTGATGCTATCGCTTTCGAAAGGTTCGCGCGCGTTTATGCACCCGGGCAATATTAAGGATATGGTTAATGTCATATCCGCAAATATGAAGATTCCCTTTGCGCTACACCTTGATCACGGCCATAGTATCGACCTTTGTAAAGAGTGCATCGACGAGGGCTTCACCAGCGTGATGTTTGATGGTTCGGGTCTAGATTTCGACACCAACGTCGCTTTAACAAAAGATTTATGCACATACGCACACGCGAAGGGAGCTACGGTGGAAGCCGAACTCGGCCCACTTGATGCCCATGCCACCAGAAGTGAAGAAACGCGCTATACCAATCCCGAGCAAGCAATCCGTTTTATAAAAGAAACGGGTGTGGACTGCCTGGCTGTGTCCGTTGGTACCGGCCATGGACTCCAAAAATTTCTTGCGAATGAAGTGCCACATATCCGCTACGACATTCTCAAAAAAATAAAAGCAGAGTTACCTTCTTTCCCGCTTGTGCTTCATGGTGCCAGTCACATCGACCCAGATCTATTAGCAAAATTCAATCAATATGGGGGCCAAATCAAAGAAGCCGGCGGCATACCTGAGCAATTATTGATCCAAGCGATGCATATCAACGTCAGCAAAATCAATATCGCGACTGACTTTCGGATGACTTACATTACCGCACTACGCGAAGCGTTGGCAAATCATCCATCAAACTTCGAACCACGCATCTTCTTGGCTCCCGCCAAAGAAGCGGTCAAACAATTAGTTAAGTATAAATTGATGCATGTGTTCAACAGCGTCAATCGTATCTAGACGAAAACGCATAAGGAGGAACATCAAATGCCATTAGTCACATCAAAACTCATGTTCGAAAAAGCTTACAAAGGAAAGTACGCGATTGGTGCTTTCAATGTCGATAACGTCGACATTCTCAAGGCGGTGTTAAACGCGGCCGAGAAAACACAATCACCGGTCATCATCGCAATTTCAGGAGGCGCGCTTAAATTCATTGGAAAAGAATACATTCGTAGCGTCCTTGACTGTGCGATGAAAACAATTACCGTACCTGTCGTACTCCATCTTGACCACGGCAAAGGCGCGGCTATGTGCAAAGAATGCGTCGATTTAGGTTTCACCAGCGTGATGATTGATGCCTCCGAACACGATTTTGAAACGAATATTAAAATCACCAAGGAAGTCGTCGACTACGCTCATGCTCGTGGCGTCGTCGTCGAAAGCGAACTTGGAGCCATCGCCGGCATCGAAGAAGACATTCACGTCGATGATAAATATGGACATTTCACCCATCCCGACGATGTGATTGAGTTCGTGTCCAAAACCGGTATCGATAGTTTAGCCATTGCCATCGGGACCGCGCATGGCGCATTTAAATTCAAACCGGGCCAAGAACCACAACTTCGTTTTGACATCCTTGAAGAAATCGAACAGAAACTACCAGGCTTCCCGCTTGTGCTTCACGGGGCGTCCAGCGTTCCCAAAGCTTCGCTTGAATTATTGAATAAATATGGTGGCCAAATGGAAGAAGCCGTTGGCATCCCCGAACCAATGCTTCGCAAAGCGTCAAGCCACGCTATTTGCAAAATCAATGTCGGAACCGACATTCGCGTCGCTTATGTAGGGGGTCTACGCAAAGTGTTGGTGGAACATCCCGAATCATACGATGCCCGCCTAATTATTAACGCCGGGCTCGAATCGATCACTTCACTTGTCGCTGATAAAATGATTAACGTATTCGGTTCGGCCGGACACGCCAAAGACTAGTTTCCTCCTTTAAACCACAGCATGGTCCAGCAAGGCTGTGGTTTTTCTTTATTTAAAAAGCCCCTGACCAAAAAGTCATGGGGCTTATTTCTTTAAATAATAAATAAATGTTAAATTGGCGTAATTAAAATGTTTTTAAATGTCGTGGAAGCACCAGTCGTGTAAAGGCCAATTCTTCCACGATAATAGGCGTTAGGATCAATAATTGAAAATTCTTCGACATCATCGACATAGAAGGTCAACTGATTGTCTTTTGCAATCACCTTTAAAGTAACGGCCTGATCTGATGGGACATTGGCAAAGTTGATAGCTAACTGTTTTGACATCGCCTGATAGTCGGCTCTGATAAGAAACGCTTGGGTGTTTTTGACGCCAAAATAATAGCCTTGAAGCGAATTGATATCATCCCATTGTCCATATGCATCGTTATCGGCGCGCACAACGATGCCCGAAGAATTAAATGAGGAACTGCCATTAAATGTCATTTGAACCGATACTTCAACATCGGTATAGCCAACTTTGTCAATGAAGGCAATGCTGCGATCAGTTCTTGATGTCAGTCCATTTTCAGATACATCATAACCCGCTCCGCGAATGTCAATCGTGCCATCAAGTGTTGTCAATGAGTTTTCATATGCTCCGGTTTGGTTTACTGTTTCATCAAATTTAAGTGCAACGAAATCGATGTCTTGGCGACGGACGATTGATAAATAATGTTCGCCTTTTGTTAATGTGAGATTAGTTACATTAACATTTATATACGGAGCGTCGATGTCATAGTGGGGCAAGGTAATTTCAATCGGATTTCCGTTATCGACCTTAAGCGCCATCCGTTTTCCGAGTGATTCGCGACTAACACGCATTGTCACTTGATAAGTTCCGGTCTCGTTAACGTATATGCGCATCGAGGCGTGATCGTTGCCGCGTAGTTTCAGCACATTGCTCGCTACTTTACCATTGAATTCATCATCTTGTTGTAGTGGCGCAAGAATCGGCGCGAGTGTCGAGTTAGACAATGATGAAACATTTTTGTCATAAGCGTTTGCGTAAGCGATTTGTTGTTTGGAATACGTTTTGTCGGAATTGCCTTGGGCCGCATTCGAAAAAGCCGTGTAATAGGGAGTAAATCCTGTGCCATGGTAGCCGATTTTCCCACCGACAATTTCAAATGCGAAGTCATCAAGCTTTTGCATGTTATCAAAGTATAAATCGAGTTTTCCCTCACTATAGCCAACGCGCAGCGAATGGAGGACGCTCGTGTCGTAGGATTTATTCAAATCAATCTTGTGAATCAAGGAATCGACTCCATCGTTAACTTCGCGAAGCGTCACTTCCTCCCCATCAAATGTCACGTAGTTATAATTGTTGCTGTCAATTTGGGAAAAAACGTAACGTCCAGACGAACCGATAAAGTTCCATTCGGCCGTGAATGTTTCGTTCGTTTCCTGTGAACTTAATAAGAAACTTCCCGATTGTTCTAAGTCTTCAAGTGGCTCATGGGTATAAAAATCGGGCAAATTAGGAATGACCGTTCCAGTCAGTGAGGGACGATCAACCGCCATTTCGGTGCCGTTGAATAACAATCGCGATAAATTAAAGTGGCGTCCGTGGACACCGCTTGTACGCGAATGATAGGCGATATAATACGAATCCATATCTGGTCCAAGTGTAGTCGAGGAATGGCCCAGTGTATGCCAGTTGGTATCGGTATTCATTAAGATGTTATCGCCACGCGCGAAGCCATCGCGTACGAACACGGTGTCGCTGCCATTCATGTAACTATATCCGACTTTGTATCCGGCGCTAGCAACGTGAACACCGGTGAATGTTAAATAATACGTGCCATTAAGGCTGAGCATATAGGGACCTTCTGTCCAGCCTCCCATTGAAGTGTTTTGAATATCAAATGCCTGATTGGAAAGCGTAAAGTCTTCGTTGAATTTAATCATGCGAATCGTTTCGGCTTTGGCTCTTAAAAAATATGCCTGCCCATCGTTATCGATGAAAAAGCTCCCGTCAATCGATTCACCGACATTGCCTGTATATGGGATAAACGGTCCTTCGGGAGACCGTGATTTATAAAAATAATGCCCGGTGCCCGCCTGCGATTGGCACATGTAGAACCAGCCGTCGTTATAGACGACTTCTGGGGCATAGGCGACAATCGTCGAATCATAATCGGGGCTAAGTACATAACCATAGGGAAGACCCTCACCAGTCACTGGTTCCCAATTCATCAAATCATATGATTTATAAGCACGGACGCCACGACTAGATGTCGATGGATATAAATAGTAAGTTCCATTATACCGATACACATATGGATCACCAATGCCGTAATTGGGCCATTGATTGGGAATCTGGTCGGCATCAAAAGAATTATTAAAGGTGCTAAGATTTGTTCTTAACCCTGAAGTGTCAATGAAAGGGTTGCCCGAATAATCTTGGGCAATTATAGATGACGAACTACTTCCACAAGCGGAAATGAGCATCAGAATTGAAAGTAGCGGTATTTTGATATGTTTTTTAACTTGTTTCATGATATTAGGGTAGCAAAAACCATCCCGCTTTGTGAGGGCGGGATGGTCGGTTGCTCTATCCAAGCGTAATGCTTAAGTTCTTATAGGTGGTCGCCGCGCCATCGGTGTATAACCCAAAATGGCCGGTGCCAAATGGGCTTGGGTCGACGATGTTTAGATATTCAACGCCGTTGACGCTGATAATGATGCGATTACCAGAAATCGAGACACGCAAAGTGTGGTCGCTACCTGAGGCAAACGTGCCCCCGGCTGAATCAAGGATGCGCGTCCAGTTGTAGTCTTTGCGACGTAGTGAAATTTGGGCGTTATTCAGCGCCACGTAATAACCTTGAATCGAATCGTTATTCTCGTGGACCGAGAACGCTTCGTTACCAGCTCGTAGCAAGAATCCGGCTGTCGAAGCCGCGGTTGCACCATCGAAGTTTAAATCGGCTTCAATTGTTGCGTCTCTGATGGTCGGCTTGCCGATGTAGAGCAATTGGCGGTTACCGCTGGTTGCATAGTGGCCGCCGTTTTTAATTTTCCACACGTTGGCATAGAGCATGGCGTCGCCTCCAAGCGTCGTTAAGTCGTGATCAAATGATTCGGTTGAATCCGTGGCCACGTCAAACGTGTAGCTATTTAATTGGATGCCGTCTTCGGCGGTGAAACTGACATAGTGGCTGCCCTTATGAATCGGGAAGCGTCCTAACTCGGCTTGAATGTACTCGACGCTGGCGTCAACTTCGTAAGTTGGCACTTGCATCCGTTTTACGGTTTCATCGATGCTAATGGTCACGTATTTACCCATCATTGAAACTGGCACAGCCATCGATAGGCTATAGTAACCTTCTTCATCGAAATAGTGGAGATAGCGCGCTTTGTCACCAGATTTTAAATCAAGGTCATAAGACCCCGTCTTAACTGAGGGAGAAACAAATCCCGTCGTCAGTTTTTTGAGCGTCGAACCATTGTCGAATTCGCTATGTTCAATATCGAAACTATTGGCGAGCGCTTTTTCCTGTTTGAATTCGGCGTTATCGGAACTGCCACGGGCATGGTGCGAAAAGCCGGTGTAGCCAATCACGTTGGCGGCAAAGTCCTTGTAACCGATTTTTCCTGGCTCAAGGGCGACTTCAAGACCGGATATTTTGGTCATGTTGTCGTATTGTAAATCAAGCAAACCATCGCGGTAGATGACTCTAAATGTATGTAAGACATCGGTTGGATGGGTGCTCTTCAAGGCGACGGAGTGTAGCAAATTATCACTTCCGTCGACTTTGTGAACTTCAATGGTGGTTCCGTTCCAAGAAATGTAGGAGTAGTCGGTGTCCGAATTATAGGCAAACACCGCTTGTCCCGCAGTTCCGGTAAAGTTCCATTCGGCGGTAAATTGATCACCAGTGGTCATTTCTGATAATAAGAACGCACCAGAGACATCCAAATCCGTAGCGGCGTCATGGCTTGAAAAAGCAGCCATACTTGGCACGATGTTGCCTGTCCGTTTAACATTAGAGGCCATCATGTCGGTGCCGTTGAAGAATAAACGATTCATCGAGTAAGCCCGAATCGGACCGCCGGAGTTTAGTAAGTTGTGGTAGACGATGTAATGACTGTCCATATCCGGACCAAGCACGGTTGCGCTATGGCCCAAACCATTGAAGTCGGGACTCGTCGATAAGATGATGTTGTTTTGGTCTTGAGTATAGGCGGCAGGAGCAATCGGTGAACTTTCACTCCAACTATAACCGACGCGGTAACCGGCTGAGGTCACGTGCGTGCCCGTGTATGTAATATAGTTGATGCCGTGGCGGCGCAAGATGTATGACCCTTCGGTCCAATTACCGATTTGGGTGTTGTCAAGCGTCTTTAAAGTCAAGGTGTTGGCCGTCCAGTCCGACTTCAGCTGTGCAATCCGGATGTTACCCGAATTTGACCGCGTCATGTAAATCTTTTCGTCATCGTCTTGGAAGAAACTTCCATCAATCGACTGTCCGAAATTGCCGGTGATGGCCACAAATGGTCCTTCGGGGGCATCGGCACGCAGCATGTAATGTCCATTGCCACCAGGTGAAGTCAACATGTAAAACTTGCCGTTTAGATACATGACCTCGGGAGCGTAAGCCGCTTTGGTAATCGGATCATCGCTGACATAACCTTCTTCAAGGCCGGTTCCAGTGATTTTTTCCCAATTGACAAGGTCAAGACTCTTCCAACCACGGACGCCGGTTTCCGAGTCCTTGGTCGAAACATATAAGTAGTAAACGCCATTGTAGCGGTACACGAACGGATCACCGACCCCATAAGCGTCCCACTGATCAGGAATGCGGTCTTCACCAAAACTATTTTCGTAAAGATTGCGTACTTCGGGAGCAACTGGTTCGGTTACTCCATCGGGTAGGGAGGAGGGGAGCGAACTCCCCTCCGAGGAACTGCTGCTAGTCGATAAACTTGTGCAAGACGCTAGAAGCATAGCTAGCGTCAGCGATATGATAATTTTTGTCTTTCTCATCGAGACCTCCCTTACTTAGGCGTGGTAGAACGAGAAATTCGCTAAGGTAAATGTTAATGAATCATCTGATAATAAGCGGATGTAGCGGTTCGCATGTTCTGGCGCGATGAACGTATTGCCATAGGCCGTTTCATAGGCCGTCGCAAATGGAGCGCCGCCATAGCCCCAACCATCCCAGTCAACTGCGCTTTGGTTCCAAATACCAACTGAGAAACCGATTTGATCGGTCGCGCTGATATCGAGCGTGGTGTAAAGCACGTTGACGCTGATCACAGCGCCATCAACGTTCTTTTCGACTCCGGCGATGACGTCGCTGTTAGCCCAAATGTCGATGCGACGCGTGGATGCGTCTTGACCGGCATTGGCCCAACCAGTGTCGATAAAGAGTTCGATCTTGTGGTGGGTTTCAAAATTCACGGGAGCCGTAAATACGAATTCAATACCCGTTGCCCCATGGCGTGCCTTAAAGGAAATGCCACCGGAGAAGAATTTGCCACCGAAGTTGCTTTCAAGTACGCGGTAACCACCGGTTAAGGTGTCGCGTGACACAAACGAGCCATCATTAAGCGTCCAAGTCAGGGCGCCATTTGATAAAACGCGAATGTATTTGTGGGGGATTTCGGGAGCGACGAAACCGCCACCTTTTTCCGCTTCATAAGCGGCGACAAACGGAACGCCAGAAAGTCCCCAGCCATCCCAACCAGACGCTAACGCGCCAAAGGTGACACCAAATTGATCGGTACTGGCAATCGCTAAGGCTTCATAACTGACGGCAAAGTACAAATTGGTGCCATCGACGGTCGTTTTCGTTTCAGCGTTGCTAAAAGCCGTACCACCAAATGAGGTAATCGTGGCGACATTGCCGTTACCAAATACGTTGAAGCGCCAAGTCGTGCCATCGGTACGTCCAGCTGTTGCGCTGCCCGTGTCGAGGAAGAATTCGATCGTATAAGCATCCCATGATGGTTGCGTGGTCGTGAATTTAACGGCCAGCGCTAAATCGCTTGTGCGGCTCACATGAGGCGTGACACCGCCGGGAACTTGCCCACCACCAAAGGTGGAATTGAATGAATGGTATGTCAAAGTCGTCAGATCTAAATCTTCGAGATTTGATTCAACTGGTGGGACGTAGACCCAAATTTCACCGTCTGATTTCGTAAACGTAATCGTGCCATCGCCTAATAGACGAACATAGCGACGAGACTGTTCCGGCGCGATGAAGTTGGTGCCGTATTCGACGTTATACGCAATTTGGGCATCGGTTGCCGGTGAACTCCACCAGCCCCAGCCATCCCAATCTACTGCTGTTTGATTCCAAATACCGATTGAGAACCCAAAGGCGTCTCCTTCGACTGGTACAGGATTCGACTCAACGGCTAATAAGGCATAAGGTACGGTAACGTGGAAGACGTCGGCGTCAAAATACTTGACGAAGCCAAACGTGTCTTCGAGTGCGGGACGACCTTCGGCATAATAGTTAATGGCGTCATCTTCGTATGAGAGTTTCGCCCAAGGTTGCACGAGGAAGGTCGTGTTATCACGGCCTGCGGTTGCCGTGCCGGTGTCGATGTAGATTTCAACCTTATGATTGTCGGCCCATTCGCTGCTGCCTGCGGCAACGTTACGAACGGCTAAGGCATGTTCGCCATAAGCGACTTCATACGAAGCGTTAAGACCAAACTTACCACCAAAGGTGGTGTCCGGGCCGAGGTCAATGTATGTGGCCGCTTCCAGCGTGAACGAAGCGTCAATCGCAGCGCCTGTGGCGTCAGCGGCGGCAACTTCTAATTCTTCACCGAAGAAATCGGGGTGTGAGACTTTGACCGACATCGGGTCGGGAAGTTCAATCGCGTCAAACGCATACGCGCCTGATGCGTCGGTAAACGTCGCTTGCGAGGCATCATTGCCCAGTGTCACGATTGCATTTTCAATCGGAGCCGCTTCGGGACCTAAGACGGTGCCCGAAATCACGAAGTCGGTGATAACGACTTCCGAAGAGGATGGAATTTCCGATGACGAGACGGAAGTGGAACTCGAACTTGAGGTGGGAGTCTCCGAACTTGTGGTCACGCTCGTCGATGAGGGAGTTTCGGAACTAATCGACGGAGTTTCCGAAGAGGAGGAGGGAGTCAAGGAGCTTTGGCACGCGCCTAATAAAAGCGCGAGGCCGGCAAATGCGAATAGAGAATATGATTTTCTTTTCATCTTGTTCCTTTCTTAACGCTACAAGGCGTTATATTCGCTTCGAGTAATGATTTGGTTCGTGGTCAGCACCATATAAGCGCTGGCTTGTTGCGGATCGATAAACGTTTCACCGACAAACCACCCGAACCAGTCGTAGTTTGTCCCAATGATGTTACCACCAGCCAAATAGCGGTCTGGGGCGCCAAAACTAAACCCAATCGCGTCGTCGCGGGTCATGTTCATGGCACTATATGGCAACATGATTTCAATTCCAAAGCCGGTATCAACGTCAGCGGAATTATTAATGGTGCCGTTGACCGATACTTCGAAACTGACGAGTCCATTCCAAGTGCCCCAAACGTTGTCTGAGCCGGTCAGGATTCTAGTACGGCCATGGACTCCGATGTTTACTTGAATATCATCGCCTTGGTTGTTGATGCCATCGTTATCGACATCGAGATATAACTCGATCGAGTCCGACCGATTAACCGGATCGCCATTAGCGTCGCCATCGGTTAACAGATTGTTGTCGGTGACATCAAAGAATACGAACAACGCTTTTTGGCCCCGGTAAAATTTGACGCTCGCCGCATTGGAACCATGACGAGGAATGCTGACTGTGGGACTTGCATAGCTAGCATCATTCCATTCAGATTCATTCATCAACCCATCAATCGTTAACTCGGGGGTCTCAAAATTGCCATCGACGTCGAATGGATTGTCATCGGTGACGATTTCATCAGCGGGCGTTTCGCTCGATGTCGGCGCTTGGCTACTGCTGGTTGAAGCTGCTGAGGAGCTTCCGATTGATGTACAAGAAGCCAATAAAAGAGCCGCTAATGCCGTAAATAATAGTTTGCTTATCTTCATTAATCCTCCTTATAATCCCCAAAATGGCATATGTGGGGTTTTAATAGCGGTAAGTAGTTGTGCCAAAGACTGCGAATTGGCTTGTAGTTGTCCGTGGATGACGTATCCAATTGCAAAAATAATGACGAGGATACAAAACGATACCCAAAGGATAAAACCGATTCTCATTTGGCGATTCATGGATTTGTTTTGTTTACCTCCTTTCCTTATGCAAAGTCAAATGACTTAAGCTAACTGAGCTGCCAAGGGAAGCATAAAGACCGTGTCCGCCTAAATAAGCGGGTTGACTGACTGTCGTTGTTATGAGTGATTGACCATCAAGGAATACTTCAAAGCGACCATTAGAAAACGTTACCCGAAGATTATATGAAACATTTTCCTTGATTGAAGTCGGTCGATCATAGACGCGGTGCCGGCCATAGTTCAGGCGGTCGATGATTAAAAGCCCGCCTTCAAAACCAACCAAATATCCAACTAGAGGTAAGCGCGCCTGCGGATACTCATTCGAATATTGCCGCGTGGCTAATAGCATTCCGAATACATCGTATGGTCGTAAAGCGGAAATGGTAAATTCACACGAGACGTCAAACGAATCACTAATGTCTTTTTCTAACAAGAAACTATCTTTATTTTGATGAGGAACCAATGTTCCGTCATGTTCGATAAAACCAATTTTAGTCGAATATCGCGGCGCTTTATCAAGCGTCAGGAATTTGTAATCGATGCTTCCTTTAATTAGTGATAGTTTAACCGTCCCGAGCTTTTCAAGATCAACATAACCGATGAAATATGATAAATACTTATACTCACTTGGCGTCGGATACACATCAATCACCTGGTCATTGACGGTGATGGTCGATGCTTCTGATACATGGGCATAAGCAAACAGCGCATATGTGCCGCCATTAGATGTGACATATTCATATCGTTCTTCTTTCATCCCTATAAAGGGGATACCGTCCACTCGGTCTAGTTGGACACCAGAATTAGCGCATCGATGTGATATGTCGATGATGCCCGGCAGCACACTTGGATAATGGCAATCGCTACTGCCGTTAGCGTGGTCGTTAAACGCCGTGTAGGCATACGTGCCAGCACCAAGATAGCCAATCTGTCCCGCTTGGAGCGATGAAGTTATGGCAATGATGGCGTTATCGATCAATATCTCGCAGTGCTCATCATTGATGAGTCGTATCGTATGAAAATGCGAAAAATCAAAGGGACATACAAATTTTTCAATCGTTTTTAATCCATCCTCGTGTCTAATTAAAACGAGCTGTTTATCTTCGCTTTTTATCTCGATGTAATGGTCGCTTGATTGATAACCAACCACAAGAGCGGTACTTCCTTTAAAGGACGCTTCAAGCGTATAGCGATTGCTCGTCTTGGCTTTTGAAAGTAGCATTAAGCCACAGCGGATCATGTCTTTAACAGGATCAAAAGTTTCATATTTAGGTCGTAATGGGCTGATGATTTCAAAATTCGATGAACTGGCATGCATCAAGCGCCCGGAAAAACGCAGTCGATCAATCATGAACTTTCTTGGCAGGAAACCGTTGTCGCCTTGTTCCATCGTATGGTAAACGATATAGTGGCCATCGAGATCAGGAGCTAAAACCGACGAGCTATGACCTAATCGCGTATAACCTTCGTTTGTGTTGATAAGTAACGGATTGTTGATTCCTTCCTCAAAGTCACCATCAAAGCGTTTCGAGGTGGCATAAGCGATACGATATCCTTTGCTAAGCAAATGATTGCCGCAGTAGGTCAAATAATAATAACCATCGCGATAGAAAAGGTGTGGACCTTCGGTCCAAGCATTCAGATAAGCGCCTAGATTCCGCCGATTGGATAGTTTGCCTTCGGGCGACACGTCGAGCAAGGCAATGCCGGCGTGATCAGCCCGCAATAAATGAAGCATGCCATCGGGGCCGACAAAGAAACTGCCGTCAATCATCGAATTGACGTTATCAGTCAACCGTCGATATGGCCCCTCGGGTTGGTCGGACACATAAATATAATGGCCATTACCTTTTGGGGAAGTCACCATGTAAAACTTGTTGTAAGCGTAAATGATTTCTGGGGCATAAGCCGCCTCTAACAGCGGTTCGTCGACGGCATCGCCTAAATATGAGAAATTAATCAAATCATCACTAATAAAGACGCGGATGTTGGTCGCCCCATCGGGCGTCGACACGAACAAATAATACTTTCCCTGATAGCGGAAAACGAACGGATCGCCGTAGTGATCGGTTTGCCGATGCGTGGCCGTCAATGGATTCTTGTACGTCATCGTTATTCCTTAATGCCGCTGAGCGAGACTGATTGGACAAACATTTTCCTAAATGCCAAGAAAACAATAATCATCGGAATTGAGGCCATGAACGAGCCGGCCATAATCCAAGGAATATTCGTTCCTGTTCCATAGCTTGAGTTGAGTGAAGTGATGGCGACTTGAAGCGTCCACACTGATTTATTAGTCAAATAGATTGAAGGTGCGAAGAAATCATTCCAAATGCCGACGAACCAAAAGATAACTTGGGCGGCGATCGCGGGCTTGGTAAGCGGCAAGGCGATTTGCCAATAAATGCGGAAATAGCCCGCGCCATCGATCTTAGCCGATTCCACTAACGAATCGGGAACTGCGCCCTTCATGGCTGCAATCAGGAAAAACGTCATGCCGATATTGCCAAACAAGCCCGGCAAGATTAACGGAATAAGAGGCCATGGCCACGGGTTGCTCATATCGATTTTTAATATATTCGTAAGTTCCAAATAGGCGCGATATTGGGGAAGCATTACTGCGGCATATGGTACCATCATCGTCGACATCAAGATAATCAAAATCGTTTTGCGATAACGCATCTTCATCTTGGCAAATGCAAATGCCGCCAAAGTGGATGAGAAAGTGCCGATTACGATGACAATCACTTCGACGAACAGCGTATTGCCAATTGAGCGGATAAAGCTGATCGATGAGTTGGTCAACACCTCGCCAAACACGCCCCAATTCGGATTGCTGGGCCACAATATCAAATTGATGCTGTTAGCTTCCCCGATAGTTTTTAGGGAAGTCGAAAACATCCAGAAATATGGGAATATCATTGATATGGCGCCGACGAGCACAAAGAAAGTCGCGATGCCGAACGCCCATTTCTCCGGTGTTGTGCGTTTAATTTTCATCGGTTTGATTTTCTTGTTTTTTAACAATGCTTCCATCGGTTATATATCCAACATCTTGCTTCGTTTGAATTGGATGATCGTGACAATGATGATGACGGCTGCCAGCATAAACGAAGCCGCTGAAGCCAGACCATACTTTCCTTGATAAATGCCTTTATTCCAGATGTACCAAACAATCGTTCGAGCACCTTTTTGGCCATTGGCGAATATTTGCGATTCGGCAAAGCTTTGTAGTCCTCCGATAATTGCCGTAACAACGAGGTAAAACGTCGTTGGATTAAGTAGCGGAATCGTAATATGTAGTAACTGCTGCAATTTGCCGGCCCCATCAAGCGAAGAAGCCTCATAGTATTCCTTAGGAATGTTGTTAAGTCCGGCCAAATACAAAATCATCGTCACGCCGATGGCCGACCAAACACCTTTAATCCATAACGCAATTTTAATAAACCAATAATCGATGCCGATCCAGTCAATCGATAATCCGAAAAATTGATTGATGAAACCATATTCGGCATTGAAGATGTAGCGCCAGATAATATTGACGGCAACCGCCGAGGTAATCGCTGGTAGGTAATAAAATAGCGACAAGAGCATACTGCCCTTTGCTAAGTTTTTCAAATAAACGGCCAATAGCAAACCTAAGCTGATTCCAATCGGCATTGCCGACATTAAGACGATAGTGTTACCAATCGCTTCGCGGAAATTTTCATCGGCAAGCAAATCTTTATAGTTATCGAACCAAACCCAGCGCGTTTCCATGCGCACCGGATTGAAATCGGTGAACGATTGATAAAACCCGTAACTAAAACTAGCAAGCGTGAAAATCAGAAATCCGATGATGGGAATAATGACGAACAAGAGCGCGACTCGTTCTTCGTGTCGCGTCAGCTTGCTATGTCTTGATCGTATGGTTCGCGCCATCGAACAACTTCCTTTCGTTTAACTAAAGGTACGAGCGGTTATCGTCAAGGTCTGCTTGGAAACTAGCGGCATATGCTGTCAAGAATTGTTGTGCCGTTTGCGTGCCGGCAAAGACCGGTTCCAGCGAATCTTCCAAATCATCGATTGCCGTGTTGTCGTATAAATAATACCGAGCGCGGTTTTTGCCCCCGATTAGCGTCGTTTGATTGACGGTGTCGATGAATAATTGTTTGTTGGCGGGCATCAGGCTGCGACCAGATAGTCCTTCCTCATCGAGCCATGCTCCTTCGGCGATTGTTTTAACGTTGGGCATCGCTTGTCCAAGTTGGTAATTCAAAATCGCGGCTTCTTCGTTGAAAGCCAAATATTTGGCCAGTGTCATCGCTGCGGCTTTTTTGGTGGAATTGTTAGAGACGGCGTAACCGACGCTACCAACCCAGCTCGTCGATTTGGCACCAGCGGCCGGTCCGACTGGAGTCGGTATCACGTCAAAATCGAAACTAGTCGTATTCCAAAACGCCTTCATGTCCCAAGCACCCATCCAAGCGAATACGGCGCCGGAGTTTAAGAAACGTTGATAAGCATTCATGGAGTTTTGTTGACTCGGGGATGGCATGACGCCATCGACTAGATGCAAGTCGGCGATGAATTGGAATGCTTGAATGAAGTTTGGATCGGTAATCGTTTGGGTGGTTACCGTTGCATCCCAATAGTCGGCGTTATTCGAGTAGACGGCGTGCATCATCTCATAAGAACCGATGCCAAACACATTGGGAATCTTGATGGCCTTTAAATAATCGCGAAATGCCGTCCAGGTCATCGGCGTGGTCGGACTTGGGAGTCCAATCGATAAGCTTTTATCACTGATAATTTGATTTAAGAGCGTCTTATTATAGACGAGCAAATATGGTCCTAAATCTTTCGGAAGCGCGAACAATGGTCCGGTTCCTAACATACTTGAGGAACGGTCATAACGGTACATATCGGTGGAAAGCGCCCACACAGAATCGAGTTCATCTTGGGTCACGTCATTGGACATATCATAGAGACGACCCGAATCGGCCCATTGCATGAATTCATAGTCCGGCATGTAAAAAACATCTGGTAGTGATGACCCTCTGTTTTTCAAGGTTGTCATGTATGAATCCGAGGAAGTGGCGTTATAAATAACTTGGATGTGGGGGTATTCGACCATGAATGAGTCGACCAACGCTTGAAAGTTCTCTTGTTCTTCCGCGCTGCCCCAACCAAAAAATTCGATGGATGTCGTTGCTTGAGAAGTTGATCCACTAATTGAACCCTCACTTGTGGACGTGCAGGCGGCTAAAGTAACCATTGAGGTCACCATTAACGCAAATATTAGTTTATTCTTCATGTTGTCGCTCCTTTTACTATGTAAGTACGCATTAAAAAACGCGAATTCTTTTCTTTCGGCTTCATTATATAATGTATGCGCTTACACTAAAACAACAGATTTTGATAATTTTGAAATATGCGATATTAATTCGAATTTTTTCGAATATCACTTGTGTTTTATGTCAGCCTCGATATATTAAAAAGTGAGGACATATGCGTAGAGACAGTCTAACGTTAGACGACGACGATCGGCTCGAGCATCTTGGCAATTCGTTGTCGAGTGCAACCCGTCGAAAAATCTTGCGACTAATCGTGGAAAAGTCGTATTCGCTTTTGGAGTTGGCGCGCGAGCTCAATATTCCAATGTCGACCGCTGCTTTCCACGTTAAAATTTTGCGTGATGCCAATCTCATTAAAGCAATTCCCAACCCTTCGAAAAAAGGAAATGAAAAAAACATCTCGTTTGAATGCGAGTCGGTCGCCATCTACTTTACCGAAGGCACCAACATCGATCGATTTACTAATTACGTGAAACTACCGCTTGGAAGTTTCACCGAATTCAATATAACGCCGCCTTGCGCGATTTGCACAAAAGATGGCATCATCCATCCCCTTGATGATTTAAGCTCTTTTTCACATCCAAATCGCCTTAAGGCACAGCTCATTTCGTTTTACAAAGGCTACATCGTTTTTCCGATTCCACTTGAAAACCAAGATGCCGCGCATATGAGTTCAATCACGATATCAATGGAAATATGCTCCGAATGTCCCAACTACAACAACTCATGGAGAAGCAACATCACGTTTAGCTTATGCGATGTTGAACTCGCGACTTATTTGTCATTGGGTGATTACGGTGATCGACGCGGCATTTACACTCCCGCCTTTTGGGGTAACAATTCCTCGCAATACGGCATCCTGGTCACACTAAAAGTAGATAAAGAAGGAACTTATCTCAATGGCGAAAGGGTTGGCCAGACCACGCTGAAAGATTTGCCTTTGGAAAACAAATTCGTCATGAAACTAAAGATTGCCGTGAAAGACGACGCTAAGTATGTTGGAGGCATCAATATCTTCGGAAAAGAATTTGGCGACTATCCTCAAGACATCAACGTTCATATTGCCTACGAACGCAAGATTTAACGCGAAAAGATAAATTTTTTGGTACTTATGTACCACCCAAGTCGATTAGTTTTTTCATATGGAATTTGCTCGTTTCGCCATGCTAAAGTATGTCTAACCTTACCCCCAGACGGGAAATTGATTTTGAAATTACGATTTAACAATATGACAAAACGGTTTATATGAACGACACAAAAAGTTATCGGCCCGGCCATCCAAATCCACGCTTCTTTCGCCCCGATTGGCAAACGTTGAATGGTGCGTGGGATTTTTTATTTGATGATGCCGACATCGGCATCGCGAAAAAATTCTACGAATCGTTTCCCACATCAACTCTCTTGATTAATGTTCCTTATGCTTATGAATCGGATAAAAGTGGCATTATCGATAAGTCGGAACACAACGTCATGTGGTACCGTAAATCTTTCGAATGTTTAACGAAACAAAATATCTTAATTCTTCACATCGAACGCAGTGACTATCACACAATCGTTTGGTTAAATGGGATGCTTGTGGGCGAACACACGGGTGGATATGATGAATTCAGTTTTGAAGTAAATGCACAACTTCGCATAGGAAATAACGAGCTTGTTATTCGGGTGTTCGATAGTAAAGATCCGCGACAACTACGCGGTAAGCAAACGTGGAAAGAAAAACCTTTTGAATGCTTCTATCATGGAACATCCGGAATATACGGCGATGTCTGGCTCGAAAGCGTTAATCCATCTTATCTAAAAAGCATTGAAACAAGGGCTTCCTTTACTGATCAAAAGCTTTTCGTTAAAGGCTTGGTTTCTCAACAATCAAGCGGTAAAAACCTGACTATTCACGCCTCTTTTAAAGGAACGCCATCATTCACAAAAAAAGTGGCGATTGCTAACGAAGAGCCGAGTTTTGCAGTCGATATTACACTGCCAATGCACTTGTGGAGTCCCGAAACACCCCATTTATACGACCTTGTCTTCACGATTGAAGAAGGTGACAAAGAACTCGATTGTGTTTTGTCATATTTTGGCATTAATTCTCCATCAAAACGCAATCAAAAAATCCTTTTGAATGATGAAACGATATATTTAAAATTTGTTCTCGATCAAGGCTATTTCCCCGGAGGAGATCTAACTGGTACCTGCGACGATTTCATGACCGACATTTCCTATCTAAAGACCGCGGGTTTTAATGGTGTCCGCAAGCATGAAAAAGTCGAAGGAAGTCTGTTCTATTACCTCGCGGACCGCGATGGCTTGCTTAACTGGTTAGAACTTCCCTCACCTCACAAATTCGACCCGAGCATGCGCGATGTGATCACCGCCCAATGGCGACGTATCATTGCACAACACATCTCGCATCCTTCGTTGATGGCTTATGTATGCTATAACGAGTCATGGGGCGTTCACGATATCAAAACCGCTGTTGAACAGCAGTTGATGAGCACCCATCTTTATCAAGAAGCGAAACGTCTCGACCCATCCCGATTCGTCATTAGTAACGATGGCTGGGAGCATACGATTAGCGACCTATTAACGGTTCATAACTATCAAGAAAGCAAACAGGACTTACTAGCGACATATCAAGACTTGCGACATCGACTGACCACGACCGGAAATGCCAAAGCCAACGCTAATCGAATGTGTTACGCCGATGGATTCAAGTATCGTGGCGAACCAATCGTTTTTTCAGAGTTTGCCGGCATCGCTATCGATACGAGCACCGACGAAGGCTGGGGTTATGGAAAACCCGCTAATGGTGTGTCCGGTTTTATGAAAAAACTTCAAGGGCAAATCGAAGCGATTAATGAAAATGGTTCGTTCGTCGGTTATTGCATCACGCAGTTAAGTGACGTCTACCAAGAAACGAATGGCTTGCTGACACAAGACCGAAAAATCAAAATAAAGCCCGAGCAACTAAAAAGGATACTTTGATATTCTCATGATCATATAAATGAGTGATATTTCATATCATTCTTTTTAGATATTGGTCATATTGTGTGCTATGATTACACGGTCCAAGTCTATCAATATTAGTATCCGGAAGGTTCCTCGCTAAATTAGATAATTGGCGTAAGGAATATTTCATGACATTCGAACAACTACAAATTATTGAGCCGATCTTAAGGGCTCTGATCAAGGAAGGATATGTCGAACCAACCGACATCCAAGTCCAAGCGATTCCCATATTAATGGAAGGTCGCGATATTTTGGGCAGTGCTCAAACAGGCACTGGTAAAACCGCGGCATTTGCGATTCCGACTTTGCAGCGCCTCTACACGAACAAATTAAGCGGTCCGCACCATGTACGAGCGCTTATTTTGGCTCCTACAAGAGAGTTGGCCGCGCAAATCGGCGATTCGTTTAAAACGTATGGTGCTAACCTTGGCATCCGCTCGACCGTCGTTTTCGGTGGTGTATCCAAAGCGCCACAAATCCACAACCTTAAATCTCGTTGCGATATTTTGATTGCGACACCTGGTCGATTGCTCGATTTAGTCGAGATGGGCGTCGTCGATATTGGACAAATCGAAGTATTTATCCTCGATGAAGCTGATCAAATGCTGGACATGGGCTTTTTGCGCGATATTAAACGCGTCATCGCCAAACTACCGCACAAACGCCAAACGATGATGTTCTCGGCCACGATGCCTGAGGAAATCGAAGCGTTGGCGAAAACGCTATTAAACAATCCTGTTAGGATTGCGGTTACTCCAGTCGAACAACCATTAGAAACGATTGAACAATCGCTGTATTTCGTCGATAAAAGACTCAAAGTCGAATTACTGCTTGATTTGCTCAACGATAAAAACATCAAATCGTTATTGGTGTTTACCCGCACGAAACATGGCGCCAACAAATTAGCACAAAAACTTCAAGAAGGCGGACACGGCGTTGGTGTCATCCATGGCAACAAATCGCAACCGGCCCGCATCCAAGCGCTCAATAACTTTAAAAATAAGAAATTAAGAATCCTAGTGGCGACTGACATCGCCGCCCGAGGCATTGATATTGACCAGTTATCACATGTATTAAACTACGAACTCCCCGAAGTTCCGGAAACTTATTTACACAGAATGGGCCGAACTGGTCGCGCTGGTTTTTCAGGCACAGTCATCAGTTTCTGTGCTGAAGAAGAAATTGGCTTATTAAGCGATATTCAATGGTATATCGGCATGAAAATACCTGTCAATAACAATTACCCGGCCCTCGCTTCATTCAAGCTTCCTATAAGCGAAAACAAACAAGGCCATTCGCCTAAGAGTAATGAAAAGAAACCGCAACAACCAAGCTCGGCCCCGCGCATGAATCTTCCTAGCAGCTGGTCGCGTCGAAGCGGCGGTCGCCGGCGTCGTCGCTAATTATTTAAGCGGCAACACCATGATAATCGTGTCTTTATATTCACCATTGACCTTGATTTGCCGTGCGTGTCTTCCGGTATCTATGAATCCTAGTTTGTGATAAAGCGCAATCGCGCTAAAGTTGTCATACACGACGCTTAACGTTATTTGAATAATGTGATCTTGTTGTCGCGCCCATTCAATCATTTTTAGAATGATCGAGGTGCCAACTCCTTGGTGCCAATAGGCGCGTTTGACGGAAATACCGAGTTCAAGCGAATGCCGCAGTTTGGGTCTTGGCGAACCAAAAAGCGATCCGATGGCGACAATTTCACGATTGGATAGACCTAACAGCATGATGCCACTATGATCTTTGCCAATCGATTCGATAAAACGTTCTTCCTGTTCGATGGTATTGGGATGACCTTCGGAACCAAACGTCAAATTATCGGTTTCGCCACCGACGATTCTCAAATATTCCAAAATGGCTGCCGCATCTTCTTTAACGGGCGGTCTAATCTGAAGGTCGATTTGTTTGTTATTCACATTCATGCTAATTCACTGAGCCAAATGATGTAGTTGTTGCTTGGCTTGTTGGTAACGGTTTTTAAGCAACTCGTAGTGATGCTTTATTTCATCGATGGTCTTGACACCAAACGCATTCTTGATCAGTTCTTGATCTTCGCTAGAATAAGTTCTTGCGATATATCGCATTCCAAAATCATATTTTTCGGGTCGATAAATGATGTTTAATAATCCAACGACATTACGAGCGATAAACGAATAATAAAACGGATAAGCGTCCAAATAGTTGTTTCGATGGATGGCTTTTTCGACTTCTAGCATCGTAATAAATTCGCTGGCGACGATGCTTTGATAAAAAGCTTTGTTTTTCTTTATGACAACTTCCTGAGGAGTCGGAGTGTCATCATACACCTGTTGCTTTTCAAACCAAACATCGGCGACGCCATGACGATCTTTTTCCATGAATTTGTTGGGATTGGACAATTTGAACACGGCCACGTCTAGATAAAAATAACTCGGTCCGTAACTTAGTTGATAAAACGTCTGCGACGCGCCATGCCAACTAGGTTCGGGCACGCGAAATTTACGCACGATGCCGTATTTCTTGTCTAAAAAACGGTTGAGCGAATCAAATGTCGCTTCGACACCATCCTCAGTGACGGTAATATACAAATCGATGTCGGAATATTCATCGACGAATCCCGTGGCTTTGGAACCGGCTTCCCAAACGGCGATAACTTGATTCAAATCCATAAAAAACGGCTTTAAGTCTTTAATTATAAGTTCACGATGTTTCATAGAGCGGCCTCCATATCAAAAAAAGTATAAACCGATTGCGAAGATGATAACGCAAAATCGTTGGTGTTTTTTATTTTTTCGAAGCGCTATTCAATGCTCTTATGTTCCAATCGACATCGATAAGAGGTATGATGTAATTGAGGGCAGGAACCAATTCGATCAGTCGTTTCGATCAGTCGCCCTCCTTATAGTTCGTAAGTTCGAGCAGGTTAGCTATAGATTCGGAGACACGTCAATTAAGTTTGAGTTCGCCGGTTCCCGCCCTCCCTCCTTGAAATATTATCTAAAAAAACGCACGCTACCAAAGCGTGCGTTTTGATTACTTCATCTAGCACGCATTTTTCATTAGAAATACCGTACCGACGTATCAATTAGTAAACTTTTGAAAAAAATTGATTTAATCATCTATGCTTGCGCGATGATTTCCTACTAAACTTAAAGAAATCGGTATCGCTTGATTTGTTTTCAAGATAACGTGAAGAGGTTTTTTTATGAGTCACATTCGCATGGCCAAGGTATTGAGTCGATCAATCGCCACGTTATCACTACTTGTCCTGTTTGCGGTTTTAAAACCGCCTTTGGGTCAATCATTCATTGAAGGTGATGCCACCTCGTACTCGTTAACACTAAGTTCATCGAATGGCCCCGTGATTGATGATGAGGGTTTTGGTTCATCGACAAATCAAATCGGGCATGTCGCGATGTCATATACACAAGCCGACGATGACGTGATATCCGCTCATGTCAAACTTGCCTCATCGGGCGGAAAAATTTCTAACCTTGACATCATCACTGACGTTTCATCATTCAAGGCCGTATTCAGTGGCGGGAGCTTGTATCTTGGTGGCGCGAATCATTACGGAGAGATTGAAAACATCACGCAACTATATTCGAATACAATTAATTACTATCTTCCTGAATATCCTTATTATGTGATATATGCTGGTGGCACCGGCGATGTGACAATCACCAGTGTCGTCATAAACTATTCGTGCCAAAATCCAACACTGCCTCCCGGAATAACATTGACTGAATACGAAAATTACTACGAAGTGTCCGCTTATACAGGAACATTGCGAGGTGTTAACTTGCCCGCCTATTATCGGGGGAAACTCATAACCAAAATCGGTCCTGATGTTTTCAAAAACAACACTTCGCTTGAGCTGGTCGCCTTACCAAATACAATTATTGAAATTGGCGCGAGCGCTTTCGAAGGTTGTACCAATCTTGAGTCTATTTCCGGAAGCGATCGTCTTCAATCAATTGGAGCGTATGCTTTCCATGATTGTCAATCATTGATTTCCTTTGACTTTCCAAGCACGCTTACACATATTGGAGCGTATGCCTTTGCCTATTGTATCGATTTGTTGAGTGTTAATCTTAGACCAGGATTGACGGCAATTTATGAGGGAACATTTAGCTATTGCCTCTCCGCCACC
>ERZ795032.138-NODE-138-length-104849-cov-26.028876_pt1 | contig 104849 bp, 82 predicted proteins | sample MGYA00375124_ERZ795032 | MGnify/ENA primary metagenome ERZ795032 (study PRJEB30167, sample SAMN05720154) | activated sludge metagenome | isolation source: Anaerobic digester | place: China | collected 2015-12-16 ... | reverse complement strand
GTTGCTAATGCAATATTCAGAAAAAGGAAGGAAATACAAGAGCAGAGAAGAATATGAAAAAGCAAAGAAGAAGCGACATCCAAAAGTGGCAGTATTGGTAGTAACAGACAGAGAAGGCAATTTACTTTTCAAACATGTAGGAGATAAAAAAGTTAAGAATGAGCAATTGAAAAAGGAGCTAAATAATAGGACAACAGAGAGTAATGTACTATGTGTAAAGCCTAAAAAGGAATTCAAAAAGGCAGTAAAAGACATTAATAGTAAAAAAGTAATAGTAAACAAAAAGCAACTAAAACGAGGTCTATACAGTGTAGAGATAGTGGAGAGAAAGATAGACAATTTTAAGAAATGGTTGATTAGGTTTCATGGAGTAGCTACTAAGTACTTACAGAGCTATTTGATGTGGTTCGTTGTGATGAATAAGTACCTAAAAGATATTATAGAGCCAGACATTGGTAGGTTGCTAAACTTGTCATCGCACGACAGATGGGCGTGGGACAAGTATTGGAAATTAATGAAATTAAAATATAAATAATAGCAATTAAGTATAACAAAATATTAATTTCACAAACCCCTCTCCTCTTTCGCTCAAAACTTTTAAAAAAACTTATTAATATTATAAGTATTCGTTACAATCTATTATTTGTTTAAATTAATTATAATAATACAATTTTATCCAAATTATATTTTCAACAATAAACGTCATAGAACCAAATAAAAATAACACAAAGTTGCTTCATATATAATAGAAAATTTTAAACAAATTCCGAATTACAATAGACAAATTAACAAACATTGGATGTTTATGTTATTGCAATTTTTTAATTTTTATATTCCCAAATATAAATTTTATTATCAGTCAGAGTAGTTACAATATTTTTATTACATTCTACACTTTTAGTTGATTCACTAATGCTAGTTACATATACTGGCATAAAATCTTTTAAGCGTAATAGCTCTAATATTCGTTGATTTTCTATTATCAATAAATAATTGTTAATAAATTTTATAGCATAAAAATTTGTTTCCATTATCTGTAATGGTACCATATCTGGGCTGAAAATTATTAATAATTTACCAGGTAATAAAACAGCAATATTATTCCCTAAAATTTCTACATTTAGATCAATTATTTCATTCAATCCGAATGTTTTCAAATCATAAGTCCAAATTTTATTTCCTTGATATGAAATATTTGTGAGTTCATTATTATTATCCCAAATTATAAAACTTTCATTATTGCCAGCAAAGACTTTTTTAACAGGTGCATCTATGATATTATTCAAAGAAAGGAAGCTCAATAACTGTAAATTATTATCATAAATTTTAATATTATTGGCTTCAGGTAAAAAAATTCCAATTTTAAACGGTGAAATAAAAAACAAATTATCAGAACTGCTATTAATAAATTCACTAGATATAATTGATAGATTACTATTTTCGATTTTCCATTTACATAATCTACCATCTATTGTTACTCCAATCAAAACATCACTATTTATTGGTACCACTTTAGATATATTATTTTGGATATTTACACTATCTATAAGCTCTAATTTCACTTGCGAAAAAATGAAAATCGGAGAAAAAATTAAAACTAAGAATCCTAAAAAATTATATTTCATATTAATTTATAATTATCACCAATGATATTGAGTAATTCAGTGATCATAGCATAATTTTTAGCTACACGAGGTATTTTATTTTGACCGCCTAATCTATCTTTGCTCTTTAGCCAATTATAGAAAGTATGATTAGGAGCCACAGTAATGCGAATAGGAGCCAGGATGAGATCATTATATCTTTTAGCATTATAATCTGAGTTAATACTTTGCAGTTGTTCATCTAGAGTATTTCTAAAAGAAATAAAATCATTAGGAGCTTCATTAAATTCTATTATCCAATGATGGAAAAATCTATTATTCTCATCAGGACCATCAGCAAAAACTGTATATTCATTTACAGAACAATGCTCTATTTTGCAAGCCTGCATAATAGCTCTTTCTATATTATCTATCATCACTTCCTCACCAGCAATATTAATGTACTGAGAAGTACGACCAACGATTTTTAGTCTATAAGGATTCAAAGTTGTGAACTGCACTACATCACCTACAATATATCTCCACAAGCCATTCAGAGCAGATATGACTATTACATAATTTTTATTAAGTTCCACATCATCCAATGTTATGGCATTCATTTTATCAGAAATAAAATCCTGAAAATCAATAAATTCATAAAAGACGCCTATAGAAGTGAGCAATCGCATACCATTATTTACTAAAGTATCCTGAGTAGCGAAAAAGCCTTCACTAGCATTATATGTTTCCCATAATATTGGCAATTTTTCATTAAAAATTTTTTTATATAGTGGTAAATAAGGATCAATATTTACACCACCATGAAAATAAACTTCAAAATCTGGCCATACATCATAAACATTATTAACATTTTTCAATAATAAAACTTTTTCTATAGATTTTAAGCACCATGATGGTACTCCATACATAGCGGTTACATTTTTATTAGCAGAAATTTGGGAAATAGAACTAAATTTAGTCTCCCATTCACTATCCCATACCAAATCTGGCGGAGGAATACGTTTTATTTTAGCAAAATAAGGTAAATTTAATGAAATATGTGCTGAAAGATCTCCCTTGATAACCTCATTTTCTTTTGTTAATGAACCGAAAATAACCAAATGCTTCCCTTTCAGCATTCGAGAATCTGGATTTGCATTTAAATAATAATAAATCATCATACTACCGCCAGCGAAATGATTTTCCTTAATCATAGCATCAGTGATAGGTATGAATTTACTAAAATCAGACGTAGTACCACTAGATTTAGCATAATTAACTACCTTACCTGGTATCAATACATCAACTTCTCCATTCATCATGGCATATATTTGCTCTTTCAAATCATCATATGTATTTATCGGTATTATATTTTTGAATTCTTCATAACTAATGTTTGGCTTTATCTTAAATTGTTTACCATATTTGGTCTCGGAGAGTAGATTCATTAATCTATGAAATACTAATTGCTGATTACCTGCTTCACCATTGTTTAGATTAAAATAATTTTGTAAATATGATTTAAAAATTTTATTTATCAAGGTAAATGAATTCATATGCTTAAATAAAAACTTAATTAGCAAAATTATAAATTTCAAATAAAATGAGAATAAATCGTAGAAACTTTAATAAATGAAATAATAGAGGAGAATAGAAGTTTAATAGTCTAATAAATCTTTAAACTTAAAACCCAATATAATTATATTATATAATTTTTAATAATAATAATTCGTCTATAAAATTGTATTTAGTAATATCGCATACAATCTAGTATAATACAACTAAGTGAGAGTAATTTATTTGTAAATTTTTAATATTTTCTCTGGTTCAAATCTATTAGGCTGTGGGGGTATGTTTTGAGGTACACCAATAGAACAAAGAGCTATAGGCAACAGATAATCAGGTAAATCGAAAAAATCCCTCATCATAGCCATACGCTCTTGTCTAGGATAAATGCCAAGCCAAACAGCGCCATATCCCATACCATGAATAGCTAATAAAAAATTTTCAATACTAGCAGCTACATTTAGAGCACCATAACCTTCTGTTTTTTCAGCGTTCATATCATTGCAAAAAAGGACAGCCCACGAGGCTTCTGGCAACATTTTAGCATAAGGATGTATTTTTGATAATTGTAATAGATGTTCTTTTTTTGAAGTTAAAATAAATCTCCAAGATCTGCTATTATGAGCAGACGGTGCATACATTGCATATTTGATAGCTTCTATGATTTTACTCTCATCAATAGGCTCACCAGTATAATGTCTAATACTTCGCCTAGTCTCTAATGCAGTGAAAATGTCCATAATCTTAAAAAATTTTTTAAATATTTAAATATTGTGATTAAAACTATCCCACCCTTGAGCTTTCAATTCAATTGCTTCTCCTATATTATTTATTAAATACAATCCATCACTCTCATCAGTTATATGACCTATCACTGAAATATCATTATCATTTTTAACTAAATCATACTTATCGAGCGGAATAGTAAAAAGCAACTCATAATCTTCGCCACCATTAAGAGCCATAGTTATAGGCGAGATATTAAATTCATCACCAATATTAGATACTATAATATCTATAGGTATGCGATCCTCATATATTCTACAGCCAGTATGACTTTGCTTACAAATATGGTGTAGCTCACTAGAGAGACCATCACTAATGTCTATCATTGCTGTAGGCTGAATATTTAATTCTTTCAATTTATTGATAATATCTAAACGAGGTTCTGGTTTAATTTGTTTCTCTATAGCATACTCATAAGCAGCTAAATCTGGTTGGTAGTGTGGATTTGCCATAAAAGTTCTTTTTTCTCTTTGTAATATTAACAAACCAGCATAGGCTGTACCTAAATCACCAGAAACACAAATCAAATCATTAACTTTAGCTCCAGAACGATATAAAACATTATTTTTTTCAACACTACCCAAAGCAGTTATAGAAATAATCAATCCCTGATTAGAAGTAACCATATCACCACCAATAATATCTATTTTATACTTTTCACAAGCCAATCTCATCCCTTCATATAGCTCATCTACTGCCTCTACAGTAAATCTATTAGACATAGCTAATGTTACAGTTATATGCTCTGGTATAGCATTCATAGCTACTACATCACTTAGGTTTACAGCCACAGATTTATAACCCAAATGTTTCAAAGGCATCCAACTGAGATCAAAATGTATATTCTCTACTAACATATCACTTGTAATCACTTCGACCTTATCTCTAGCAGGCTCTATGACTGCCGCATCATCACCTATACCTTTTACTAATTTTTCCTGATTGTAAATTTTTATTTCTTTAGCAATTTTTTCTATGAGAGAAAATTCACCAATATTGCTGATAGGAGTTAATGACATAAAATATTTTTTATTGCAAAATAAATAATAAATCTAAAATTTGAGATTCACATTTTCAAACAATTCTTTAATAATAATCAGTTTATTCAGTATTTAATGTTGTCCACAATTTATCTTTGAGCTCTTGAATGCCATATCCAGTAATAGAAGAAATGAATATAGGATTTAAATCAGCAAGTTTTTGTTTAGCATTTAAAAGTTCATTTTCATCTACAGTATCAATTTTAGTAATTGCTATGATACGTTTTTTTAATAATAAGACGGGATTATATTTTTCAAGTTCATTTAATAAAGTATGATACTCTCTATCGGGATCTGGAGAGGTAATGGGTATCATAAATAACAAAATACTATTCCTTTCGATATGCCTTAGAAACCTCAGTCCTAATCCTTTACCTTCACTTGCACCTTCTATTATACCAGGTATATCTGCTATAGTAAAGGATCTAAAATCTCTATAAGGCACTACACCTAGCTGCGGTACCAAAGTAGTAAAAGGATAATCAGCTATTTGAGGTTTGGCTGCAGACATTACAGAGAGTAATGTACTTTTACCAGCATTAGGGAATCCCACTAATCCCACATCTGCTAATAATTTCAATTCGAAAATAAAAATACCAGTTTCACTATCTTCACCTGGCTGAGCAAATTTAGGAGCTTGCCTTGTAGAACTTTTAAAAAAATTATTCCCTTTTCCGCCTCTACCACCGTGCAATAGGATAAACTCTTGAGCATCCTCATTTATCTCATAAATGATTTGGCCAGTGTCAGCATTTTTTATTACTGTACCAAGAGGTACTTCTATGATAGCATCTTTACCTTGAGCTCCTGTCATCAATTTACCAACACCCGCCTCACCATCCTCGGCTTTTACTACTTTTGTATATCTGAGGTGAAGCAAAGTCCATAAATTTTTATTACCTTTTACAATGACATGCCCGCCTCTACCACCATCACCACCATCTGGACCTCCTTTGGGAATATATTTTTCTCTACGAAAATGCACAGAGCCTGCACCACCCTTACCAGATTGACAATATATTTTAATAAAATCAATAAAATTACCTTCGCCCGACATTATTTTTGCACTCTTTTAATAATTAAGATAAAATACAAAATTACAATAATTATTTAAGGTGGGTTCTAAAAATTCATTTTTTTACTTTTGATTCAAAAAAATAATAAAACTTATCTACCAATTTTTTCAAATAAATGCAAAATTATCTGGATTTTTTGAATAATTATATCAAAAAATTTGTTTTTTACAATTTTTTTTATTTATTTACATATTTATCTAATTATTTATTTATCAACTATTTAGCTTTGCAATATATTTAACCGAACAACTTGTTCGTATCGAAATAAATTATATGTTAAATTTATTAGCCCAATAATGCCTGTCGCTCTGACAATGCCAACAGAACGTACTATTAAACCATTCATACTTTGTTCCATAAAACCGAATACATGTTCAACTCTTGCTCTTGTTTTTGATTTTTCTCTATTGCTTGTTTTTTGTTCATCTGTTAATGGTTTGTTGCGATATCCTTTTTCGTTTACTTTATTTTTCATTTTATATTTATCAATCACCTTCTCTTGTTCTTCGCCTGTATATGCACTATCAGCATAAAAATCCTGCCCTTCATCTTCTTCACTTAATAAATCATCTAATGGTTGTGAATCGTGTACAGAAGCATCTGTAACCTCATAATTATCAATAAATTTGCTTTTGGTATCCACTTTTGCATGATTTTTATATCCGTAAAATGTTTCATTGTTTTTCTTTGTCCATCGTGCATCAATATCTTTGTGTCTTTTTTTGTTTGGTTTATCATTCCATAATTCATCGCCACGCCCTTCTTTTATCATTTTATTTTCCTCTCTCGTATTTCGCTGACGTGGTGCTACTGTAAAACTAGCATCTATCATTTTGCCTTCATTCATTATTAATCCTTCTGTTTCTAAATATTGTCTGAATTGTTCAAATATTTCTTTAACCAAACCGCTCTTTGTCAGGTTCTCACGAAATAACCATACTGTCTTTTCATCTGGTACTTTATCTCCACTTTCCAAACCTAAAAATTTTTTGAAACTAAGCCTATCTAATATCTGGTATTCTATTTGTGTATCCCCAAGACCATAATATCGCTGTAAAATCATTATCTTGAACATCATTACTACATCATATGGCTTGGCTCCTGCTTTATTTTTTTTATTTCGGTTTAAAAGCTTTGATTCCAATTTCTCTCTAAAAATCTCAAAATCTATGACTTCGCTTATCATCTCTAATGGATTCCCGATTTTTGATAATCTCACTTGTGTCTCTTGTTCATCAAATAATCCTCTATTGCCTGTCTTTTTATATACTTGTCTTTTCTTCTTTATTTATTTTTTGACAAAAATACTCATAATAATTTAATCTATTATCTTGTTTATCAAATGGTTATTGACAATTTTTGTAAACTTATTAACATTAAAAATAAAATTTACGTTTTATTTTTAATTTATGCTCGTTTCTTTACAATTTGTTAATTTTGCTTAGTAATTACATAATTTTAATTTTTAGAAGTCCCCTTAATTTGTTAACGTTACCCTTAACAAATTAATTTCGGGGAGAAGATTTGTAACAGTAAGGGTGTGAAGAAAAAAAATTATATGTTATTAAAAATAAAGTTTATATATTATAAAATCTTTTTATATTTGTAAAAATTTTGTTCATATGTTTAAACTATTCGAAAACCCAACCGAAGTCTTTGCTCTTACTAAAGAAGATACACGTGAATTATACGACAATCTATATGATGAAATGATAGAAGAAGGCAAAGATGTAGTAGATTACCAAGAAATCAAAGCTATGTCTACTGGTGTACTTTGTCCTGATTGTAATAGTAGCCATGTAATCAAAAATGGCTTACAAAGTGGTGTACAAAACTATCGCTGCAAAACCTGTGGAAGACAGTTCAGAGTAACCACTGGCACTTTTATGTATGGTGTTCATGAAAAGGCCAAAATGCTAGAATACATAAAATGTATGAGTGCGGGAATGAGCTTGAGAGAGTGTGCAAGAATTGCACACATAAGTCTCACAACGAGTTTCTTTTGGCGGCATAGAATATTATGTGCAATGCAATCTTTTGAAGATAATGTAAATTTCTTTGGAGTAGTAGAATTAGAAGAACTTTTAATGAATTACTCCGAGAAAGGCAAAAAGAAACGAGATAAGAAAGAGTTAAAAAAATTAAAGAAAAAGAAGCCAACAAAAGTGGCAGTATTAGCTGCCACAGATAGGAGTGGGAATATACTTTTTAAAAAATTAGAAGATAAACGAGTGCAAGCTGAGCATATATCTGATTTTCTGAAATCAAGAATATCAGATAATTCGGTTATATGTGGCAGCAATAAAAAAGCTTTCAAGACAGTAAATGCAGAGCACATCAAACACAAAGAAATTACTAACAAAAACAAGATGAAACAAGGTATATACAGTGTATCAACTATTCATAAGAAAATAACAGATTTTGTTGGGTGGATATATTACAAATTTCGTGGAGTAGCGACAAAATATTTAACAAACTACATAATGTGGTTTGTTATTAGAGGAAAGTATTTGGCGGAGAAGATAATAGAAGATACAGGGAGGATATTGAACTTGGCGGCGTCGGATAGGCAGGCGTGGGAGCGGTATAGTGATTTGATGTCATTAACATATTTAATCTAAAACATTTAAATATTTCTTATCAGTTCCCCCTTTTTTTATATTTATTTTTAGATGCTTATCTTATTAATATTATATTCCAGCCAATATATTAAGTTTTGATAACTCTTTATTTATTTTATATTAATTTCAGTAATTTTGCACTTCAAATTAATTACTTATTATGGAATATATTTTTAAAGAAATTGAGAAAAAATGGAGAGCTGAGTGGGAAAAATCACAAATTTATAAAGTTAAAATTGATGACAATAAACAAAAATATTATGTATTAGACATGTTTCCGTATCCGAGTGGTGCAGGTTTACATGTAGGTCATCCCTTAGGTTATATTGCTTCTGATATTTATGCTAGATACAAAAAATTACAAGGCTATAATGTATTACATCCTATGGGCTTCGATGCTTTTGGTTTACCTGCAGAGCAATATGCCATTCAGACAGGACAACATCCAGCTATTACGACAGAAAAAAATATTCGTAGATATAGAGAACAATTAGATCTTTTAGGATTTTCTTTTGATTGGTCTAGAGAGGTCATCACTTGCGATCCTAAGTATTATAAATGGACACAATGGACTTTTATTAAGCTTTTCAAATCTTGGTATGATAAAAACATTGAAAAAGCTCGTCCTATTGATGAATTAGTTAAAATATTCGAGCGAGAAGGTAATGTAAATATAAATGCTGCTACAAACCAAATAAAAATATTTTCTGATAAAGAATGGCTTGGTTATAATGATAAGGAACAGCAAGATATTTTAATGAATTATCGTTTAGCATATTTATCAGAAACTTTTGTAAATTGGTGTCCGGCTTTAGGAACAGTATTAGCTAATGATGAGGTTGCTGATGGGTATAGTATACGTGGTGGATATCCTGTAGAACGAAAAAAAATGAAACAATGGCTCTTACGTATTACTGCTTATGCCGAACGATTATTAGCAGGATTAGAAAAAATTGATTGGGCAGAACATATCAAGGAGATACAACGCAATTGGATTGGTCGCTCCGAAGGAGCTATAATTAGATTTCCTATAAAAGATATCCCTAACAAACATATTGAAATTTTTACTACTCGCCCAGATACTATCTTTGGAGTTACTTATGTATGTGTAGCCCCAGAATCTGAACTTGTCCCCTTGCTAACAAAACTATCTGAAAAAGATAAAGTGGAAGATTATGTTAAAAAAAGTCTAAATAAAAGTGAAAGAGAACGTTTAACAGATATTGATAAAAAAACTGGTGTTTTCACTGGATCTTATGCTATTAATCCTTTTACTGGTGAAGAAATTCCTATTTGGATAGCTGATTATGTATTGGCTTCATATGGTACTGGTGCAGTGATGGCAGTACCTGCTCATGATAGCAGAGATTATGCTTTTGCTAAACAATTTGGATTACCTATTAAGGAAGTTATTAAAGGTGGTGATATTTCAAAAGCAGCATATGAAGATTTAGATGGAGTGTGTATAAATAGTGATTTTATTAATGGGTTGAAACCTATAGAAGCTATTAAAAAAGTAATAGAAGAAACTGAGAGGCGTGGTATTGGTAGCAGAAAAATTAATTATCGCCTTCGTGATGCTATTTTTAGTCGTCAGAGATATTGGGGCGAGCCTTTCCCTATTTATTATAAAAATGATATCCCTTATCCATTAGATGAATCTAAACTACCATTAGAATTGCCTCCTGTAGATTCCTATTTACCTACTGATGATGGCAAACCGCCGCTTGCTCGAGCTAAAAATTGGAAAACTGAAGATGGTTATCCTCTGGAGACATGTACTATGCCAGGCTTCGCAGGTTCTAGTGCCTATTACCTCAGATATATGGATCCTAATAATGATAATGAGCTAGTTTCTAAACAAGCTGTCGAATATTGGCGAAATGTTGATCTATATATTGGTGGGTCAGAACATGCTACTGGACATCTTATTTATGCTAGATTTTGGAACAAATTCTTATTTGATATTGGTATAGCTGTAGAGGATGAACCCTTTGCTAAATTGATTAATCAAGGAATGATACTCGGTCGTAGTAATTTCGTCTATCGTGCTAAACCAGTTGATTTTGCTATTTATAAATTAAAAAAAATCTTGCCAATTATCTCAGATAATTATGAAATTAATCAACAAGATGATATTATTAATATCTATCTTGCTGATGATAAAACTTATATTTTAATAGCTAAAAATGATAATTTTGAAAATGCTCAAAAGCTAGCTAATAATCTAGCTACAAACAATTATAAAATTATAATTATCAATATTGCTAATATTTTACTAGAAAATAATGTACTAAATAAACTATTAGATGAAATAAAAAGTTTGCAAAGTGGAGAGATCAAGATAATAGGTAGAGATATGGTGCTGCCACCTATTTTTGTCTCCAAAAATATTGAAGGTAGAGAAGAATACACTTATCCTATGCACGTAGATATTAGCTTGGTGAGGAATGATATTTTAGATATAGAAGCTTTCAAAAATTGGCAACCAGAATTCCAAAACGCTAATTTTGTTTTAGAGGACAATAAATACATTTGTGGCTGGGAAGTAGAAAAGATGTCTAAATCCAAGTATAATGTACAAAATCCTGATGATGTAGTGAATGAATATGGTGCTGATACTCTGCGACTTTACGAAATGTTTCTCGGTCCAGTAGAGCAAAGTAAACCTTGGGATGTAGCAGGTATAGAAGGTGTAAATAGATTTCTTCGAAAATTCTGGCGATTATTTTTTGATGCTCAAGATAATTTCTATCTCAATGATGATGAGCCTAATAAAGACGAATTGCAATTATTACACAAAACTTTAAAAAAAGTTCAAGAAGACATAGAACGTTATGCATACAATACTGCTATTAGCAGTTTCATGGTAGCAGTAAATAATCTGCAAGATTTACAATGTAATAAACGAGCAATTTTAGAACCTCTGATGATAGCATTATCTCCTTTTGCTCCCTTTATAACAGAGGAATTATGGCATTTAGCTGGTCATACTGATAGCATTCATGAGGCTAATTTCCCAATTTATGATGAAAAATACACCAGAGATGATACTTGTACCTATGCTATATCATTCAATGGCAAGACTAGATTTACTCTAGATATAGATATAGCAGCAGATGAAGAAACTATTAAAAATATTGTCCTGCAGCATCCTCAATCTCAGAAATGGCTTGAGGGCAAAGAGCCTAAACGAGTTATAGTAGTGAAAGGCAAAATAGTAAACATTGTAATCTAGCTTTTTACATTCTAATATTATGTTTTAGGTTAACCAAATTACTTTTTTTAACATTATAATATTTATTACATTTTACTGCTAAGTCGAAAAATTTCAATATTTTTGTTAATAAAATAATTTTTGATTTATTCTGTTAATATAAAAAATAATATTTAATGCGTAAATTAACTTTTTTAATATTATTAATTTTACCTATAATAATTTTTTCTCAAGAAATTAAATTTCTAGATAAACCATTTGTAATCGAAAATTTTAATAATATAGAATTACCATATTATATAGAAACTTCAGATACAATACCTCTTAATAGTAATTGGGATTTTTATTTGAATGTAGATAGTACATACTTTATTACATCAGAGCAATTAAATAAATATTCGAGTAATTTGACTAATAATTTCGATATTCATTATGCAGAGCAAATAGTAAATGGCAAAAAACAAATTGTTTTTTTCATTTGTCCTTTTCGTAAAGTCTCTGATAATAAAATAGAGGTATTGCGAAATTGGAATATTCAAGTTATATTTTCTCCTACTCAATCAAATAACATTCCTCATAAAAGGACATATGCTTCTAACTCTGTATTATCAAATGGACATTGGATAAAGCTCAGTACTAAACAAAAAGGATTTCATTTGATTACTTATGAAAATTTAGTGTCGTGGGGATTAATATCTTCCCCTATATTATCTGATAAGCTGAGAGTTTATTGCAACGGTAGTCGTATGCTGCCTGAGGCTAATAGTGTACCACGTTATGATGATCTACACGAAATATCAATTGACATACGTGATGGCGGAGATGGTACTTTAGATCCTGGTGATTATGCTATTTTCTATGCAGAGGCACCCGTTTATTGGGATTTTGATCATACTACTAAAACCTTTGTTCATTCTCGTAATCTTTATTCAGAGAAAAATTATGTTTTCGTAACTATAAATGATGTAGGTATGCCACAGCGCATAAGTACTGCTATATCGCCTACTGGTAATATTGACTTATCTGTTAATACTTTTATGGATTATAATTTATCAGAAAATGAATTATATAATTTCAATAAAAGTGGTAAACAGTGGATAGGTGATAAATTTGATTATAATCTCAGCAATGATTATTCTTTTTATTTTCCCAATATAGTAGCTGATTCTAATGTATATATTAAAGCTATAGTATATGGTAAATCAGAGTTACCATCATCATTTAGATTAATTTATGGTAGTAATAGTTATACCATTCCTATTCAGCCAGTTAGTGGTTATTTAGATGAATATGCTAAAGTAGGTACTGCTAATGTCAGTTATAAATCATCAAATCCTACTATTAATATAACTCTAAAATATCAGCAAGGGGGCAGTAATAATGCTGTTGGTTGGTTAGATTATTTAGAAGTAATTGCTTGGCGTTATTTGTCTTTTTATGGCTCTCAGTTGAGTTTTAGTCATCCACTTTTACCAAGTAATAAAATTGCTAAATATACCATTGCTAATGCTCCTAATGATATTTATTTATATGACGTTAGTGTACCAGAACATCCTATTAGAATTATCGGGACGCATAGCTCATCTAATTATCAATTTGTAGATAGCACTAATAAAATCAAAAATTATATTGCTGTTGCTAGTACATTTATTATTCCCAGTTATGAAGGGACAGTAAGTAATCAAAATTTACATGCATTATCACAAGTAGATTACATTATAATAGCTCCTAATAGGTTTTATCAGATGGCAAAAAGATTGGGAGATCTACATCTGGCACAAGAAGGATTGAGTTATGTAATCGTTTCTCCAGACATTATTTATAATGAGTTTAGTAGTGGCAAACAAGATATCGCAGCTATTAGAGATTTTATTAAAATGTTTTATGATAGAGCAACTAATGATGATGAGAAACCTAAATATGTGTTGCTTTTTGGTGATGCCTCATATGATTATCTAAATCGAATTAATAATAACACTAATATAATACCTACTTTTGAATCAATAGCTTCAGTGAGTCCAACGGCTAGCTATGCTTCAGATGATTTCTATGCTTTGCTAGATGATGGTGAAGGATATGAATGTAATGGAGCTTTAGATATAGGTGTAGGTAGATTACCTGTCATTAACGAGAGTCAAGCATGGGCGATGGTAAATAAAATTGAAAATTATTATAAAAAACATGGTCGTAATGACAGCATTATTATTTGTAATGAATCAGAGTGTTTGGTACCGCAATTAAGTGATTGGCGTAATAAAATAGTTTTAGTAGCTGACGATGAAGATGGGAATCTGTATGTAAATCAGGCCGAAGATATAGCTTCATTAGTAGAAAATATAGCTCCGCAAATTAATATTGAAAAAATTTATTTGGATGCTTACCCACAGATATCTACACCTGCTGGACAAAGAGCTCCAAATGTAAATGCAGCTATTAATAAAACTTTTACAGATGGTATTCTTTTGTTTAACTATATTGGTCACGGTGGCGAAGAAGGTTTGGCTCATGAGAGAATTTTACAAATTGCTGATATTCAATCTTGGCAAAATAAATGTGCTATGCCTTTGATGATTACTGCTACTTGCGAATTTAGCAGATATGATGATCCCGGTAGAACCTCTGCTGGTGAATATGTGATACTCAATCCTAATGGTGGAGCTATTACTATGATGACTACTTCTAGAATTGCTTATAGCTCTTATAATGCTATGCTCAATAATGCATTAATGGATACTTTGATGCGTTTGTCTAGAACTTCTACACCTTCTTTTGGTGATGTTTTTGTTATTGCTAAAAATGCTGCTAATAATGCTAATGCTTTGAAAAATTTTATTCTTTTAGGTGATCCTGCTTCTAAAATTGCCTTCCCAGCTAATAATATTATTATCGATAGTATAAATAATAAATCTATAAATCACCTCGATACATTGTCTGCATATGAGTTCATAACTATTACTGGACATTTAGAAAACTTTAATGGAAATTTGTTAAATGATTTCGATGGTACTATTTATATAACTATGTATGATAAAAAACAAGAATTCTCTACCTTAGGCACAGACCAGAATAGCTCTCCTGTACCTTTTAAAGTCTTTTCAAATATAGTATACAAAGGTTCTGCTTCAGTACACAATGGATTATTTACTATACAATTTTATATGCCAATAGATATACAATATAATATTGATAAAGGTAGAATAACTTTATATGCTGAGAATGGTAAAACTGATGCTAGTGGTTATACAAATAATTTTTTGATTGGTGGCTCATCTACTCCGATAACTGATAACCAAGGGCCACAAATTAATCTTTATCTCAACTCTACAAATTTCCACAATGGTGATGTAGTAAATGAAAATCCAACTTTACTGTCTTATATTAATGATGAACACGGTATTAATATTACTGGACAAGCTATTGGACACGATTTGGTAGCATGGATAGATAATGATTATACTAATCCATTGATTTTGAATTCTTTTTTCAGATATTCACTAGATTCTTACAAAGATGGATATCTTATCTATCCTTTATCAGATTTATCTGCTGGTGAACATTCCATCACAGTGAGAGCATGGGATGTTTTTAATAATTCATCAGAGGCAAGTATTAATTTCCAAGTAATACCTAATGATAACCTTACAATTAATAAGATATTCGCTTATCCTAACCCGATGATTAGTAATACTACATTCTATATTCAACATAATCAGGCTTGCTGTAATAATAAAATTATAATAGAAATTTATGATATTTTAGGTAATATAATTGCAGTTTTAGAAAACGAAAGTTACAATGATGCTTACTATAATACTGAAATACAGTGGGATGGGACTACTATTAATGGTGGTACTATAGCACCAGGTACTTATGTTTTCAAAGGATGGTTAGAGAATGAAGTAGGTAAAACTTCTATTGCTTCTGGTAAAATTTTAGTGATTTCTGATAATTAAATGATATAATAAATATATTTTTTTTTCGTAATTTTGTTTTTAATTTGTTTATAAAAAGTAGTATGCAAAAAATTGGTTTTAGTATTTTAATTTTAAGCTTATTCTGTAATTTGTTTACATTAAAGGCGCAGACTTATCAAGATATTTTAGGACAAACAGGCGATAGATTAAATACTATCACGACAGCAGTACCATTTTTATTGATAGCACCAGACGCTAGATCTGGATCTATGGGAGAAGTAGGAGCTGCTACTCCACCAGATATCAACTCTATGCACTGGAATCCTGCTAAATATATTTTTATTGATGGAGATTATGGTGTTACTATTTCATATACGCCATGGATGAGAAAGCTAATCAATGATATTAATTTAGCATATGTAAGTGGTTATTATAAATTTGATAAAAATCAAGCTATAGCAGGCTCTTTACGATATTTTACTTTAGGAGAAATACAGTTCGTAGGTATGACACCTGACGAAAATTTAGGAACTTTCTCTCCTACAGAGTTTGCTATTGATGCCGCATATAATAGAATATTTGGAGATAATTTTTCTTTTGCTATAGCTCTCAGATATATTTATTCTAATCTCTCTGGTGGAGCTACTGTAGGCACTGGTCATACAGAAACTAAAACGGGACAGTCCGTAGCCGGTGATGTAGCTATTTTTTATAAACATGATTTTAAAATTAATAAACGTGATTCACGTATCGCTTTTGGTATGGATATTTCTAATTTAGGAGCTCGCATTAGTTATAGTGAGCTGGGCTATAGAGCTTTTTTACCTACCAACCTACGCATAGGACCTAGTTTTACATACAATATTGACGATTTTAATGCTATCACTGTAGCTTTTGATCTTAATAAACTTTTAGTTCCTACTCCACCATTATACACTTATGATTCTATAACTGAAGAATATGTGATTGCTAAAGGAATGGATCCTAGTAGAGATGTTGTAAATGCGTTGTTTACATCTTTTTGGGATGCTCCAGGTGGCTTCAAAGAAGAACTACATGAAGTTATTTTCAGTGGTGGAATAGAATATGACTATTCGAGACAATTTTTTATCAGAGCAGGCTATTTTAATGAACACAAAACCAAGGGTAATCGTAAGTTTGCTACTTTTGGTGTAGGCGTTAGATATAATATTTTTGACTTAAGTTTCTCCTATTTAGTACCTTTCGAGCAACATCACCCACTAGAGAATGTGTTGCGTTTTACTATGACTTTCAATTTTTTCAAACCTCAAAATAAACCTAAATAGTGAATGAAAATCTTAGAGTAGGTTTTGGATTTGATATTCATAAATTAGTAAAAAAGAAAAAACTATTCCTTGGTGGTGTAGAGATACCATGCAAGTATGGATGTATGGCTCATAGTGATGGTGATGTGCTTATTCATGCTCTCATAGATGCTATGTTCGGTGCTCTCAACCTAGGTGATATAGGCTCTCACTTCCCTGATAATGATATTAAGTACAAAAATATTTCTTCTATAGAATTGCTTAAGCAAACTATTGAAATTTGTAAACCATACAATTATAACATTTCTAATATCGATAGTACTATTATCCTTCAAAAACCTAAATTGCAACCTTATATAGAAATAATTCAGGAAAATCTGTGCAATGTTTTAAATATTTCAAAAGATAAATTATCGATTAAAGCTAAAACAAATGAAAAATTAGATAGCCTAGGCAAAGGCAAAGCTATATCAGCATATTGCATTATTTTACTTGAAAAAAATTTAACTATTTTTTGAAAATATTTAATATTAAAGTCAAAATTATACTTAATATTATGCAAGTAACTATTGGAAAATAAAAAGTAAAATTTTCTTTTTTTATCAATATATCACCAGGTAATTTAAAATTAATTTTTTCGAAAAAATAACCTAAAATGCCTATTATTATTAGCACTACTCCAATGAAAATTAACGATTTCCACATATTTTTTAGCATAAATACATTAATAGCTTAATTTTAATTAGCTAAATTATGTAAAAATAAGTAAATTTCAAAACATTTACAATAAATAATAATTAAGCCATATAATATAATCATTGATATATATTTAACATTTATTAATCTAAATCTTAATCAGGCTTACAATTACATCAAATAATAATTACTATTTTTGCAAAAAACAACAAAATATGAAAAGAATTTTTGTTTCATTTATTTCATTATTATTTGCAATACAGATAGTATTCGCAGTAAATCCACCTACTAGACCAGACGAAGGTATGTGGGTGCCAGTATGGATAGAGAATCTTAATTATCCAGACATGGTAAGGTTAGGACTCAAATTAAAAGCCGATGAAGTGTATTCTAACACTAAACCAAGTGTAAAAGATGCTATTGTAGGCTTAGGCTCTAATGAATATAAACCAAGTCAAGGTTTTTTCTGTTCTGGAGTTGTAGTTTCTCCACAAGGGTTAGTATTTACAAATCATCACTGTGGATATGATGCTGTACAGCAAGTAAGTACCCTGGAGCATGATTATTTAACAAATGGATTCTGGGCTACCAAGCTATCTGAAGAGATACCAATAGATGAAATGACTATGTCATTTGTCGTAAGAATAGAGGATGTCACTGGTAGAGTGCTAAAAAATGTGAATGATTCTATGAGTATAAGTGCTAGAGACAAAGCTATCAACAAAGCCATCAAAGAAATAGAAAATGAAGCATCTGAAAAAGGGAAATATGATGTAGTCGTTAAATCAATGTTTGAGGGTAATGAATATTATTTATATGTCTATGAAACATATAAAGATATTAGGTTAGTAGGTGCTCCTCCTAGTGCAATTGGCAAATTCGGTGGTGATACTGATAACTGGATGTGGCCACGTCATACAGGAGATTTTTCAATTTTCCGTATTTACACTGCTCCAGATGGCTCTCCAGCTGAATATTCTGATAAAAATATTCCTTTAAAACCTAAAAAATATTTACCTGTTTCTATTAAAGGTGTTGAAAAAAATGATTTCTCTATGATTTTTGGCTTCCCTGGTAGTACTCATAGATATATCACTTCTCAAGGTGTAGAGCAAGCTATTAATCAAAATAATCCTTTGATTGTAAAAATCAGAGATAAAAAATTATCTATCATGAGATCATATATGGATCAAGATCCTAAAATAAAATTACAATATTCATCTAAATATGCTCAAACATCTAACTATTGGAAATATTTCATCGGACAAACTAAAGGTTTAAAAAGATGGGATGTTTATGATAGAAAAAAAGAATTAGAAAATCAATTTATGAATTGGGTACAACAAGATGCTACTAGACAACAAAAATATGGCACTTGCCTTAAAGAAATTGAAGATGCATACAATCTTTTAGCAAAATATAATAAAACGATGACTTATCTCGAAGAGGCTCTACTACAAGGACCAGAATTTATTTATTTCGGCTTTGACCTTTTACAATTATACTCTGTACTGAAAAATATGGAAAATGCTAGCAAAGATGAAAAAGCTAAAATAGAAGGCAATGCTAAATTAATTGCTAAAAATTTAAATGAAAAAGCTGAAAAATATTTTAAAGATTATAATGCTAATGTAGATAAAGATATTTTCATATCTATGTTTGAAATGTATATAAATGATGTACCAAAAGATCAACAAATAAGTACTATCACTACTTTAGAAAAAAAATATAAAGGTGATATTAAAAAATGGGCAGACGATATTTATAATAAAAGTATTTTAGTGGATGAGAATAGATTTAATAGTTTTCTACAAAATCCAAATTTAAAAACTTTAGAAAATGACCTTGGATTTCAAATAACAATTAGTACACTATCAAGTGCACGCTCTATATGGCAAGAGATGGCAAAAGCTGAAGATCAGCAAAATGAAGGATATCGCAAATACATTGCTGGTCTACGAGAAATGATGCCAAATAAAGCTTTCTATCCAGATGCTAATAGTACTATGAGAATGACCTATGGCACTGTACAAGATTATTATCCTGCTGATGCTGTTCATTACAATTATGTCACTACTTTGGCTGGTGTAATAGAAAAAGAAGATCCAACCAATGATGAATTCATCGTGCCTGATAGATTAAAAGAGTTATATAATAAAAAAGATTTTGGACAATATGCAGACAAGAATGGCAATATTGTTACTTGTTTCATCACTAATAACGACATTACTGGTGGTAATAGTGGTAGTGGTGTGATAGATGCTAATGGTAATCTCATAGGATTAGCTTTTGATGGCAATTGGGAAAGTATGAGTGGCGATATTTTATACGAAACTAGCGTGCAAAGATGCATAAGCGTAGATATCAGATATGTACTTTTTATAATTGACAAATATGCTGGAGCTACCAATCTCATCAATGAGCTTACTTTGGTAAAATAATCTATTTTAAATAATTTCAAAAAAAAGGGACCCAATAAACTTGAGTCCCTTTTTTTATTATTGACTAAACTGCTGATATTAGCTTTAGTAATTAAAGTGGAGGAGTGGAGGAGTTTATAAAGTTTATAAAGTTTATAAAGTTTATAAAGTTAAAAGATAAAGGGTTTAAAAGTTTAAGGGTTTAAAAGTTAATCATTAAACTAAATAACTCTCTTCTTTATTCCTTCTTCCAATCATCAAGTCACCTCGTCTTCCAGTCTTTCCGTCATCTCGTCTTCTCATCATCTCATCATCTCGTCTCCCAGTCTCCTCGTCTCCCAAGTCTCCCAGTCACCCTGTCATATTGTTAATCAAAATAGTAATTTGGAAATCTGCTGTTCAGTTATTTATTGAAATATTTTAATTAAAATTTGCTCCTTTTAATAAATACCTTTATTTTTGCATTTTAAAAAAACATTTATTAGAATAAAGAATTTATGGAGAGAAGTCAAGTAATTGGATTTTTACTACTTTTTGCACTTTTGGTAGGTTATATGTTTTATATTTCCCCTTCAAAAGAAGAGGTAGCAAAGCAAAAAAAAATTCAAGATAGCCTCAGATTAGTAGAGCAACACAAAAGAGATTCAGCTATTTTAGCAGATCAAAGCATTCAAGATACTACCAAAAATGTTATTAATGACACATTAAAAAAAGACAAAGTAGCTGCTAATGCTAGCACGGGAACTACAAAAGTACCAGAAGCTTATACATATTTCCAAAAATCATACACTAATGCAGATAGTATTATTTCAATATCTAATGATGTAGCTAATATTTCTTTTTCATGTAAAGGTGCTGTACTGCATAGTGTAGAATTGAAAAATTTCAAAGATTATAAGAATAATCCAGTACAATTGTTAGATACTAATGATTATGAGTTTTCATTTGTTTTCAGAGCCTTTGATAGATTTTTAGAGACCAAAAATTTGTTTTTTGAACCTCAGATTAAAAAAATAGGTGATACTACATTTGTTACTTTCGTAGCAAATGCCATAGATACAGCTACTAATGAGATATTGGGTGGTGTGAGAGTAGATTATGCTATCCCCAGGGATGAATATATGCTAGACTATAAACTATCTTTTGTAAACCCTGCTAATATCGGTGTTTTACCATTAGATATTCTTACATTCACCTGGGCAAACAATATGATACAGCAAGAAAAGGATAAAAAAATTGAAACTACAAATACTACTATTTGCTATATGGATGGAGAAAACAAGGTTACACATTTGAAAGCTAAAGATCAACAAGAGACACTAAATTTAAGAGTTAAATGGATTGGACTAAAACAACAATTTTTTACCCATACATTAATAAATGCTGATGATTATTTCAGTGCTGCCCAATTAGAGACTAAATCTTTTAATCTAAGTGACTCTGCTAGATATCTCAGACATATGTCTGTAGGAATGACTATAGAGCATAATAGTGATAAACCTATTCATTTCAAAATCTTCACTGGTCCTTTGAAATATAATATTCTAAGAGATTATAAATTAAGACTCGAAAGAGAAATACCTTTGGGCTGGGGTTTTGCACCTATAGCTTGGGTTAATAGATTTTTAGTAATACCCGTATTCAACTGGTTAGAAAAATATGGATTAAATTATGGTCTTATCATTTTAATTTTAACCATTTTATTAAAAATTGTATTAATACCATTCACTTATCAAACCTATATGAGCAGTGCAAAAATGAGAGCTCTAAAGCCAGAAATTACTAAAATAAACGAAAAATATCCTAAACCTGAGGATGCTTTGAAAAAGCAACAGGAGACTATGCAGCTATACAAAAAGTCAAAAATCAATCCTGCAGGTGGCTGTTGGCCAGTACTACTGCAATTTCCTATCCTTATAGCCATGTTTAGATTTTTCCCATCAGCTATTGAGCTTAGACATCAAGCTTTCTTATGGGCTCATGATCTGTCTGCCTCAGATTCTATAATAAATTTAGGTGTCAATATACCGTTATATGGTGATCATGTTAGTTTATTTGCTTTATTGATGGCTATTTCTACATTATTGTATACATATATCAATAATAAATTGACTCCTACAGACAATACCATGCCAGGGATGAATTTAATGATGTATGGTATGCCAATTTTATTCCTTGGTATATTTAATAATTATTCTGCAGCACTTAGCTATTATTATTTCTTATTTAATGTGATATCTATATTACAAACTTATGCTTTCAGATTATTCGTAAATGAAGAAAAAATAAGAGCTAAATTGATAGAGAATTGGAAAAAACCAGTTAAAAGATCTTCTTGGCAACAAAGAATGGAAGCACTAGCTAAACAACAGCAAGCTAATGCTAGAAAAAAATAATTAATAATTCTATCTGAAAAGTTAATTACTACTTATCAATGTTATTAATTTTTATTTATTTAAGCGTTTAAGTAATAATTAAATTATTATTATGAATTTTTCGGAAATAAATATATTTCTTATGAGTGTTATTTGGTATGTTTTAAAAGAAAAGTCTTCGCTGGGGAAATTATTTGATGAAACTACGCGATCACCTCTATCCTCATTTGGGCAATTCGCGAATTGCCCCTACAATAACTGTATTTGAAAATCATTTCCCAATGCAGTTTTAATTAGAGCAAGGAATAAATTTTTAAATAATTTTTAAATACAGAAAATATAGAAAAAAATAGCAAAATGTATTATCTAAAAGACTATTTAAAAATATTTATTAAAATTGAATTAATTACATTACTAATAAAATGATTAATTTTATCAAAAATTTTAAAAATTCTAATATGAAAACTGTGCAATTACATGATAAAACTTTTGAATTATTTATTCCCCAAGAAAAAATAGAAAAAAGGATAGATGTATTGAGCCAAATGATTATAAAAGATCTAGGAGATACAAACCCGGTATTTATTTCAGTCTTAAATGGAGCATTTATGTTTACAAGCGAGATAGTTAGACGTTTCCCCTATAATTGTGAAGTGGATTTTTTAAAAATTAGCTCCTATGTGGGTACTACAAGCTCTGGCAATGTAAATATGACTACTAATAGCATAAAAGCTTCTTTAACAAATAGGAATATCATCGTCCTAGAAGATATTATTGATACAGGATTGACAATTAAAAGTTTACTAAATGATTTATCTAAATATGACCCTAAAAAAATTTATATAGCCACTTTACTCTTCAAACCAGAAGTTTTTAAATTTAAAAATGAAATAGATATTAACTATGTAGGCTTTGATATTTCTAATGAATTTGTTGTAGGCTATGGATTAGACTATGATGGATTAGGAAGAAATTTGTTAGATATTTATAAATTAAATCAAATATGATAAATTTAGTAATTTTTGGTCCACTAGGCAGTGGTAAAGGTACACAAGCTCAAAAAATCAAAGAAAAATATGGTTTCATACATTTCTCTACAGGTGATCTATTGAGAGATGAGATAAAAAAACAAACTCCTCTAGGCAAAAATATAGAAATGGTTGTAAACTCTGGTGCTCTAGTATCTGATGAACTCATCGAAGAGATAGTAAAAGAATTTATTAAAAATAATAAAAATGCCAGAGGAATAATTTTTGATGGCTTCCCAAGGACATTACATCAAGCAGAAATGCTAGATAAAGAACTAGCTAATAATAATATGAAAATCGATTTGGTAATAAAACTAGACATCCCTGAAGCCACAATAAAAAATAGATTACAATATAGAGCACTGAAAGAGGGTAGAGCAGACGATAATGATGAAACTATAAATAATAGATTACAATTTTATTATAATCATACTTTGCCTATTTTAAATTATTACAAAAAAACCAATAAAAACATAGTAGATATTTACGGTGATAGAGATGTAAACGAAGTTTTTAATGATATTTGCAAGCAAATAGACAGATTACTTTAAAGTTTCATTTTGATAATCAAATACAACTATCTACAAAATTAATTTTGAGAATTTTTATTTTCTTTTTTTAAATCTACTAACCACTTACCATCTACTTTTAACAAGTCTAAAGTATCTAATTTATCATTAGCAATATAAGCACATTTAGCAGTGTTATCGAAGATGTAACATTTTTTGATTTCTACATCAGCCTTTGGTATTTGCAAGCTATCACGTTTATCTGCTGGCATCATGCCTATGATATTTTTGAAAAAAGCTATCATCATTTTTGTGTTTTCAGTACCATATTTAGATGCTTCTTCAAAATTTAATTTTTGAAAATTTGTTAAAAATTGCTTGGAAACATATTCTGGTGTATTTTTCTTTTGAAAAATAGAGCACGATGTTGACAATATTAAAAGCAAACTTATAAAAATAATTGAAGTACTTTTCAAATTCATATCGGTGATTATTTTAAAAATATTTTCAAAATTATAAAAAAATAAATTGAATTTAGCATTTCATTAATCACTAATTTATTATAATTAATGTATTAATAGTAAATAAATAGTGTGATCTGATTTTTATAAGAAAAATTTTTTCCTAAACACTTAATTTAATTTTTAACAAGTTCTATAATTTTAAGTATGACTTGAGTTGCTTTTTCCATTGTTTCTAAAGCTACGTATTCATACTTTCCATGAAAATTTAAGCCACCAGCAAAAATATTTGGACACGGAATGCCCATAAATGAAAGTCTAGCACCATCAGTACCACCTCTTATGGGAACTATTATAGGTTCTATATTTAATGTCTCCATAGCTTGCTTAGCTATTTCTACTACTTCGAAATTCTGTTCTATGATTTCTCTCATATTGTAATATTGATCTTTCATTTCTAATCTGAAAGGGCTGGATGGATATTTAGTATTCAGAAAGTCAGTTACTTGTTCTATATATTTCTTTCTTGCTTGAAATTTATCTCTATTATGATCTCTAATGATGTATGAAAGAGAAGCATTCTCTACGCTGCCATTGAACTGCATTAGGTGATAAAATCCTTCATATCCTTCTGTATGTTCTGGTCTCTGCTGTGGAGGTAGCATGCTATGAAATTCCATTGCTAGATTGATGGCATTTAGCATTTTGTTTTTGGCTTCTCCAGGATGTATATTATTCCCTTGAACAAATATTTTTGCTGCTGCTGCATTAAAAGTTTCGTATTCTAACTCGCCTTCTGATCCACCGTCCATAGTGTAAGCAAATTTCACTGGGAACTTTTCTAAATTAAATTTATCTACTCCTCTGCCTATTTCCTCATCGGGAGTGAAAGCTATATATATAGGGCCATGTGCGATATCTGGATTATTTATCAAATACTCTACTGCTGTCATTATCTCAGAGACGCCAGCTTTGTCATCAGCACCTAAAAGAGTAGTGCCATCTGTAGTAATTAATGTTTTACCAATATGGTTTAATAAGTGGGGATAGTCTTTAGGATCTAGAATAATATTTAACTTTTCATTAAGTATAATAGGACTACCATCATAATTTTTATGTATTTTAGGTTTAATATCTATACCACTCATATCTGGTGCTGTGTCTAAGTGTGCAATAAATCCTATAGCAGGTGCATCGACAGATTTAGTGGGTGGTAAATAAGCATACAGGTAGCCATTCTCATCTACTTCTACTTGAGATAATCCCATTTCTATTAATTCATTTTTTAATATATTTGCTACTACTTTTTGACCTTCTGTAGATGGGCAAGTATCATTATTTTCGTTACTTTGTGTATCTATTTTTATGTAACGCAGAAAATGTTCTAATAATTTCTCTTTCATTTCCATAACTATTTTTTTACAAAATAAAAGATAAAAAACAAGATATACTATAAAAATGAAAAAATTAACTTTTTGATAATAAAATACAGGATTTTTATTAATATAATTTTCTAAAACCTATTATTTCTCTTATATCGTTAATAGTTGCACGAGCACTTTTTTGAGCTTTTGCTTTTCCCATATCTATGACTTCATATAGATATTTTTTATCTTCGAAAATATTATTAATTTTTTCTCTAATTGGAGAGATGACAGCTATCATATCTTGAGCTAATTGATTTTTTAGTTCACTATATTTGATGGTAGCATCATTATATTTATCTTTGAAATATTGAAGGGTCTCAGGAGTAGATACTAAAGACATGATATTAAACAGGTTATTAATTTGTTCGCTAACAGGTTGATTTTTTTCTGTAGGTCCTGCATCTGTAACAGCACGCATAATTTTTTTTCTAATGATTTCATCTGTATCTATCAAAAAAATTGTACTTATAGGATCTTCAGATTTTCCCATTTTGCCTTTACCATCTAGGCTAGGTACTTTAATCAAATTGCCTGAATAATCAAAAGCTACTGGCAATGGGAAATAATCAACATTATAAATACGATTAAAGCGAGCTGCGAAGTTACGTGTCATCTCTAAATGTTGCTCTTGATCTTTGCCTACGGGTACTTTAGCTGCTTTATGTATGAGGATATCAGAGGCCATAAGTGTAGGATAGGTTAATAGCCCAGCATTTACGTTCTCTGGTTGTTTGCGAGCTTTTTCTTTGAAAGTAGTTACTCTCATTAGTTCTCCTAGATAGGCATTCATATTTAAAACTAAATAAAGCTCGATGACTTCAGGTACTTCACTTTGTAAATATAATGTTGCTTTTTGAGGATCGAGTCCACAAGCTAATAATTCAGCTAGAAGATGTAAAGACATTTGTTGCAAATCTTTAGGATTGGGATTTGTAGTGAGGCTATGGTAGTCTGCTACGAAAAAATAGCAAGAATATTCATTTTGCATTTCTACGAAATTGCGTATAGCTCCGAAATAATTGCCAATATGCAAATATCCTGTTGGTCTAATGCCACTAACTACTATATTGTTATTCATAATCAGGTTCTTTTTTTATTATATCTTTTATATTTAATTGTATTATGGTGTTGTTTCCTACCCAATCATTTTCTTCTATAGCATATACTATATCTATTGGTTTACCAGCAACAATATGTTCATAATATTCAAGAGCATTATATGCGAAAGCTGGAAAGCCAGGCCCAAATTTATAATTAGGTTGTGACAAAAAAAGTTTTAAATGATTATTAGCGATGATTTTTGTATATCCTCCCGCATCATAAACATTTTTTGAATAGAATATTGGTTGAGGATTTCCTGTGCCGAAAGGTTCAAAATCTTTTAATAAACGTACAAATTTTTTAGTAATATCATTAAAATCTATTTCTGCATCTATTTCTATTTCAGGAATAAGCATATTATCAGTCATGGAATTTTCTGCAATATTTACAAAGCGTTTTATAAAAGCATCTAAATTTTCTTGTTTTAGAGATATTCCAGTAGCATAGGTGTGTCCGCCCCAATTTTCTAATAAATCGCTACATTGATCTAAAGCTTCATAAAGATTAAAATTTTTAGTAGATCTGGCGCTACCACTGATGAGTTGATCATCTTCAGACCAGGTAAGGATAATTGTAGGGCGATGATATTGTTCGGTTAACCTTGCTGCTACTATACCGAGAACACCTTTTGGCCAGTTAGGATTGTATAAAATAGTTGCATAATTTGAAATACTATAATGCTCCATCATTTCTAATGCCTCAGTAGTTGCTTTGAAATCGATATTTTTCCTCTCTTCGTTATAATTGTTTATTTGATCTGCTAATTTCTCTGCTTTGGCGATGTCTTTGCATACTAATAAATCTACACTATCTCGGCCATTTTGGATTCTACCTGCTGCATTTACTCTAGGAGCTACTAAAAAGACAATATCAGACAAGGTTATCTGCTTATTAAAAAAATGCTCTCTATGGTAGATGTTATCTGGTTGTCTTTTAATGCCAGAAGCTTTTAGTATAGCTTCAAGTCCTGGTATAGGTTTTTCATTAATGTATTTTAGTCCATATTTAGCTAATATTCTATTCTCATCTATCACTGGTACCATATCAGCTGCAATAGACAATGCTAAAAGTTGAATAAGATCTGTATGTTCTGTTATTTGAATATTATAAATTTTTGATAAAGCTTGTATTAGTTTATAACCAACGCCACAGCCAGATAATTCTTTAAAAGGATAATCGCAATCTAAGCGTTGTGGATTTAGTAAAGCTACTGCTCGTGGTAGCTCAGATGAGATCTTATGATGATCACAAATGATAATATCTAAATTTTTAGAATTTGCATAATCCACGGTTTCTACATCTTTAGTACCACAATCAGATGCTATCAATAGAGTATAATTATTTTCAATGGCAAAATCTATAGATTGTTTGCTGATACCAGATTTTTCTGAATAACGGTCAGGTATGTAATAGTCTATATTGTCGGTAAATCTTTCTAGAAATAAATATAAATTGGCTACAGATGTGATACCATCTACATCATAATCTCCGTATAATAAAATTTTTTCTTTGCCATTGATAGCTTTTTGAATTCTATCAACAGCTCTATCCATATCTTTCATCAGATACGGATCATATAAATCATCTAAGTGAGGTCTGAGAAAAACCTGCGCTTCTTTAACATTGGTGATGCCACGCTGCACTAAAAGTTGTGCAGCTATTCTGCCTATTGATAATTGCTGATTTAATTCTTTAATTATGTTATCATCACCTCTTGTTTTGAACCTCCATCTTTTAATTTGCATTTTTTCATTTTACTTAATTGCAAATTTAATTTATTTTTTTTAATTCTCCTTATAAATTTTCATCAATTTCGGTTTTTGTATTATTTTTTTTAAAATATGGAAGATAAAAGGCATAAGAAATAGAAAAAACAATTGTTAATAAAATATTGGGTAGCTCATCTGTTAATGTAAGAAATAAAGGATTATTTAGTAATATTCGCAATAAAATCAATCCCCATTGTGCGATGAGATAGATGTAAAAGCCTAAAATCTTACGTTGCCACATCATTAGGACTGCCCACAAAGATAATGCTGATGATATGATAACTAAAATATCAAAAAAAATGTCTGGATAAATTTCTATAAAGGTAAAACCTGGAATTTGTAACCAAAATTCAGATAATCGGGGTGAAATAAAAGTACAAACCACAGATATTATCCTCAATGTAGCTCCTAAAAAAGAACATAAGAATAATAATCTCAAAAAACGTGGTTGTTTCATTTAGTTTATATATCTGTTTTGAAATTGAGAGATACTAAATCTTCTCTTGTGGTAAGCAATATTTGTGTAGTGGAATTAAGAGAGTAAGATCTTTTAAAAGTACGTTTGCTAGTAAATAACCCTATCCCATTATCAATATTTGTAAAAACCGGCCTAGATTGAGATAAGGAAGTACTAGATGAACCATTTAATGCTATATATGTAGCCATATTATCATCACCTACAGTGATTATTAACTCAATCTTGCCAATGATTCTATTTATATTATTATCGATAGTTAGATGATTCTTTAGATTATCAAAAAAGCCTTGATTATAATAAGCAATCGTTAAATTTTCTCCACCTATTAATTTACTGCTTTTCACTGAGCCTAAATTCCAATCTATGTATTTATAGAGTGTATCCGCTGGATTATTTATATTTACTTCTTTATAATAAAATCTAAATAATAATTCATATAATCTGCCATTTTTAGCTGAGGTCCATTCTATACTACTTTTGCTATTAGTGTGAAAATCTAAATATGGCTGTCCAGAATATGGTTTTGTAATACTTATATTGCCTATTACATCACATGATGATGTTATTAATTTATCATATTTAGGATTATAAATTACTAATTCATATTTATAATTGGGATTTAACCAAGTAGTATCATAATAATCTATACTAAATGGATTAGGAATTGTAAATCTATAAATTGGCATATACCCACTGTAAAAAGCATCTGAGTTATACCATAAATGTACTGTATCACAAATATATTCTTTCACAAAATTACCATCATGATCATATTCCTTTACTCTGACATCTAATAAATAATTGTAATTGATGCTATCAGGTATGTGAGATAGTTGTGATGCATCACCATCTCCTAAAAAAGCTCTATTGATTCTGATATATTGAGTGGAGCTATTTAAATCTAAAATTGAATAAACAATAGGTATGTCCTGCCACTCTTGAGTGAGATCTACATCTGTAGAGCAAGAATTGAATAACACTATTGCTACTATAAATGTAAAAATATATTTAATCATTTTAAACATATTCAAAATTTTTTTCAAAAATATAAAAAATTTTTCAATAACTAAGAATTGGTTAACAAATATATGACAATTTATATGCTAATGTTTATAGTGTTGGAATACAAGAAATTACGAAAAATATTGATTAATTGATAAAAAAATTGTAATTTTGTAAAAAAGGTACTATGCCTTATTGCTCTTTTAGATAAAAAGAGAGGAAAGTCCAGGCACCGCAGACCACCATGCTTCTGAAAAAGAAGGATTTTTATCAGTAATGATAAAAATACAGAAAGTGCCACAGAAAATATACCGCCATTAAATTTTATTTAATGGTAAGGGTGAAAATGTGAGGTAAGAGCTCACACGTATTATCTGGAAACGGATATATGCGGTAAACCTCTTGGGGTGCAAGACCATGTAAACCAGCATTAGAGACTAGGTCGGTCGAGCTGGAGGGTGGGTCGCTTATGCTTATTGGTGACAATGAGCTTAGATAAATAATAAGGCTATGCTACAGCATAGACAAAACCTGGCTTATAATAGTACCTTTTTTATTTTTTAGTAAGTAATTGCTAAAAAATTTTTTAAAATTTCACCACTCGTCTACTTTTATTTTTGGAGGTTGCATACCTTCTTTTAGAGATTTTATAAACTTATTAACATACTGATCTACTTGTTTTAGATAATCTTCGTATTTAGGTGAATAATATTGATCAGTTTTATCTAACCATTTTTCTAATGGGATTTTTGAAGTTCCAGGCACGTAGAAATCATCGAGTGTATAGCGATATCTGCCATCTTTAGCTTCTATTGTAAAAGTGCATACTACAATAACGTTACTAAGAGTTTTGCTACCGTCTAGCAAAGTATCTTGCATACGCATACGATAAGTACCGATGATTTTGCCATTTTCTGGCTCTCTCACTTTAGTAATACCTTGAGGATTTTCAAAAAATTTATTTATCCAGCTAATAGCTCTATTATAAAGTGTATCTTTGATGCCATCTTGCTGTACTACCTCTTGATAAATGATTTTTTTAGTATCTGGGTCTACGGGCACTTGAGCTTTTAGATTAATGTTTTGCAAAAAAACAATTGCAAAAAACATGTTTATTAAAATAATTTTTCTCATATATTTTGATATATTTAGCATTTTCAAATATTAATAGGATCATCACTAGGATTTATTTCTATAGGATCAGAATAAAAATTAAAAAGTCTTGCTGATTTTTTACCTTTTAGCCATATTTTTTCATCATAAACATTTAGATATGTACCTTCTCGTAATCCTAATACTTTAGTATCTTTATTAACGACTAAAAATTCTTTAATTCTTTGTTCTCTAGTTTCACCACCATGATTTGAAGGATTATCGTCTAAATAATGTGGGTTAATTTGAAAATCAATTAAATTTAATGCATCAAAAGAAAGAGGGAAAACAATAGGCATATCATTGGTAGTTTTTATAGTAGGACATGCTAAATTAGCTCCTGCGCTCCATCCTAAATATGGTGTGCCATTAAGGACTTTATTCCTAATTATTTCTATTAAATTATTGTGATGTAGTTCATATAATAGATGAAATGTATTGCCACCACCTACCATTATGCACTCACATTGGTCGATAGCTGTTTTATAATTTGGATAATGATGGATGCTATTTATTTTTATATTAAATGGCTGAAAAACATTTTGCACCTTGCTCTCATATGCATTATAACTGATTTCTATGCTTTTAGGATCTATATTTACTCCTGCAAATGGAAAGAAAAGGACATTTTTGATATTAAAATCATTTAAAAAATTTAATATTACATTTCTACACCAATCTAAATATGGCTCACCAGCCATTGTAGAATTACTAATTAGCAATAGATTTTTCTTCATTGTGTTTATCTTAATTTATTCATTTAGACAAAATTAATAAAAAAAATTTTTTAAAATATTAACATTAAATAAAATATTTTAATAAATTTGTAAAAAAACATTATGGAAAATAAATTTTTTACACCACAAAGTTCATTAATTAGAGGTATAGTAGCTTTAGTCATTGGTCTATTAGCCATCTTTTTACCCAAATTGACCTTACAAACAATAATTATTGTAATGGGAATTATGCTACTGATAGGGGCTATTTTATTTATTATTTTAGCTATTAGAAGTGATATTAAAAAAGAAAAAAATGTTTTATTGATACAATCTGCTATAAATCTAGCTTTAGGACTATTATTTGTCTTTTTCCCTGGTCCCATTGTTAGCATTTTTGTTATTCTTTTAGGTATTGTTCTTTTAATTTTAGGAGCATTATTATTAATAAATTTATATTCTTTTAGAAAAATTACTAGGATCCCATTTTTCTCTTTAGCAATATCTGTTTTGGTAATTATTGCTGGTATAGTACTTTTAATTAATCCATTTCAGAGTGCACAAGCTATATTAATATTTTTAGGAATTATTCTAATAGTTTATGCAATTGGTGAGTTTTATAGCTCATGGATTCTCAAAAAGAACACATCTAAAGAATAATATTCTATTTGATTTACTTTTTGTGAGAGGCAGGTTTTAGAATTGCTGCTAAGGGGAGGTCTATATACACCTATGAGTGTCTATCAGACCAACTTTGACTTTATCAGCTTGAACGCAAGGTTTTGAATAAAACAAAACAGTAAATATTCAGTGGATGCCACGACTGGCGTATAATAGCTATTTCTCCCCTGGTGTTTTGTATTCCAGTCTTATAACCCATTGTCAATATTTAGTTTCTATTTCTTTACAATATTTCTTTTTCTTCTCTGTTAGTATTGTATCAGCGATGGGTTTAAAACAAAGTTTTTATAATTTTTTCCACTCCTTTTATCAATTCTTCAATTTCTTCTTTTGTTGGCTCTCGTTGTTTTTTATGGTCACAAAGATTTCTTATATCGCCTAAACGCTGTATGAAACGCCAATCATGTGTTTCAATTATTTCATTATCTTTCAATAATTGGTTAAAGTCACTAATTGTAGGATTTGTTTTTTTTATTACAATATTATGATTGATACAAACTTGCTTTAAATGTCCTTCTAATACCACTCCTGATATAGCTCCTGCAGCCCTTAAGAATCCCTTCTTATTTAACTCTCTTGCTGCATCTAATTCTGAATCAAAAATATCTGCCTGCAAAAGTTGTTTGATATCAAAAAGAGAACTTTCAAATCTTTTTTCGCAAGATTTTAATATGCCTATCTGACTATCTAAAACAGATTTTACTTGATCTATTATTGTTGTGTCTCCCCATGAAATAAACATTGAAGGTATATATTGAAAGTAAGTCTTTAATCCTTTTTTTGTTTTGTCGTCATAATACATTTTTGAGAAATCGTTGATTCTCTCAGGTAAAACAACCTTAATTAAAGCATAGGATTCAGAATACCAAATTTCAAATTCTTGCCTTAATTGGACAAGATCATCAAGTGTGTGCAATTTTTTTAAAATAGTTTCACCGTCATTAATCAGTTGCTGAATATCTAATTTATATTTATCTATTTTGGATTCCATTTATTTTAAATGATTTGTATTTATTTTTTTAATTTTCATACTCACTCCCACCAAATTAATGGTTTTATTAATTTATAATCTAAAACTTTTGTATCAATTTTTCTTCCATCTTCGAATTCCACCTCATCATTGCTGATTTTTTTAATCCATTTGCAGGTTGAGTTAAATAACGTTTTTTTGTATTGCTCGAGCTCGTAATATTTGAAAAAGCTGTTACCCTGATAGTCTATTATCTCTTTTGAAATACTCGATTTATCATAAGCCAAAACTTTTTTCATTCTTGGTAAAACAACACTGTACAAATGCTTTTCAATAATAACTCCTTTGACTTTAATAAATAACAAATTTTTACACATAATATAATAACAATAAAGATAAAATATCTTAACTAACAATGTTGTTGCTTTTTATTATGCAAAGGTCTCACCTTATTTATTTAGCAATTGATCATACTCTTTTTTAAAGTTAGAAATATGAATTTTGTTAAAGAATGGTAACCCAATCAATCTATAATTTAGATTTTCAGCTCTTATCACTTTATCAAATCCATATTTTTCAGTAATTTCTTCTAAAAACTGTTCTTTCCAACCTTCTTTCCCAGTTTTAAAAGTTCCATCATCACCAATATAATCATTTCCTTTTGGCTCAATAAATATTTGGTAATACAGCTCTGCTTTAAATCCATTGTTCAATTCTTTCATATCTTTTGTTTTCAAGAAGAGAATAAAATCAGGTTGGAAACCTCTCCCTTGTTCAAAGTCATATATCTTATAGACTTCTTCGTTTCTCAAAAGATATATTTCTTCGTATTTTTGTTCTAAATTTCCAATAGTATCTTTAATAAATTTGATAAGCTCTTTTTCTTCACTTGTACCATAGAAAGAATCCAATACATACCATTTTTCTGATTCTAGTTCTTTAGCAATTCTTTCTGAATCTGTATCTACTTCAATAGTTTTTATTTTTGGCTCTGAAAAGAATTTATTAAAATCTCCTGCAATAAATTCACTTCCAATTTTTGGAATAATTTTATTTTTTAATTCTTCAAAGATACTGTCTAAAAACTTCATCACCACATCTAACTTTTTGCTATTTTCAATATCATAAAAACTTTTGCTTTTACTGACAACTTTAAGATCAAAATCACCTAAAAATTCATCTTTTATCAAATCATCAATACTTTTAATATCAAGTTCTTCTTTTAACTTTTCAAATTGAAATAATGAATTTTCTTGTTTTGCTTTTATGTTAATAGCTTTTAGGACAATATGTTTTTCAATCTCCTTAAATTTAATTGGAATAGTATAAAATCCTTTTTCTTGTAAATTCAATCTTGGTAAATCTTGTTGTTTTTCAAAAGCCATTTCTTGTTCGATTAATTCTAAACCTTTAATTTTATACGGCTCAAAAAAGTCTTTTTTAATGTCTTTCAAAGTCTTCTTTTTTCTGTTAGGATTATCAATTTGGTTGTTGTACCATATCTTGGTTTCTTTGTAAAATTTACTGTCTTGAAAGTTTTTTTTGAGCGCAAAAGTTTTAATAATTTTATCATCTCTGATATATCCATCTTTTCTGAGTTCATTTTTGAGATGAGAAATATATCTTGATTCTTCGTCATAAGTATAATAATACAATTCTTCCAATACTCTTAATTCATGATTTAAATCATCATCGAATTTTCTTTTATTTTTAATCTTGTCATTAAAAGCAAAAGGATAATATCTGACACCTCTTCCAATAAGTTGCTTTTCTTTAATTGTTGCTTCAGGAGTTTTTTTTGTGCTTCCGCCTGCATTTTGTCCTTGATAGAGTCTCACAATATCAAAAAGGTTTAGAACATCCCATCCTTCTGTCAATCTATCCACGGTAAAAATAGCCCTGATATGATTGTTTTTGTCTTCTAAGCTATTCAATAATTTATCTGTTTCTTCATCAGTTTTTTCGATTTTGGTTTTATTGGTTTTGGAGTTTGTGATAATTGTGTTTCTCTCTTGATAATTTTGTTTGATCCAGTTTGCAATTTCACCAAAGTTAATATTTTCGTTTTTGATAAATTCCAAAAGTGTTTCTGTCCTTGATTTTCCCATTTCAAACAGTGTTGGCTGTTTTGCTTGATAAATTTTATCTCCAATATTTTTTATAAAATCAAAATCACTACTTGAAAGGTTATCTATCCAATTCAAAAACTCTTCATAATCTGCTTTTGATTCATCAATAGTTTTACTTCTAAAAAGAATTACAGGTTTAAAGTTTGGAATATTATATTTTAGTGCAATTTTGTGTCTGTACCATTGAAATAAAAGTGCTTGCAATACTCTTTCTTTTTTGTCAAGTGTAGAAGAAATAAGATTGATTTCCTTAGTATATCCTGCTTGTAAAAACTCTTTGAGTCCAAATTTATAAATGATTTTGTCTTCATATTTTCTAGCAATACTTTCTGTTGCAGGTATAGTAGCGGTAAATTCTAAAAGCACATTTTTATTGTCTTCTTTCTTCCCATTTTTATTCAAAATAAGCTCTATAACAGTATGTTCCCAACCTTTTCTTTCTATCTCTTCAGCTCCTGTTTTGCTGGTAATTTCTTTTGGAAAAAACTCTAGTTGGTTTCCATTTTTTGATTTTGTATCTGTATTAAGATGATGAGCTTCATCGGCAAGCATAACAATATTTTTGCTATGTAGATCATCTAAAGTCGTCTGATTTTCTCTTTGTAGGTGAATATCATTATAAAGTTTTTGAATAGAAGTAAATTTGATTTCTATACCTTGAGGATTATCTGAAAAATTATCCACTTTTTTGATATTGACGGTTTTGTCATCTATAACGATTTTTTCTTTGAAAAGGTATTTTGTATGTGTGTTGTCTATAAAATTATTTTCTGTTTTATCTACAATGTTGTTTTGATTTACAAAGAAAAGAAAATGTCTGTATCCTTGTTTATAGTAATACAAAATAGTACTTGCCATAAGAAGTGTTTTTCCCGTTCCTGTTGCCATGTTAAACATCAAGTGAGTAGGATTTTTTTTAAGATTAGATTTAGGGTTTTGATAAAATAAAAAGTTCTCTAATGCTTCTTTCTGCCAATCAAACAACGAATGCTTTAAGTTATCTGTAATATATTTTGGAATTTCAAATATTTCAGGGCTAAAGTTTTTTAAAGCCTCTTTTTGTATATTAATTTTTTTGTATAATTCTTCACTAAATATATCTGCCATAATTATTTCTAACTATTATAAAATTGATTTGTTAAATTTTGATCTTTCTCATTTATACCAAATTTCTTATCTGCCATTTCAGTTTTGTTCACATACATTTGATTGTTATCAAGCATAGCGACAAATATTTTCTTCTGTTCGTCCAGAGATAAATTCCTAAAATTCTCTTCTTGCAAAACTTTTCCTTTAAACTCTTTGATTTTGAGATTATAGTTGAGGAAATATCTCTCATACATTTCATCAAAAAATGCTTTTAACTCTTCTAAACTTTCACATTCCAAGATTTTTTCTTTGGCGGTTTCGTTCCATTTGGCAAGTTCAAAGTAGATAAAAGAATCATCAATATTTTCTTGTGCTAAAACCTTTTGATTTCTTTCATTGCAAATTTCAATATGTTCATCTAATTGTTCAACCAAAATAAACTTTCTATTTCCGCCATCTTCTTTATTTAATGCAAGTGTTGCATGCCCTGTCGTTCCACTTCCTGCAAAGAAATCCATAATTATATCATTTTTAGAGGTTGTTAATTTAATAAGATCATAAACAATAAATAAGGATTTTGGAAAACTAACACTTTTTCTGCCAATAATTTTTTCTAATAATTTCGTCCCATAATGAGTAGAATTATATCTTTTATCATTCCAAAATGTTTTTATAATCTGCCATTCTCTAAACTTTCTGTAAATAATTATTTTCCCACTCTCTTCTTTTTTTATTACAATTTCATTATTTTGAAAATCTTCCATAAAAGTTTCTTTTGAAGTTTTCCAAGACATTTCTCTCCCCGTATTTGAAATAGGCAATAATTCAATAAAATTTTCTTTTTTTTCTAAAGATATTTCTTTTAAATTTTGACTTATATAAATTGGATACCAAAAATTTGGTTTTTTTTCTCTCAAATTATCTATATGATCTCTTATAAAATTTATTAATCTATAATTTCCCTTTTCATCTTTTAAGTCAAATCTTTCTTTAATTTCATCAGACAAAGCTACACTATTAAAATTAGCAATAAATTTATTTTTTGCATAAACTAACATAAATTCATTTGATGAAGAAAAAAATTTTTCTTGATTTCTCCCTCCTGGTTTATGAACAACTGTAATAATTCCTAATCTATTTTCTCTCCCAAAAATTTCATCTGCCAAAACTCCTAAATAAAGTAATTCACAATGGTCAATCGCAATAGCAATAAATCCATCATCTCTTAGTAGTTGCTTACCAGCTTCCAACCTATTTTTCATAAATGTCAGCCAAGTAGAATGATTGAAAGTGTTGTTATAAGTAAAAATATTCGCATCTCCTCCCGTATTATACGGTGGATCAATATATATCAGCTTTATTTTGCCTATAAATTGCTTTTTGAGACTATGCAACGCTAGTAAATTATTCCCTTTGATAATTAGATTTTCACGGATTGTTCCGTCTTCATCTCTTTTGATTTCTCCTACTTCTTGCTCTCCATCTTTGGTGAATCTTTTCCAATTTGTCAGTGCTTTGTGGTCAAAAAGTCTATCTATCTCATCATGAGCGAGCACAGAATTGAAAAATATCTCTTTTCTTTTTGCTTGTTTTTCTTCATAGCTTTTGGTTTTTTCAGAATATTCAAAATAAGTATCTAGTCCTTCTTCTGTGCTTTGTCCACCTTCTAATACACAATCTTTATACGGCCAATTTAAAACCACATCATTAGTATCTTTGAGAAATCTTTTACCATCAGTCAGTCCAATTCTATTTTTATATTGAGTATAAGAGTTGTCTACTTTATTTTCTTCTATAAAAAAACGAAAATCATTTGTCTTAAACACATAAACATCTTTAATTTTCACAAAAAACTTATCTCTCAATTCTTTTTCCTGGAGTAATAACTTAATCAATTTTTCATCAATATTTTCTACTAAATCCAAAAGTAGTGTTTGATTTAATTCTGTTTTATCTTCGTTCCAAAGTCTCTCGTCCGCCTTTAAAACGTCAAGTATATTTTGTTTTAGTTTTATATTATTCATAATTTACCTTCATTTATAAATTAAAATTTATAATCATAACCCCTGATATCAATAATGGACACGAAATATTTTCATGATGCACATCTCATTTCATAATATTGCTTCATATAGTTAGCAGGGTATATATAACCAAGTGTATTGTCATCAAGGATTTTATTTAACTCAAATATTAAAGATCGTTTTTCGTTTGCTTTTTTGCTTTCTATTTTTGAAGCGTCAAAGTAAAACTTAAAAACACCCCGTCCGCCCTTGCCCTCAATCCTAGATCTAATAAAAACATTTTGCAGAGCTTTATAAAATTTTTGTTCTTTGGTCATATTATTACCACAGTATTTTTTTATTATAAATTTTTTTGTTTTTATGTCCATAAAAACCTCTATCTGCAAAAATAAGAAAAATTTTTTGATAAATTATTATTAAATGAAAGTTGCGTAGCAATTTCAGGTTTTATAACGTTTCGAGTGGGTAAGGATAAAAAAACTAATTAAAATAGGCATTTAGATAATTTTATTATTGGATTGTTCACAGTAATAACTATATTTCTTATTAGTATAATTGATTTTTAATAAATTTCTACTTAACATACTTTTCTTTATCTACTAAAAAAAGAAAAGTATCAGCTCATGAAATGCGGTATTGCTAGAGCTTACTTTTTATTTTATAGGTTTTCATTATTATATAAACGACTATATCAAAATTTTTTAATAGATTTTCTTTTTATAACTGATTTTTGTAATAAATTTTTTGGGTAATCGCTTATACCGATTGCCCAATTTTTTAGTAGATTTTTTTCTTCTTCATTAAAAATAAAATCATCTATAATAGTCTGTGGAATATTAGAATTATAGGGACAAACATTCTGGCATATATCACATCCATAAATATAGTTTGTATTTTTATTAGATAGGTCTGAATAGTCATTTTGTTTCTTTTCTATAGTTAAATATGAAATACATTTACTAGCATTTAATTTTTTATTGTGTAGGAGGGCTTGAGTAGGGCAAGCAGCCACACATTTTTTACAATTACTGCATTTATCTGAATGAGGTTGTTGTATATGTTCTATGGGAGGCAGCAGAGAAGTACAAATATTAGATATAAATACATAGCTGCCATACTGTTCATTTATCAAAAGTGTATTCTCACCAATAAATCCTAATCCTGCTTTCCAAGCCCAATATTTATCAATCATTGGTGCAGAATCCACATATACACGTGGATGAAATTCTGGATCAATTTTTTGTAAAAAATCTATTACAGGTTTACCAATTTTTTTAGCAACATTATGGTAGTCATTTTTAGTAACATAAATACTAATCTTTTCTGTCCATTGCTTGGGTAAATTTTGATAATAAGGCAAAATAAATGTAATTACACTCTGAGTGCCTGGTTGTAATATTTGAGGAGAGAATCGTTTATCTAAATTCCTCTCTAGATACTTCATCTCTCCATGATAATTATTTTTTAAATATTCTAAAAAATTTAGTTTTACAAAATCATCTACTTCATTAGCATCACTTATACCTACATTATAAATGTTTTGATCTCTAAATAATCGCTGTATCTCTTCCCATTCTATTTTTGAAAGTGGTCTAGTCATTATTTTTAAACTATTTAGCTAAAGATTTAATATATTCTTCTATTATTTTTGGATAGAATTCATACTCTAATTTATGAATTTTTTCAGCTAAACTATCTGGAGTATCTGTTTTTTCTACATTTATGTTATGTTGAAAAATGATTTCTCCTGCATCATAATTTTGGTTTACAATATGAATTGTAATGCCTGAATATTTCTCATTATTAGCTATCACTGCTTCATGTACTTTAGCTCCATACATTCCTTTACCACCATATTTAGGTAATAAAGCAGGGTGAATATTCAAAATTTTATTTGGATATTTTTCAATTAAACTCTCTGGAATTGTCCTTAAATAACCTGATAAAATTATCATATCTATACAAAAAGCATTACAAATATTTATTAAAAATGTACCATTATTAGCTAAAGAATTATCAATAATTACAATAGGAACATTATATTGTCTAAAACGATCGATAACTTTTGCATTTTTATTATTTGTCAATAATAGATTAATTTTAATAGATGGATTAGCTGAAAAATAATGATATATATTCTCGGCATTACTGCCATTACCAGATGCGAAAATTGCTAAATTTGTAAACATTAAAAAAAATTGTATAAAATTAGAGAAAATTAAATCCTTGCATATTTACCCAGTATTTGTCCTTGAGCTAATATATGACCATTCATAGCTTTTAGAATATCTTCTTTTTTAAGAGCTGGTTCTAAATTTAAAAGAGTATCTAAAGCGTAAAGTTTGAAATAATATCTATGAGTACCATTCGGTGGACAGGGACCACCATATCCTACTTTTTTAAAATCTGTAATTCCTTGTTTAGCACCATTGGGTAGGATTTTATCTTTAGGTAAATTTTCAGGTAGTTCATGAACATCAGCCGGTAAATCATACAGTACCCAGTGTGTGAAAGTGCCCATAGGAGCATCAGGATCTTCACAAATCAAAACAAATGATTTAGTACCTTTAGGTGCGTTATCCCAAGATAATTGTGGTGATATATTTGCCCCGTCACAAGTATATTTGGCAGGTATCATACCACCATCACTAAATGAATCACTCTTTACAATAATATTTGTTGACATATCTGATTTATTTTTACATTGATTCGAAGTAAAAAATATAAACGTTATTAAAAACAACAAATGTATTTTCATTATTTATAATTTCTTACAAATTTATAAAAATTTTTAAAATTATAAATATACTTTCAAGATAAAATTAAATAAGACTAAGATATATTTAATAAAAAATAGGAAAGTGTAAAATTTAAATTTTTATATCGTTATTAAAATCATTGACAGTATTCCAGCCAGCATATAAACCTTCATTGTATCACTTAGATTTTTCCATTGAGATTTTTCTTTTGACCTTAATGTCATTATGATAATATATATAGCAAATGGTATTAAGACTAATGCAAAGAAATATCCCATAATGTTATAGGCACTAGAAAATAATCTAACTGAAATGTAAATAAGCTCAATTAAAATTAAAATCATTGAAAATGTAACTACTAATTTAGCTGTTTTAATGCCATATTTGATAGGAATATTTTGACAACCATAAGCTTTATCTCCTTCAATATCTTGTATATCTTTTACAATCTCTCTAGCAAAAGTGATAAAAAATGATAAAAATGCATAGCTAAAAATGAAAAAATTCATACTTTTCCACATGCTCACAGGTAATAAATGAGCATCCATACCTTCAAAAATTATTATTAGCCATGGTAAAATTATTGTAAGAGCTGCTATAAAGCTAACTATTACATTCCCAATAATTAATTCTCTTTTATATTTAGAACTATAAAACCAAAAGAGAGCTGCTATAAACAAATAAATAATAAATATTTCGCCATTTTTCCACACTAAGCATTGATAAAAACTAAGTAATATTCCTAAAGTAATAAGAATTATAAAGGAATAGAGCCCTGATTTATAAGGTAGTTTATGGTGTAATATTAACTTATCAGGTTTATTAATTTCATCCATACCATAATCGTAATAATCATTAAGAGCATAGCCTGCGGCGGATATTAGAATAAAAGCTAGTGATATTAAAATATATTCTAAAGTGCTTATAGGCATCGCAGTGCCATCAATAGCATAAAAATGAGTTAATATTTGTTTATAAACCAGAAAAAATATTAGGGCTATAAATAATAAGTCTAGCCATCTAATCAATCTGAAAAAATCACCAATTGATTTTACCATTCGAAGCAATCTTTGTCCATCCATTTATTTTGAGCTTTTAAAATTTGTTCACCTATTTCTCTCACACATCCTTTGCCACCACCATATCTTGATATGTAATCTGCTATTTCTTTGATCTCCTGAGCAGCATCCGCAGGGCATACAGATATGCCTACTTTGTTCATTAGCTCATAATCTGGCAGATCATCACCGATAAATAATATTTCTTCATCAGTAATATTAAGTTTTTGTTTAATTAGTTCATATTCATAAAGTTTATTAACAACTCCTAGATGTATATCATTTATTTTTAATGATTTAGATCTCCACATTATTGATTTAGCATGACTACCACTTAATATCACTACATTGAAACCTTTTTTCATCAATAGTTGTAGGATATATCCATCTTTAACATTGCCTGCTCTTATTTCTTTTCCGTCCTCAGTTATATACATTTTACCATCAGTCATTACTCCATCATAATCTAATATTATAGTAGTTATATTTTTTAGTTTTTCTTTGTAATTTTTCATTTATTATAATATTTAATTATAGCTTTACTCAATATCTCATATATTTCTGCTGCATCTGCAGATACATTTTGCAGAAAATATAAATGTTTTTTTATTATCTCGCTATCGCCTCTAACTGCTGGTCCTGTTTGCACTTCTGAAGGATGATATTGCTCGAGTCTATCAGTAGTTTCTCTAATAAGAGGTTTAATAATTTCATGCGACAAATTATATTTATCTAAAAGATTGTAAGCAATTATATAAAGAAAATTCGGGAAATTAGAAACTAAAACACCTGTAGTATGTAAGGCAAGTCGTTGTTCACTCTCTACTATTACGTAATTCTGATGAATAGTTTCACAAATAAATTTCAAAGTATCTAAAGTATAATTATCAGAAGATTCAATTGCAAAATTGATGTTTGTAATAGATAGAGGTTTTCTTTTCCTAAAAGTTTGTAAAGGATAGAGAACACCATAATGTTTATGACGATCTAACACATTTGCTGGTAAAGTACCAGAAGTATGTACTACTATAGCATTTTCAGCATTTATATTTTTTGATGTTTCAGCAACAAATTTTTCTTGTCTAGTGATGATGTAAATATCTGCATCCTGAGGAATTTCTGTTCTAAAAGTGAAATTATCTGTATCAATAGGATTATTGGTAACAATTTCTAATTGCTCAAAATATGTATTTAGAAATCTACTAAGGTGCCAACCTACATTACCATAACCTATTAAAACGATTTTCATGGTTTTAAATATTTTGAAATATTACGTTCGCTTTCTCTTTTTTTAATAGCTTCGCGTTTGTCATATTCTTTTTTGCCTCTCACTAAAGCTATTTCTAATTTAGCAAGACCTTTATCATTCAAATACAAACGTAAGGGGACTATTGTTAATCCAGATTCTTTTATTTTAGATTCTAACCTTTTCAGTTGATATTTATGTAAAAGTAATTTTCTATCTCGTTTAGGATCATGATTATTATAAGTGCCATTAGCATATTCTGAAATATGTAAATTTTTAACCCATAGTTCACCATCTTTAAAAACGCAATAAGCATCAGAAAGAGAGGCTTTGTTTTGTCTAATACTTTTGATCTCAGTACCAGTAAGCACTATACCAGCCTCATATTTATCTAAAATTGTATATTCAAATTTAGCTTTTTTATTTACTATTTCTACTTTATTTGCCATAAATTATTTGAGATTACAAAGTTAATAGTTTTTGATTTAAAAGAAAAATTTTTAAAAATTTGGGAAAATTTATTTAATGTAATTTAGAATTATGAGTTTTAAGGAGAAATGATTAGAAATATAAAGATATAACAGTTTTATTAGTAGCGTTAATTTTTGGGGGATAAAAAGGGGGCAGATAAATAACAATTTTTATTGTTTAAAATTAAGTATTATATCAATATTTCAACTTTATCAAACTCCAATACCGCTCCCACGCCCATCTATCGTGAGATGACAAGTTTAATAGTCTCCCAATATCTGATTCCACCTTATCTTTTAAGTACTTATTCATTACAACAAACCACATTAGATAGTTCTGTAAATACTTTGTAGCCACTCCTCTAAATCTTATCATCCAAACTAAAAAATTAGTAATCTTTTTCTCTGCTACATTTACACTGTAAATTGTCAAACCTTTGGTTTTACGCCTAACTATTACCTTTTTGCTTGGTGATTCCATTACTGCTTGCTTGAACTCATCGTTCGGTTTAAAACATATTAGATTGTTCTCTGATACTCTACGTTTCAACTCTTCCTTTATCTGACTGTTCTGAACCTTATTTTCTCCTGTGTGTTTGAAAAGCAAATTACCCTCTCTATCTGTCATCACTAATACAGCTACATTAGGATGAACTGTTTTCATGGCTTGCTCTTTTTCTTCTAAAGTTTTAAATTTACGTCCTTTCTCTGAATATTGCATTAATAGTTCGTCTGCTTCTGTTATGCCAGAAAAGTTTATTCCTCCCTCTAATCCTTGGATAGCTGCCAGAATCTTGTGCCTCCATCTGAAACTTGTGGGTAGACTAATGCCAACTTCACTAGCACACGCTCTGAGGCTTTTACCTTCTATCATGCATTTTATGTAATCCACTAAAAGATAGTATTTATGAGAATAATAGACAAGTGATTTAGCGGTTTCTCGAAATTGATATTTGCAATTTTTGCATTTATATACTTGTCTGCCATTGTGAACACCTGCTTTGGTAACATATTCACACCTACATCGTGGACAAATCGGAGCAGTAGATAGAATCTTGATTCTCTGGTAATCTAATGCTGTCAATCTATTACTATTGAGGAATTGGTAAAGATTATCTAGAAATTCACGCTTACCTTCTTTGGTCAAAGACAGTATTGCTGCTATGTTTTCTGCTGTATATTCCATAAAATTATATTTTTGGCAAAATTAATAAAAATTTATAATACTTAATTTTAAACAAAGATGAATATCATTACAAATGATATTCATCTTTCCCCTTTTATCTACAATTTTTATTAAGCAACTATTACAATCAGTTATTATATTTTCTCAAGAGCTCTTCTAAACTTTCTATTTTTTTCAATACATCTTGTTGTTTCTTTTTCTCATTTTCTATCACGGAAGCAGGTGCTTTGTTTACAAAATTTTCGTTTTCTAATTTTTTATTTACATTATTTAGAAATCCTTTGTAGTATTCTAATTCTTTTATTATTTTTTCTTTTTCTTCTTCTAAATTAGTTTCTGGTATCGGTATAGATATAGTTAATGTTCTCACTAATGTTTCAGCAGTATTCATTTGTGGTAATTTATTTGTTATGGACTGTATTTGGGTCATTTTTTTTATTAATTCACTGTATTTATCTATAATATCTTTAAATTCAGAATTATTATAATAAATTTCTAAATCATTATTTGTTAGATTATATTGTACTTTTAATGATCTGATGGTGGATATTAATTCAAATATAAAACTAATTTCATCTATAATGTTTTCATCAAAAGTATCGGCTTCTGGCCAATTAGTGAACATGATAGTATCATTTTCATTTGTATTATTATCTAGCAAATGCCATATTTCTTCAGTTATAAATGGCATAAATGGGTGTAACAGTTGCATTAAAGTTTTGAAAAAATCTAAAGTTTTGTAATAGGTAAATGAATCTATAGGTTGGCCAAATGGCGGTTTTATGAGTTCTAGATACCATGAGCAGAAATAATCCCATATAGTTTTGTAAACAGTTTTGAGAGCATCTGATATGCGATATTCGTTAAAGTTGTTATTTATTTCTATTATTGATGCTTTTAGTTGTTCAGAAAACCATGATATGCTTTGGTTATTAATAGTGGTAGGAGTTTTATTATCATCTATTTGCCACATTTTTACTAGTCTGAGGGCATTCCAAATTTTATTTGAAAAATTTCTTCCTTGTTCGCAGAGAGATTCATCAAAAAGAAGATCATTACCAAGAGGGCTGGCGAAAAGCATGCCCATACGTACTCCATCTGCGCCATATTTATTTATTAAGTCTATAGGATCAGGGCTATTTCCTAAAGATTTAGACATTTTACGTCCAGATTTATCTCTGACTATACCAGTGAAGTATACATTATAAAAAGGCACTTGCTTGCGATATTCTATTCCTGCCATTATCATTCTAGCTACCCAGAAAAATAAAATTTCTGGAGCAGTTACTAGATCATTGGTAGGGTAATAATAGTTGATGTCTTTATTTTCAGGTTCTAAAATGCCATTAAATACAGCTATAGGCCATAGCCAGCTAGAGAACCAAGTATCCAAAACATCTTCATCTTGTTTTAAATCTTTTTTCTGGATATTAGGATTTTTAGCTTGTGCTAATGCAAAAGCTTCGTCTTCATTATGTGCTACTACAAAATCTCCATTAGATAAGTACCAAACTGGAATTCTATGTCCCCACCACAATTGTCGAGAGATACACCAATCTTTGATATTTTCCATCCAATGTTTATATGTATTTATTATTTTATCTGGATAAAATTTAATTATACCATCAAGTACTACTTGTAAGGCTGGTTGTGATAACTCTTTTACTTTTAGAAACCATTGTAAACTTAATCTTGGTTCTATAGGTACATCTGTCCTTTCACTATAGGCTACATTATTTTCATAATCCTCGATTTTTTCTATATTACCTTCTTGTTCTAAAAGTGTTATAATATTTTTGCGAGCTTCTAATCTATCTTGTCCTATGAGAAATTTTGCATTTTCATTTAAATGTGCATCTGGAGTGAAAATATCTATGATTTCTAGATTATGTTTTTTGCCTATTTCATAATCATTCAGATCATGTGCTGGTGTTACTTTTAAACAACCAGTGCCAAATTCAGGGTCTACATATTCATCTGCAATGATAGAAATTTCTCTTTTCACTAGTGGTACAAAAACTTTTTTACCAATTAAATGTTTGTATCTATCATCATTAGGATTTACAGCTACAGCAGTATCTGCTAGTATAGTTTCTGGTCTAGTAGTCGCTATTATCACGTATCCGCTGTTATCTGTTAAATAATATTTCACATAATAGAGTTTGCTATTAGTTTTTTTGTAAATAACTTCTTCGTCTGAGAGTGCTGTGAGAGCTTGTGGATCCCAATTTACCATTCTGTGGCTACGATATATTAATCCTTTATTATATAGGTCTACAAATACATGAATTACACTTTTGTAGTAATTGTCGTCCATAGTAAATGTAGTTCTATCCCAGTCACAGGAGGCTCCCAATTTTTTCAATTGTTCTAAAATTATACCTCCATGTTTTTCTTTCCATTGCCATGCATATTTCATAAATTCCTCACGAGTGAGATAGTGCTTATCTATACCTTTTTCTCTCAACATGGCTACTATACGGGCCTCAGTAGCAATAGATGCATGATCTGTTCCAGGTACCCAGCATGCGTTGTAGCCTTGCATCCTAGCTCTACGAATTAAAATATCTTGTAATGTATTATTGAGTACATGCCCCATATGTAGTATTCCAGTAACATTGGGCGGTGGTATTACTATAGTATATGGTTTTTTATTATTTGGTTCAGAATGAAAAAAATTATTTTCTAGCCATTTTTTATACCATTTACTTTCTATTTCATTAGCTGTGTAATGTTGAGCTAGGTTCATATTATAAAAATTTGTGCAAAATTACAAAAATATATGTAAAAAAAATCACATGTAATTTGTGAAAAAATATCTAATTTTGTAATTATGAATTTGAAAAATTTCATATTTATTAGTCTTTTATTTATTTCTAGTGTTTTATTTGCACAGGAGGACATAGCTATTGGTAGTGGATATGAGAGAGGTACTCTGCTAAAGCGATATTTTAGTGTAGGAGCTAATTTAAACACTCATGGATGGGGTTTGTTAGCAGATTTTGGTAAAAATGCTAATATTTTTAATAATTATGGAATGCTAATAGAGTTTGTAGATGTTCATTCTTATAAAGAAATAAAACTAAGAAGAGAAGGTATCATTAATGCCAAATCTTTTGTTTATGGTAAGTTAAATTATGTTTATTTGTTGCGAACTGGCTTTAAATCTGCATCTTTATTATATTCTAAACCCTATTGGGGCGGTGTCGCTGTAGGTAGGTTTTATTCTTTTGGTATTAGTAGCTGTTTTACTAAACCAGTATATTTACAAGTGCAAAAATATGATTCTTATTACGATTGGAATATAGTAGAGGAGAGGTACAATCCAGAGAAACATTCTATAGATGATATTTTAGGTAGAGGTAGTTTCTTATCAGGATTTGATAAAATCAAATATTATCCTGGTATATATTTACAAGGTGGTTTTAGTTTTGATTTTAATGAAAGCCAAGACCAAATTAGAAGATTAGACATAGGTGCTAGCTTAGATTTATTTTTACATAAAATTCCTATTATGGCTTATGAGAAAAATAATTTTTATTTTTTAACATTTTTCATAAAATATAATATTGGTCAAAACTATAATGCGAAATGAGTGAAGAAAAAATATTAAGAAAGCCAGCCTGGCTTAAAGTTGATCGAACGCCATTAGATTCTTATTCTAATTTACATTCTCCATTAAATAATGGTCATCTACATACTATCTGTGAAAGTGGTATGTGCCCCAATAAAGCAGAATGTTGGTCGTTAGGAACTGCTACATTTATGATTTTAGGTGATATTTGTACAAGAAATTGTAAATTCTGTGCAGTCAAGACTGGTAAGCCTTTACCACCAGATCCTAATGAACCTGATAGTATTTTGGAAATAGTAAAAACATTATCATTAAAACATGTGGTATTAACTTCGGTTACCAGAGATGATCTGCCAGATCAAGGAGCTAATCATTGGGCTAAATGTGTAGAACTATTAAAAAATGCCAATCTCACAGTAGAGGTTTTAGTACCTGATTTTGATGGTAATCGTGATTTAATAAAAATCGTAGCTAATGCTAAACCAGATATTTTCTCACATAATTTAGAGACAGTTAGGTCACTATCTAAGCTGATAAGATCTAAAGCTACTTATGATAAAAGTTTACATACTTTAGAAATTGCTGCTTCATTTGGTCTAACTACAAAAAGTGGAATAATGGTCGGATTAGGTGAAAAATTTGATGAAGTTCTAGATGTAATGGATGATTTATTAAATGTAAATTGCAGAATATTAACCATTGGTCAATATTTGCAGCCATCAAAAAATAATTATCCTGTTAAAGAATATGTGAATCCAAAAATTTTTGATGAATATAAAAGCATTGCTTTGAAAAAAGGATTTAAATATGTAGAATCTGCACCATTAGTGAGATCATCATATCATTCTGAAAAAATTTTATAAAAAATATTTATAATTTTGAAAAATTTTTTACATCCATTTAAATATTTATTATTAATTTGGCTGCAAAATTTTAATAAAGTATAATTTTTAAAAAAAATCAATATGCGAAGACTTGAATTTTTATTAAGTGTAGTATTAATAATGGCATTATCATTAGGTATTAATGCTCAAAACAACAAAGGGAAAAATAATTTAAAAAATTCCCCGCTAAAATCTCAACAATTACAGTGGATAAATGTAGGACCCACAAATATAGGAGGTCGCACGAGAGCTATTATGATAGATAAAAATAACTCTTCTATCATTTATGCTGCTAGTGTATCTGGAGGAATATGGAAAAGTATTTCTGGTGGTACTTCATGGAGCATGTATGCTACTACAGATAATATGTTTATATCTTCTTTAATAAAAGATAAAGATGGATATATATATTTCGGCACTGGTGAATATTATGCTAGTCCTATAGGAGATAATAATGGTGGTACAGGGTTCAGAGGAAATGGTATTTATAAAAGTACTACTCCCAATGGTAGTGAATTTCAGTTACTATCAGCTACCCAAGTTACTGGACTAAGCTCACCATTTTTGTATACTAATAATCTAGCAGTCAATTTATCTACAAATAAAATTTTCGCTGCTTCAAATAAAGGATTACAAGTATCTGAAGATGGTGGTCAAACATGGTATAATCCTATTGGTACGAGTGGCGTTCCTACTCAAACTTGTTATGATGTAGAGGTAGCTAATGATGGTACTGTATATGCAGCTATTTATAGATATATATATAAATCATCTAATGGAGATAATAGTAGCTTTGTACAGCTTTCAAATCCATGGGGATCAGCTGTTTCTAGAATAGAAATTGCTGTAATGCCTACTAATTCAAATATTATCTATGCTATTGTCATTGATAATAATGGAAATTTAGGCGGTGCTTATCGTTCTAGTGATGGTGGAACAAATTGGGAACTCATAGGCCCTGGTGGTAGTTCAAACTTTTATCCATTTAATCAAGAAGGATTTTATGCTTGTGCTTTAGCTATAGATCCATTTGATCAAAATCATATTTTATTAGGTGGTGTTGATTTATGGGAATATTATTATGGTGGCAATTGGGAGCAAATATCTTCCTCTGTATTAGATGAGACTAGTTTATTATATTTACATTCTCATCAACATAAAATTGTTTTTGATCATAATGTAGAAGGTGTAGTTTATATAGCTAATGATGGTGGCGTTTTTAAAGGTATCAAAGATGCTACTTATGATGTTTTTACCTTTAATAATGCAAATAGAAATTATGTAACTTCTCTCTTCTTTTCATTAGCTTGCAATTCATATAATCAACTAATGGGTGGCACTCATAATAATGGAACAGTTCTTTTACCTAGACAAACTATTGATTCTACTAAAGCAGTAAAATTTTTATATGGTACTGGTGGCTATGTGGCTATGTCTAATCTAGACAAAAATATGATTATTGGCTCTTATCCATATGGCGAAATGTATAGATCTAATGAATTTGGTGGTAATGCTCAAACATTTTACTCCACTGGATTGCTTGCTAATATAAAAACTTTAGGTGGTGGCGAGATGGGTTCTAATACTTTCTCTTCATATTTAGCTCCTATACTTTTAAAAGAAGGGTATAATATGAATTCTACTGACAGTGCAACTTTTGTTAATTTGAATGATACAACTCTGCATGCTGGTGATGTAATAATGGTAAAAAGTCCTGTAAGTAGTTTGTTTTTTAACTATACTTTAACTTCTGATTTAGCTCCTGGTGATTCAATTAGAGTACAAGATTATTTATATGCTAACTTATTTGTCGGATTGAAAGGTTCTGTGTGGATGACTCGTGGCTTACATGATTATTCTGGTGCTCCTAAATGGTTTAGAATAGGAACAACTGCTAACAATAGTGAATATCCGCAATGTATGGCTATAAGTAGTGATAATAATTATTTATTTTTTGGTACAGCTGAGGGCAAAGTTTATAGAATTTCTAATTTATTAAATGCTAAAGATAGTTTATCTGCAGATAATCGCAGTATTTATTGCGTAGTAACTACTGATCTAATTTATAGTATTTCTAATAGGCCGATAACTTCTATTTCAGTAAATCCTGATGATCCGAATAAAGTAATAATTACTGCTGGTGGTTATAGTGCTTCTACTTATGTGTATTATTCTAATAATGCTACGTCTGATTCACCTACATTTACAAATAAAACGGGTAATCTACCTAAATATCCCGTATATACTTCTTTATTTGTAAAAGCAAATCCAAATATTATTTTATTGGGAACTGAATTTGGAATATATTCTACTGATAATATCGCGGCTACATCACCTTCATGGAGTGCTGATAACGAAGGTCTCGGTAATGTACCAGTGTATATGTTGACGCAGCAAGATTTTTATAATTATGGTTCACCTAATTATGGTGTGATTTATGCTGCTACTCATGGTAGAGGTATATTTGCTAATTATAAATACCATATAGTGTCTATCGATGATTTTGTAACTGAAGATAATAATCTGTCAGTATATCCTAATCCTGCCACAGATTACATAAATATTGATAATAAGATGGGTAATAATCCATTTACTGTAAGCATTTATAATATGAATGGACAATTAGTTTATGTTAAATTAATTAGTGATAATTCTAATGCTACTATTCAAATTCCTGTTAGCTCTCTTAATAGTGGTACATACATTATTAGCTGCCAAGGGAATAATAAAATGTATAGCTCTAAGTTTGTAAAAGAATAAAAAAATAATAATATGAAAAGAATTTTAATTTTTGGATTAATAATCCTAGGAATTTTAGTTAATATTTCTGCACAGGATAAAATTATCGCTCCTACACCTTTGTTACCTGCTAATAGTTCATCCAATTTGAATGTTAAATTCAATATAGATTGGACTAGTGTGAGTGGCGCTGTATCATATGAGCTGCAACTAGATACAAATTCTGCTTTTACTGCTCCAGTTACTATTCAGACTATGTATTCTGCTTATACTATAAATAATTTAATGTATGGCACTACTTATTATTGGAGAGTGAGAGCAAAAAATGCTACTAATCAATTTTCAGCTTGGAGTGATGTGTGGAATTTCACTACTAAAGGATTAGTTTCATTACGCAAACCATTAGATAGTGCTAATCATGTTCCTTTGAAATTGGCAATTAAATGGGATACTATTAGTGGATCCATGTATAGGATTCAGGTAGATACAACTGCAAATTTCAATAGTACAATGTTGAGTGAATTCTCTGCAATTACTGCTGATTCTGTATCGTTAAATAGATTATTATATAATCAAAAATATTTCTGGAGAGTAATGGCATATCATCAAAATGATAGTGCAGATTGGTCTCTTACTAGATTGTTTACTACTAAATCCAATTTAGATATTACACCTAAATTTCCAGTAAATAATTATACAGATTTCATACCCGGTGATGTTATAAAAGCCTATGCTATTTGGGGTAGTAATGGTGGTGAATTATTATTATCAGAAGATAGCAGTTTTGACGTTCAATTCTACTATGCATTTGATAGTACTGACATTATTATCACTAAAATTCAGAATACACCACCTAAATATGATACAACAGTAAATGTCGGTACTGGATATTTGAAATTCAACCAAAATTGTTATTGGAAAATGAGATTTTTCCATAGTTCAGATACTTCAGACTGGAGTCCTGTATATAAATTTAAAACTTTAGATAAAGTAAAATTATTAACGCCCATAGATAATGCTACTGATGTAAATCCTTTAACTGGTTCATTACAATGGTCTTCTATTTATGCTGCTGATGAATATGTGATTTATTATGATACTTTAAGTGATCTATCTACTGCAAAATTAGTTTCTGTTGATCCTGCTGATACTTTATATAATAAAGGTGATAAAATAGTTTATAATTTGCAAAATTTAAATTTATCTTATAGTAAAACATATTATTGGCAAATAAAAGCAAAACATGTAAGAGATGAAGCAACTTCTGATATTAGATCTTTTACTACTATGCATGATAATGGAGTAGCTGATTATAATGGTTACAGTTTTGCTATTTTACCTAATCCAGCTAGTGATTTTGTAAAAATTAATTTTAATAAAGAACAAACAGGCATGATTTCTATTAAAAATATATTAGGACAAGATGTTTACAAAGAAAAAATTAATAAAACTCTAAATGCTAATATTCCTGTTTATAACTTGGATAATGGTATATATATCATAGAATTTAATAGTAATGACACATATTTTTCAAAAAAATTAATTGTGAAACATTAATGATAATAAAATTTTCTTAATAAAAAAAGCTCTCAAAATGAGAGCTTTTTTTATTGGTATAATCATAATGAATTTTTTAAATGCGATAGTTAAAAAATTTTTATTTTAGAAAGATAATGTTAATTTTACAATAAATTATAAAAAAATATATATAATATAAAAAAATAAATTATTTTTGCAAGTTAAAAAATTTAAAAAAAATAATTATGAAAGAAAATTTGATAAGATTAGGAATTTTTTATGATGGTAATTATTTATTACACGTTAGCAATTATTATAACTATTTTCATGAAAGGAAAAGTCGAATAAGTTTGCATGGTTTACATAAATATATCAAATATTATGTATCGAGTATAGAAGATATAGATACGAAATATGTAACAATTACAGAGAGTCATTATTTCAAGTCTAGACTAAGTGTAAAGGAAATTGGTAATAAACAAAATCAATTATTTTTTGATAGATTGTTTGATGATGTATTAATGATGGAGAATGTAGTAGCACATTATCATCCAGTGAGAAATATCCAAGGAATAAAAATGGAAAAAGAGATAGGGATGAATCTAGCTCTGCATGCATATGAGATTGCGAGTAATAACAAAATAGACCTATTAGTTTTAGTAGCATGCGATGGAGATTATGTGTCGTTGATTAAAAAGATTAATGGATTGGGAATAAAAGTTTTATTAGTATCATGGGATTTCGAATATACTGATGATCAAAATTACCTAAGAATGACTAAAACATCACAAGATCTAATAGAAGAAACTACATATCATTTAGCTTTGAATGAAATAATAGATGATCCTGCAAATAAAGGTAATGCTTTTGTAGAAGGCTTATTTGTTTCTAAATTAGATCGTAGATATGACATTCCTCAATATTTTGATGAGGTTGATAACGAAGATTTATCCACATTAGAAAGCGATAATGAAACACATGAAAGCTCGATTTTGTCTCTTAAAAATGGCTATGGATTTATCAAATATCCTCCAAATAATTTATTTTTTCACTATCAATCGGTACAAGATGGTGATTTTAATGAATTACAAATAGGTGATGAAGTCGTTTTTGAAATTGCCAAAAAAGATAATGGTGAAGAGCTAGCAATTAATGTAAGACCTAAAAAAAATAATTCAATAGAAAATTTAGAATTTTAAAAAAATTATATTTTTTTTATCGATACTCTCATTTGTCTCTAGGAGCAAATTTAAATATTTTTGATGGATTTAGGTTTATTAATGGTAATGAGTCTCATCTACATTATATACTTCTTTGCTTGTTTTTTGGTCAAACAAAAAATATTTAGAAATAGCACTGGCTTTGATTTCGCCATTTTGGATGATTTTAGATTCTATAAAAGCAATGTTTCTTTTATGTTCAATTAATTTTCCTTGAATATAGATTTTTTCATTAGTAGAAATTTTTTTATGATATCTTACATTTAGCTCCACAGTCATACCTGCTCTGCCAATTTTAGATATTATCACCCAGCTGCCAACTTCGTCTAATAATGTAGCTACTATTCCACCGTGAACTACACCATGCCAGCCTTCATAATTTTTGTTTGCAATCCATTCAGACTCTACATAGTCTCCATAATCGTAAAAATCTAATTGCAATCCGACTGGATTTTTTTCTGAGCATCCAAAGCAGAAGTCGTCTTGCTGATTCCAAGATTCCTTTTTTATCTTTTTCATTTCATAAATTTTTTTGAATATTCATCGATGAAATCTCTCTCTTCTTTTGATAAAGAATTTTCACCTTCTTTATTTATTTTTTCTAAAATTCTATTAATTTCATTTTCTAGTTCTTTTCTTTTATCATAGTAGTCATAGTCATTAATTGGAGGTTTCTCATATAAAATATTTTTTTTAAAAGAAAATTTTTTTGATAGTCGAGTAGATATAAATCCTAAAATTGCTGATACGATGGAGACTACTATTGCGCTTAAAAGCAGATCCATATTGGTAAATAATATAATTATAATGTAAAGCAATAAAAAGATGTTTGAAATAGTTCCTAAATTAATTTTTCTATTTTTAAATTGCAAGTAAATACCATTATTTGATATGATAGACCAAGCTAATATTGCACAAGTAAATAATGTTAATCCACCCCAATTATGTAGATTGAATGACCATTGTATAGCTGCAAAACCGCCGCCAAAGCTTGCTAAAAGCCACAAGATTATAAATTCCCACCATTTAATATTTGTCAAAAAATATCTGGCACAGAGATATAATATTAAAGAATTCAAAACTAATTCCCATAAATATACGTGAATAAAAGGGTGTAATAGTAATGTAAGAAAAAGATTATTTGCATTAGGTAATAAATATGTAGTAAGAGTACCTGGGAATATTGCTAATAATGCAGACAATATTATTGAAATAATTAAAATACTATAAATAGTTATTCTTTTCCAAGACAGATGCATAGTAAAAAAAATAATTTTTTAATAATAAAATTTATATGGTTTAAAGCGATAGCCCCAGATGAGCATAAGAATGAAACCGAATAACATGCCACCTAAATGAGCAAAATGAGCTATACCACTATGTGGCTGATAAACACCAGCAAAAAATTCAAAAGCACCATAGATAATGACAAAAACTATCGCTCTCACTGGTAAAAGTCCATAAATAAATACTGGTACATTAGGAAACATTAGTCCGAATGCAAGTAAAATACCAAAAATAGCTCCTGAGGCTCCTACCATTGGCACATTCATCATCATTGCTAATAAACTATTCAAAGAATTAACTGTAAGCGGAGCTACAGAATCCCAATTACTTAGTAATTCATTAACCTTATTAGGATCATAAATGTTAGCGAAATATCTATCTAAAATTGCAATGAAATCTTGCTGATTTAAAGTTTGAGAATATAAGGTAATAGCTTTTTGAATATTAGTAAATTCTATATAATTAACTCCTAACTGGAATAAAGAGGCCCCTAATCCAGTAATAAAATAAAAAATTAAAAATTTCTTTGTTCCCCATACATTTTCTAGCATATATCCAAACATCCATAGAGCAAACATATTAGAAAATAGATGCATAAAACTGCCATGCATAAACATATAAGTAATAAATTGATACCATCTAAAATATGGAGATGCTGGATAGTGCAAACCGAGCATATTCACTAAATCTATTCCTCTATTTGCAAAAACTAATGTAGCTAGATAAAAGATTACATTTATGATAAGTAAATTTTTAACAGCAGGTGGAAATAAAGAGAAACTTGATGGTCCGAAAAGTCTATTATCATTCATAAAATTGAATTAATTGTAATAAATTATTTAACGACAAAATTATAAAATTATTTTTACCTCCAATTCCTTTTTGAGGATCAGGTAACGAAAATAATTCAGATAAAATATTATTGATTGAGTCTGGTGTTAATGTCATTAACTGTTTTTTAGCACCATGCAAGGCTAAACTAATGTATAGTTTATTAATATTTATGGCAGCTCCAGTTTCAGGCAATTCTAATATTTGATATACAAAATCTTCGATATCTTCTTCTTTAATGTATCCATGTGCAGGTACACCTATAGCTTGGAACTGATTGTTGGAAATTTTTTCAAATTTAAATCCTAAACTTTCTAATGTTGATTGTACTGATAAAAATGTCCCTAAAAATTTAGAATCTATAGTTATTATAATAGGGAATAAAACTTGTTGAGATTCAGAATTTATATTATTTTTATTTTTAGATAACTGTTCGAAAATTAATCTTGCTAAAATCGCCTCAATATCTCCTACTAAGATGCCATCTTTCATTTTAGTTATCAATATTCTATTATCAAACACTTGAAATTCTAAATTATCATAGTTTATATTAGAATCGTTTTCAATTAAAGAAATTTCATTAAAAAGATCTTTATAATTTTCATTAATTATATCTCTTTGAGTATTGATTTTTTGATTAAAAAGTTGAGTAGTATCAGTTAGAGGATGCTTAGGGAAATCAAAATTGCTTTTAGAAGAATTAATAGAAAAGATGTGAGTAGGAATAGCATCAAAATCGAGGTCTGGCATTAAACCACTAATTCCGAGAGCTTTTTTAGTCAAACTATTCAGTGTAGCAGCTATCAAATGCTCATCTTGAAATTTAATTTCGATTTTGCTGGGATGCACATTTACATCTAATTTATTGGGCGGTAGGGTAATAAAAAAAACATATGCTGGGAAAGTTTCTTTATCGATCAGGCCTTCATAAGCTTTCATAATCATTTGATGAAAATAAGGACTGCGAAAATACCTACCATTAGCATAAAAATATTGATTACCACGATTTTTTTTGGCAGCAGTAGGATTAGAGATAAAACCTTTTATTGTAGCAAAAGGGAACTCTTCCTCAATATATAAAAGTTTAGAATCATATTGTTTACCAAAGATATCAATTATACGTTGTTTAAGATTTGTAGGTAGCAATTTTATTTTTAGTACATTATTATCTGTTAAAGAAAAAGCTATATTGGGATTAGGGATTGCAATGCGATAGAATTCTTCCCAAATATTTTTCATTTCTACATTGTCAGATTTTAGAAAATTACGTCTAGCAGGTACAGAATAAAACAAATCTTTTACTAAAATATTCGTCCCTTTGGGACAAGCAGCAGGTTCGATTTTTAATATTTTACTATTTTCTACCAAAGCATGCGAGCCAATTTCGCGATCCTCTGGTCGAGTGAACATTTCTACACGTGACACAGCAGCTATAGATGCCAGAGCTTCTCCACGAAATCCATACGAATATAAATCATATATATCATTAATATCATAAATTTTAGATGTAGCATGTCGCTCAAAGGCTAAAGATACATCTTCAGGATATATTCCTTGTCCATCATCTATCACTTGAATAAGTGTTTTGCCTGCATTTTGGATAACAATGTCTATATTTGTAGCTTGTGCATCAATAGAGTTTTCTGTCAATTCTTTGACAACTGAAGCTGGTTTTTGTACAACCTCTCCAGCAGCTATCTGATTGATTATTTGCTCTTTTAATATTATTATACCACGTTTAGTATTATCCATTTGAAAATTTAGATTTTTTTAAGAAAATATGAATAATAAAAGTAAGATTAATATTATGACAATAGTAATTAATCTCATATTAGATTTTTTTTTCTTATCAAGATTTTTTTTCCATTTAAAGTCTAACTCTCTACGCAATCTTTCTCTTTCGAATTGTTGCTTTTCTTCATCACTCCACTCTGGGTTGACCTTATCAGTAAATCTTGGTTTATATTGAAATTGTTTTGGTTTAGATGATGGGGAAAAAATACTCATATTTTTTTACAAAATTACAAAAAATTTTATTAAAGTATTGAGTAAATAATAATTAGAAAACAGATTAAAGCCAATAATGAATAGGTTAAAGAATAATTTTATTAAGTTGACAAAGAAACATTGGAGATATAATATAATAAAAAAGAAGAAAAGGTGGATGGAAGCTATTGGGAATAGCTTCTATCCAAGATAATAAATTATTGTTATGAAATATATATGATATGAATTATAAAAAATTATTATATTCGCAAAAAATATAAATAATTATGGTAAATATTTTTGAAGAACAAATTGATGTCTTTGCCCTCACTAAAGAAGGCACACGCAAATACTATGACAATTTATATAATAAATTGATAAATGAAGGCAAAGATATAGTCGATTATCAAGATCTCAAAGCGATGTCTACTGGTATACTGTGTCCTGATTGCAATAGCAGCCATGTGATAAAAAATGGTCTGCAACATGGTGTGCAAAATTACATGTGTAAAAGTTGTGGTAGGCAATTTAGAGTTACCACTGGAACTTTTATGTATGGCATTCATCACAGAGGTAAAATGCTCGAATACATCAAATGTATGAGTGCAGGAATGACGTTGAGAGAATGTGCTAAAAATGTTGGTATATGCTTGCAAACAAGTTTCTTTTGGCGTCACAGAATATTATGTGCTATGCAATCTTTTGAAGATAATGTAAATTTCTTTGGAGTAGTAGAACTAGAAGAGCTTCTAATGAATTACTCCGAAAAAGGTAAAAAGAAACGAGACAAAAAAGAGTTAAAAAAATTAAAGAAAAAGAAGCCAACGAAAGTGGCAGTATTAGCTGCCACTGATAGAAGTGGAAATATATTATTCAAAAAATTAGAAGATAAACGAGTGCAAGCCGAGCACGTATCTGATTTCCTAAAATCACGAATATCAGATAATTCAGTGATATGTGGCAGTAATAAAAAAGCTTTCAAAACAGTAAATGCAGATCACATAAAACACAAAGAAATAACTAACAAAAATAAGATGAAGCAAGGTATATATAGTGTATCAACTGTTCATAAGAAAATAACCAATTTTGTAAGTTGGATATATTATAAGTTTCGTGGAGTGGCAACAAAGTATTTGACAAACTATATAATGTGGTTTGTAGTGAAGGGAAAGTATTTGGCAGAGATGGTAATAGAAGATACGGGGAGGATACTGAACTTGGCGGCGTCGGACAGGCGGGCATGGGAGCGGTATAGCGCTCTGATGTCATTAACATATTTATTATGGAACATTTAGATTTTTTTACAAACTTATTTTAAAAATTTTTTCTAAAAACTTTTAAAACCTATTTATCTCCAATTACCAGTAAACTGATTAGATGAATTTCATCCCCTTTAATATTTGTTTTAACTTTTATACTTATCAATCCAGGTTTTAGGGGGCAATCATCTTTTATTATTAGATTTAAATATGTCTTCTCATCCGCCATTACTATTGGGTTTAGAATTAATGTCTCTATGCAGTCTGATGATATATTTACATTCTCTATTTCAAATGATTCATTACCTAAATTGTAAATAGGAATTTTTATATTATTTATTTGGGATAATTCGCTTGTTGTAATGCTTATAAATGATGAATCAGCATGAAAAATACCTGATTTATTTACTGATTTACTGCCTTTAAAGTCCGAAATGTATGAAGATATTTGAGCTCTACGCTCGTGGGCTGCTGCTATGCTATATATTGATTTTTGTACATCTTGTGGATTGTCTGATACATATGGCGATGCTAGTTCTTTACCCATAGGCTCTTCTATTATTTTTAATTTGCCTCCTGATGGATTAGTTCCTTCTATGTGGGTAGATAATTCACCATTATTGATTTTTAATAAATAATTTTTAAGACTTGAAATTCTTCTTTTAGATAGATTAATATTATATTCTGAAGTATGCAAAGGGCTACAATATCCATTAATTTTTATTGTAACGTTACTACCATTTTTTAAATCTTCTAATAGTAAATTTGTGAATCGTTGTAATTTATCAAATCCAGCAATTATTTCTGTATGGAAAAAATTTTCTATGTCTTGTTCTGCTTTTAGTTTGTCTTCACCTTTCATCCCTTTGCTATATTCTTTTTTATATTTGTCTACTAAATTTAGATATTCGAAATATAGCTCATCATAGCTATATTTAGTTACAGTATCCCAACTTCGTGGGTCAGGGATATCATTATGGAAATATACGGTTATAGGTAATAAAGTCCTTATCTCATCTTTCAATGGATTTATAGTGTCCAATTTGCTAATAGTATCAATTGTAATATTTTCTGTTGTAGCTATTTTGTCTTCTATGTAAAAAGCGAAAATATCGTAGCAACAATATTGTCCATTCATGAAATAAGCCCCTTTTCTGTTAGATGTTACATAGCCATCAAAATCATAATTATTCCTATAAAAGTAAAAATCATTAAAAGGAGAATTTATGGGTGAGCCTATGTTTTTTACTTTTTGCCAACTATTCAAGTATCCTTTGGATGAGAATATGTCAAATCCTCCTAGGCCAGTGTGAAAATTACTACTAAAAAATAAGGTGGAATCTCGTAAATCATAATATGGTGTAATCTCATTACCTGCTGTATTTATTATTGGTCCAAGGTTAATAGGTGTTTGAAAATTAAAATTTTTGACTATCGAATAATATAAATCGTAACCACCATATCCACCAGGTCTATTAGAACTAAAAAATAATATTCCATCTCCATAGTTGTCTAGTATCAGAAATGGTTGTGTTTGATTGCTATTATTAATATTTATATTGGTTTCTTTTATATTTTTTATAAATTCATTTTCGTCGATTTCTCCCCAATAAATTTTACAATTGTCGCCAGTATATTCACATTGTGTAAAACTAAAATATTTTTGATTTGGGCTAAAAGTAAGATTAGCATTATGGGTTTCTTGTTTCGATTTAGAAAGTTCTATTTTTTGTGGTACTGCTAATCCTTTTGGTAAATAATAGGTTTTGTAAATATCAGATCTGAAATAAGCGGGAAATAATGAGCTATATTGTTTTGTCAGATTTGGGCTATATGATGAGAAATATATCTCACCGCCATCACCATATTCTATAGCAGCAAATTCACTGTAAGGTGTATTAAGAGGGGATGGTAGATGTCTAGTGGTAATATTATTACTTGATTTATGATAGACATAAATATTTTCAAAATTAGTTAAAAGCTCTTTAGTATGTAGATAGCAAAAATCATCTTTATGTTCTGGAAACATTAAATATCCTTGATAATATTGCTTAGCCATTGGATAGTCCTCTAAATATCTGTATATTTCTCCTAAATAATATAAAGTTTCTGGATAATGTATCAATGAATCTGATTCCATTATATTATTAAAATGTTGGCGAGCTATATCTATTAGAAATTCATTTAAAGCTAATTTACCTGCGTTGAAATTTTGATTAATTGTCAAATCTTTGTCTATATTAGAAACATATTCATCATAAGTAGTAGCATTATTTATAAATTGACATTTTAGATTTAAATAAAATGTGCAGAATGATAAAATTAAAAATAATCTTAAAAAATTGGACATGATTGTTTGAATTTATTATTATAAATACTAGCAGGATTAAAATATTTATAAATACTTAATTCGAAACCACCTCTCCCGCGACTAGCAACAGTAAGTGATGAAGTATTAATATCATATGAAATCTGTCCCTGCCAATCATAACCATCAATAGCAAAGCCTATTATTATTGCATCGTTTATCCTAGTTCCTACCAAACCACCTATACTTTTAATTGAGCTATTCTTATCTATAGGTTTTATGATTTTTAGTAAAGGTAATATCTCATTAAAAGGCTGCTGATATGAGTAATAGAGCATAATATCTATATAATATTTTCTAAAAAACTCTTCATTATAATATCTGATAGAGCTACGATGATTTAATGGCAAAATAAATTTACTACCATCACTATTAGATATATTTGCATTCCCAATATTAGCTAAAGCATAATCAAATTCTAAAAATTGTGAATTAGAAAAATATAGTTGATAGGTTACACCTAAAGTAGTAGTGAAATAAGATAAATTTTCATCAATATATTGCTCATTAGTTTGTAGATTAGGGTCAAACATATTTCCATTAAACTGATCTGCAAAATGTAATTTTGTAAAATCAAAAGATTTGAAATTGTACCACCCCTGTAAACCAAAGCTGATAATGTGAAAAAATCTACCCTCTATCCCTTTAGTATAAGACAAGCCCAAGGCAATAGAAGTAGTGCCATAGCTAGCATCTCCAGCGAATTCTCTAAAAACCATCAAATTACCACCTAATTGATCCATATGAGGCACTCTTTTTAATATTTGCCCATCAGCAGAAATCATATATGTTTGATAAGGTTTAGTAACTGAGTACCATTGCAATTTAGCAGAAGTATATAAACGTAAAATATTAGAGTTAAGTCCGATCTGAGCTGGATTTCTGAAAGTTTCATTTTGCAATATTTGGCTCCAATGTATATCTTGACATTGCAGAGATGTGATTGAAAAAAATAAACAAAATAAAATAAAAAATTTTTTCATCTGAGTAAAGTAATATTACCTTTTTTTTGAAATTTTTGCTCATTATAACAGTAAACTTCTAAATAATAGTCATATACACCAGGAGGAGCAGGATCACCATTATAGTATCCATCCCACCCTATGGATTTATCATTAGTATCAAAAACTTTTTGTCCCCATCGATTATATATAGCTAAATGCATAGATTCTATATAATTGCCATTAACATACAATACATCATTTAGATTATCACCATTAGGAGTGAAACTATTTGGAATGTAAATATATGGTTCCTCACAAAAAACTTCTAATACGACGATATTTATTGTATCATAATAGTAACAACCATTACCATCATCCATCATTATACTGTAAGAAATAGAATGTGGTGGTGTAGCTATTGTAGAAGGTTTATTCGGATCATCTAGATATGAAGCCGGAGACCATTGATAAGAAATATTAGGATAATTAGTAGCATGGATAGTAGTAGATTGACCTTGATAGATGGTATCATTATCTACCCATGCCATTGCATCAGTGAAAATATAGTTCAAAATTACTGAATCATTATCAATAGTTATGCAACTATTCGCATCTGTGACTGTACATATATATTCTCCCACACATAAATTACTAATAGTTGGACTATTAAGTCCATTAGACCATATATATGAATATGGTGGAGTGCCACCACTAGCTGAGATATTTAATGAACCATTACATGCATTAAGGCAAGTTTCTGGAGCGCTACTAATATTTGCTATTAGCTGTGGTGGGCTATTAATTAATAATGAATCATATTTAATGCAGCCTGTAGCATCTGTAATAGTAACATAATATGTGCCAGCACATAATGAATCTATATATGAACTGTCTCCCCCATTGCTCCAAATATAAGTAACTGGTAGATGTGCATTATCAACTGTAATATTAGCCTTACCATCACAAGAACCAAAGCAAGAAGTATTTTGAATGGTATGATTTGCAATTATTGAAGAAAAATTAATTTTTACACTATCTATGTCATAGCATAAGCCATTAGTTACTTGCAGATAATAAGTATGACTATTAGTGGTATAAATTGTAGCAAAATTATCTGATAGAGAACTATTTAGAGTATCAGTAAAATTAATATTTGAAGACCAGATATAATATAATGTTGTATCACCACTACCACTTCCATACAAAGTAATTGGAGATAAACAAATAGTAGTATCATTACCAGCATCAGCAGTCAAATTTATAACATCTACATGCTGAATAAAAGTCTGTGAGCATTCACCTCCCGTTATTAATAGGGTGTAAGTAATATCATGAGGTGGATTAGCTATAGGGTCGATGATATTTGGATTTGACAAATAATCTGAAGGTGTCCACAAATATGTGAGTCCTTGAGCTGGTAGAGAAGTTATTCCAATATTAGAAGATTGGCCAAGGCACAATTTAATATTACTTAAAGTATCGGTAGAATTATTTAAAACAGTAATAGTTTTTTGTATAGTATCTGATCCATTGCAACTCGAAATATCTCTTACGATTAAGGTAACAGTATATACACCGGCATTAGAGTAATAATGTGTGGGATTCATAAGATTAGATGAAAAGCCATCACCGAAATACCAGTGAAAGGTGGGATTACTTGTTGGCGGTATGTGACTAATATTGACAAAATGTACGCTATCTGGCATACACACAATATTAGGTGCATTAAAATCAGCAACTATTGCTGGTAAATGAAAATCTATTTTTACTACACCATTATTGCAATTAAAAGAATTATTAGTATTGGACCAAGCACCAGTAGTAGTAGGTAGATCACTATTACTACCACAACCTGCACAAATAGATTGGTATAAACGACCTAGCCTATCAAAGCGACTAGTACCACCATCTACATGCTCCATACTGACATTGCCACCAAAATATGAAGCAAATAATAATGCTGTAGCATCTTGGTCAATCGATAAAAAATAGAAATCATTACCGTCAGTAATAGTCTGGAAAGCATCTGATGTAATAGGTAATCCACTAGTACTACCTCCGTTCAGGGTTCCTCCCCATCCTGACAAATAAATATTATTACAGTAATCAACAGTTAATGCAGATGGACTAAGATTAATAAATCCCGGTGCAGTACCAAATCTTGTAGACCAATAAGTACTGGTTAAATATTTATTCAATTTTGTAATAAATTGCCCACCTGATGGAGTGTACCATCCAGCATTTTGCACTAATAGATTTGTTGCATTATTTGATTGACCATAAATGTAAACATTATCATATTTATCAGTCCTTACGAAAAAAACTTGATCATACTGAGGTGTACCAAAATATGTGCAAGCGTTTAGAAAAGCACCATTATTACTAATTCTTGCAATAAATCCATCTACATTACCTTGAAAATTTTGCATTATTGCATTGTTAGTTGTAGGTAAATCATTACTAGTAGTGCCGCCAGCTATATAAATAGCATCTTGTCTACCCAGGAAAATACTATAAATAGCATCATGACCATTACCATCAAAATAGCTACTCCACATTATTTGAGATAGATATCTATCTAAACAAGTAACAAAACCCTTTTGTCCTAAAGATGGTACAGGTTGAAAAGTATTAGTAGTGATGGGAAAATCATTTGAATATGTGCTACCAGCTATGTAAACTTCATTATTCCTACCTAATATAATTTCCCCTCTAGCATCATCAGCATAATTGTGTAATAATGCAGTAGCAGCATTTAATCCATCATTAGCGGTGCCACCTACATAGGTAGAGGATATTAATGCAGTACCATCAGGTGAAAAAGCAGTTATTCCTAGATCACTGCCATTAGTATAATTAATCACATAAGTCAATGTATAATTTGTCCCTCCATTAAAAGTAGAATCATAGCAGCCTGTAGAATATGGATAATCACTAGAGCCAGTAATAGTTAAAACATACAATTCATCTAAATCATTTGTTACCATGCTTATAGGCACTTCATAACCGCTACCTCCTAGATAAGTGCTATATATTAAATACGAACCTGTAGTATCATATTTGGACACTACAGCATCTACATTACCATTAAATACCATATCATATGCACCAGGTGTAGTCGGATATCCCATGTCGAAACTATTACCTCCGGTATATAAAAACCCATCTTTATCATATGTAGCGGTGTAACCCCAATTATCTGAAGTAGCCCCAGAGTATGAACAAAACATAATATCTGGATCTATATGCAGCTCTTTACTTTTATCATATCCTTCTGGCAAAATAAATGAAATATTATTACCTTTTATCTTATATTTTATTGGTATTTCTGTATCATTTTGAAAAGCTCTTGGTGCATTTAGTTGCAATACTCCTACTGAAGTGGGAATAGTGATTATGCTATCATTCAGTTTTACATTCTCTACTCCTAAAATAGAAAAACTAATATTTCTAACTCTAGCATGTGGTGATAAATAAAAATCAATTGTTAAATTACCATTTTTACTAGTAATTAAAGCATCTGTACCCTCATATAATTCATGCATTTTTATTATTCTCACTGGATGAATCTTATTAGCCCATTTATCTGAATTATTACCCATATAATAATTTAAGTAATACGGCATAGAATCTATACCTTCCAATGACTGCATATTAGCATTATTAAATTCTATTTCTAACACATGCCCTTTTATTTTCAAAGGTAATAGTTTTTGTTGCTTCTCATCAGGAGCATGCATTTTTCTGTGGTAGATAGAATCACTAAAAGACGGGTCTATTAAATTAATTTTAATACCTTTGGTAGTAATATAAATATCATTATTCCCTATATTAGATTTATATTTAACTTCATCATTCCATTGACCTTTATTTTCAACAAAATTTAATTCAGTGAAATTTTGAGCTTGTAAACTCACTGATGCTAAAATGAAAAATATAAAAATACCAATAGTATTTTTTAAACCCATTAAAATATTTTATTTATAAATTAAATACAAATATATATCAAATTTATTAAATTTTAAGAAAAAAAGAGAGGTCTACAAATTATAAACCTCTCTATTTTAATAACAAAGATAAATTATTCTAAAACTAATAATTTAAAAAGTGAAAAATTTATCTTTAGTAGTTTGGCAAAAAGCACATTTTTCATCTATATTTGCACTATCATAAGTATTACCACAAACAGGACAAACAGCATAACCAGATGGCAATGAACTTTCATTATTTGCTTCTAATGCAGCGAATGCTTTTTTATAAAAATCCTACCATTACTATAGCAATGGGGAAATGAACAATCATTGGATGTAAATGACTAGTATCAAACATAAATAATTTTATTTTAACTATAAACTAATAAAAATCATATGATATTTTTATGAATTTTAATTTTTAAAAAGTGAAGATGATATAAATATTGAGAAAGAATAAATTTAAAAACATTGTTTGTATATATATTGGATATAATTTTTAATTAATTATTGAATAAAAATTAATAATAACTATTTTTTAATAATTTTATAAATCAATATGTAAAAATATAATTATTATATAGTTTATTAATATTATAATTTTAAAAATAGCAGTATAAATAATATATAAATAGTTAAAAAATTTTAATTAAATTATTACTATAATATTGATGTTTATTAATTGATAAATAATCCAATATAAAATAAAACATTCTAAAAAATACCATGTTTTATTATAGTTTTTATTCATTTTTTATAAAATTTAAAATATAAATAACAAATAATAATTTAATTTTGTTAAACAATTATTGAGTATGGCTAATTCATTTGGCAAAATTATAAAAATGCATCTTTTCGGTGGCTCCCATGAACAATTAGTAGGTGTAATATTAGAAGGTATACCCTCGGGAATAAATGTAAATGTTAACGATTTTAAAGAATATATAGATAGAAGGAAAGGAGGAACTGCAGCTACTACAGATAGAATTGAAGATGATACACCAAAAATAATTACAGGTGTTATAAATGATGTAACTACTGGATTACCAATTACAATTTTATTTAAAAACGAGCACAAAGATTCTAAAAACTATGATTTATTCAAATGCTGGCCTAGACCAGGCCATGCTGATTTCACTCAATCTATCAAATATGGGAAAAATGCTGATATTAGAGGTGGAGGAACAGCATCAGGTAGAATGACTTTACCACTAATGATAGCTGGATTGATAGCGGCTAAATGTATTCCTACAATTACTGCGAAAGCGTATATTTCTCACATTCATGGTGAACCACTAGAAAACTTAAATTGGGAAAAGATTAAATACGAAGGGGATAGTCTGGGCGGAGAGATTATTTGTGAGATAGCTAATGTGCCAGCAGGATTAGGTGAGCCATTTTTTGACAGTGTAGAAAGCTATCTTAGTCATCTGCTTTTTTCTATTCCAGGTATCAAAGCTGTTGGCTTTGGTGAGAGTTGGCAAACATCATTAATGAAAGGAAGTGAATATAATGACATTTTTATATCAGAAAATGGGCAAACTGCTACAAATCACTGTGGTGGAATCCAAGGAGGAATAACTAATGGGAATTCAATAATTTATAATATTGCAGTACGTCCACCTGCTAGCATATCTAAACAACAAGAAAGTTTAAATTTTGTAAATAAAAAAATGGAAATTCACCAAATAAAAGGATCACATGATATTGCCTTCATATTAAGATTACCACCAGTTATCGAAGCTATTTCTCTTTTTGCTATTGCAGATCTATACCTCTTTTCTGAAATTTATAAAAATAAATTATTATAAAATTTTTCTTATAAGTATTATCAATATAATGATTAATACATTAATAACAATAGATTTACAAATTTGATAAAATCAATCTATAAGAACTCTTAGTTTGTTATTTTTAACCTCTACGATACCACCATCAATATCAAAATTTTTGAATTGACCATTAATTTTGAGTTTTATAGGTCCCTTATCTAGTACAGAAAGCAGAGGAGCATGATTAGGCAAAACCTGAAAAGGACTTACGATTCCTGGTAACCAAATAGTATCTACCTCTCCTTTATATATAATTTTAGTAGGATTTATTATTTCAACATAAATAGACATAATAACAATTAATTTTTTAAAAAATCAGTTAGATAATTTTTTTGCTTTTTCTTTAGCATCATCAATAGTGCCGACCATCATAAAAGCAGCTTCAGGCAGATCATCTACTTCGCCATTAATAATCATTTGAAATCCCTTAATAGTATCTTCAATGCTAACTATAACACCTGGTATACCTGTAAATTGCTCTGCAACATGAAATGGTTGAGATAGGAATCTTTGTACACGCCTAGCTCTATGAACCACAAGTTTATCTTCTTCAGATAATTCTTCCATACCTAAAATAGCTATAATTTCTTGTAATTCTTTATAACGTTGTAATATTTCTTTTACTTGTTGAGCAGTTTTATAATGTTCCTCACCTACGATATCAGGACTTAAAATTCTAGAAGTACTATCTAGAGGATCTACAGCGGGATAAATGCCGAGTTCAGAAATTTGACGACTAAGAACTGTAGTAGCATCCAAGTGAGCAAAAGTAGTAGCAGGAGCAGGGTCAGTAAGGTCATCAGCAGGTACATAAATAGCTTGTACTGAAGTGATACTACCACGTTTAGTAGAGGTTATTCTCTCTTGTAATAACCCCATCTCTGTAGCAAGGGTCGGTTGATAACCAACAGCAGAAGGCATACGTCCTAGTAAAGCAGATACTTCTGAACCAGCTTGTACAAAACGGAAAATATTATCTATGAAAAATAAAATATCCCTACCTCCACTTTGTTCATCACCATCACGGAAATATTCAGCTAAAGTAAGACCACTCAATGCCACACGTGCACGTGCCCCAGGAGGTTCATTCATTTGTCCAAAAACCATTGTCAAAAGAGAATCTTTAAATTCATCTTGATTTACTTTCGAAAGATCCCACCCACCTTTTTCCATAACCTCAATAAACTCTTTACCATATTTAATAAGCCCAGCCTCAATCATTTCACGTAATAAGTCATTACCTTCACGAGTTCTTTCTCCTACACCAGCAAAAACAGAAAACCCACTATATTGTTTTGCAATATTATTCATTAGCTCCTGAATAATAACTGTTTTCCCAACACCAGCACCACCAAATAGACCTACTTTACCACCTTTAGCATATGGTTCTATTAAATCTATAACTTTAATACCAGTATATAATACTTCAGTTTTAGTAGATAATTCATCGAATTTTGGTGGATCTTTGTGAATCGGCGAACTGGCTTTAGTATCTACCTGTGGGAGTCCATCTATGTTTTTACCAATGACATTAAATAATCTACCTCTAATTTCACTACCAATTGGCATAGAAATTACATCTCCACGATTATAAACTTCCATACCCCTAAATAATCCATCAGTACTATCCATAGCAATAGTGCGTACTGCATTTTCTCCTATGGCTTGCTGAGTTTCCAATATTAGGCTTTCACCATTAGATCTTTTTATTTCTAATGCATCATAAATATTAGGTAAATCTTTTTCGTCATTAAAGGCTACATCTACTACTGGACCGATAACCTGTATAATTTTACCTATACTTTTATAATCAGACATTTTGTTTTATTTTTTACATTGGCAAAGATATTACATTTTTGAAATATTACAAAAAATTTATTAAAAAAGTGAATAATTAAGGTTGAATATAAAACGGGTATTTTAAAATAATAACAAAATTTAATGTTATAAAAAGATTGATTTGTTCAATTAGAAGGGGTAAGATAAATAATAATTTTGAATTGTTTACAATTAAGTATTATATCAATATTTCAACTTCATCAAACTAAAATACCGCTCCCACGCCCATCTATCGTGAGATGATAAGTTTAATAGTCTTCCAATGTCTGATTCTACCTTGTCTTTTAAATACTTATTCATTACTACAAACCACATAAGGTAGTTCTGCAAATACTTTGTAGCTACTCCTCTAAATCTCATCATCCAAACTAAAAAGTTAGTAATCTTTTTCTCTGCTACATTTACACTGTAAATTGTCAAACCTTTGGTTTTACGTCTAACTATTACTTTTTTGCTTGGTGATTCCATCACTGCTTGTTTGAACTCATCGTTAGGCTTAAAACATATTAAATTGTTTTCTGATACTCTGCGCTTTAGCTCTTCCTTTATCTGACTGTTCTGAACTCTATTTTCGCCAGTATGTTTAAAAAGCAAATTACCTTCTCTATCTGTCATCACTAATACAGCCACATTTGGATGGACAGTTTTCATGGCTTGCTCTTTTTCTTCTGAAGTTTTGTATCTGCGTCCTTTTTCTGAATATTGCAGCAACAGTTCGTCAGTTTCAGTTATGCCAGAGAAGTTTATTCCTCCTTCTAATCCTTGGATAGCTGCCAGAATCTTATGTCTCCATCTGAAACTTGTTGGTAGACTAATGCCAACTTCACTAGCACAAGCTCTTAAACTTTTACCTTCTAGCATGCATTTTATGTAATCCACTAAAAGATAGTATTTATGAGAATAATAGACAAGTGATTTAGCGGTTTCTCGAAATTGATATTTGCAATTTTTGCATTTATATACTTGTCTGCCATTGTGAACACCTGCTTTGGTTACATATTCACACCTGCATCGTGGACAAATAGGAGCAGTAGATAGAATCTTGATTCTCTGATAATCTAATGCTGTCAATCTATTACTATTAAGGAATTCATAAAGATTATCTAGAAATTCACGTTTACCTTCTTTGGTCAGAGCCAGTATTGCTGCTATGTTTTCTGCTGTATATTCCATAAAATCATGTTTTTGGCAAAATTAATAAAAATATATAATACTTAAATCTAAACATAAATGTTATTTATATACAAGCATAGATTAAAAATTTTTAATCTATGCTTGTATGTGACTTTATAATACTAGATTTAATTTTACCAGTTTAATAATCTGATTATTATTGCGATTAACCTTCTTTAATTATTTTACCTCCTCATTTTTGTATTTTATTTTATACTTGAAAATAAACTTTTGGTTTTTTTTTATGTCTAATTAAAAAAGTTAAAATAATGTATCAATTAGTAATTCAAAAAAGAATCACCAAAAGAGAAAATGAGGTTTTATCTGAATATTTAGACGAGGTAGCGCAAGAGCCTTTATTGTCTCCTGATGAGGAAGTAGAGTTAGCTAAAAGGATAAAAGAAGGTGATGAAATAGCAAGAGATAAATTAATAAGAGCCAATCTACGTTTTGTGATTTCTGTAGCTAAACAATTTTCTCAAACTGGGTTACCTCTGACAGATTTAATAAATGAAGGGAATATTGGATTGATAAAAGCTGCCGAAAAATTTGATGAAACTAAAGGCTTTAAATTTATTTCTTATGCAGTGTGGTGGATTAGACAATGTATAATTCAGGCTATATCCGAAAATTGTAGAATGATTAGATTGCCAAGTAATAAAATCGCTTCTGCCAATAAAATCAAAAATGCTTATTCATTATTAGAACAAATAAAATTACGTCCCCCAACATTAGAAGAGCTTTCTGATATGACTAGTATGCCTGTGCAGCAGATTAAGGATTTAATTAAGTATGTAGATAACAATGTGGATTCTTTAGATGAGTCTATAAATGATGATGGCGAAACAACGATGTTGGATTTTGTACCTAATATAAACTCTGTTTCTCCAGATTCTGATTTAGAAAGAGAATCTCTCAAAATTGAGATTAATAGAATTATTGAAACTTTATCTATTAATGAAAAAATGGTAATTAAATATTATTATGGTCTCGAGCATACTCATGCATTAAGTATAGAGGAGATATCTGATAGGATGAATATGTCAGCTGAAAGAGTAAGAAAAATCAGAGACAAAGCTATTAAAAAGTTAAAAAATAATAAAGATATTAAATTTTTAAATCAATTTTTTAATTAGTTATTTTTCTCTTAATTTTACAATTATTTTTAAATTATTGTTTTTAAATGATTAATGATGATGAGTATTTTATGCAGTTAGCACTTCAAGAGGCTCAAGTGGCTTATGATACAGAGGAGATACCTGTTGGAGCTGTTATTGTTGCTAATAATAAAATTATTTGTAAAGCTCATAATGAAGTAGAAAGATTAAAGGATCCCTTGGCTCATGCAGAGATTCTAGCTATTACTGCAGCATTAGAATATTTTGATACAAAATATTTAGATTCTTGCAGCATATATGTCAGTTTAGAACCTTGTCCTTTATGTGCGAGTGCGATGCAATTAACTAGAATTGGTAAGTTAATATTTAGTGCATCAGATCCTAAAAATGGATATTCTAAATATACTCCATCATTATTACATCCTAAAACTATTGTTAAAAGGGGTATTATGGAAGAAAAATCAATTGAATGTTTAAAAAAATTTTTTGAAAATAAAAGATAATTTAGATTTAAAGTATTAATTGCTGCATCTTAATATTTTTATTGTTATTTATCAATAATATTACTAATAAAATATTAAACATTAAAACAAAAAACATATATATATTTGTAATTATTTTAAAAAATTAACATAAAAAATCATGTATACTTTTGATTTCCTAGTAATTGGTAGTGGGGCAGCAGGATTAAATTTCGCTTTAAATGCTTCTAAATTAGGTAGTGTAGCTATTATTACAAAAGAAGAAATATTTAATGCATCAACATATTATGCACAAGGTGGTATAGTAGGTGTTATGTTCCCTCCGGATAATTTTGAGAAACATATAAAAGACACTTTAGAGGCAGGTTCATATTTAAATGATAGAGTAGCTGTAGAGATTACTTCTAAAGAGAGTCCTGATAGGATAAAAGATCTCATAGAATTGGGTGTGAGGTTTGATAAAAAAGAAACAGGTGTTTATGATCTAGCTAGAGAAGGTGGTCATAGTGAATCAAGAATATTCCATTTCAAAGATAAGACTGGTTATGAAATTGAAAGAGTGCTATCAAATAGAGTATTAGAAAATCCTAACATTCAAATTTTTGATCATCATTTTGCTATAGAGTTAATCACTCAACATCATATTGGTATAAATGTAGAAGATAAGACAGACAATATAGATTGCTTTGGTGCATATGTATTAACTCCACAAGGGAAAGTAGAGAGATTTTTATCAAAATTTACTGTTTTATCTACTGGTGGTAGTGGCAATGTATATTTGACAACTACAAATCCTACTGTAGCTACTGGTGATGGTGTGGCAATGGCTTATCGTGCTAAAGCTCAAATAATGGATATGGAATTTTTTCAATTTCATCCAACAGCTCTTTATAATCCTAAAGAGAGACCAGCATTTCTTATTACTGAAGCACTCAGAGGTTATGGTGCTGTCTTGAAAGATATTAATGGTAAAGAATTTATGCATAAGTATGATCCACGAAAATCTTTAGCTCCTAGAGATATAGTAGCTAGAGCTATAGATAATGAAATGAAATTGAGCGGTTCAGAACATGTATTTTTAGATTGTAGGCATATTAATAAAGATGAATTATTAGAACATTTCCCGACAATTTATGCGAAATGCTTAAGCATAGGTATTGATATGACTAAAGAAATGATACCAGTGGTGCCAGCTGCTCATTACCAAGTAGGTGGTGTGGTGGTAGATTATTCTGCTAGAACGAAAATCAATAGATTATATGCGTGTGGAGAGGTTTCGCGTACAGGACTGCATGGTGCAAACAGATTGGGATCTAATTCTCTATTAGAAGCTTTAGTATTTAGCTATAGAGCAGCTAAAGATGCAGAAAATTATTTTAATGATTATTCTATAAATACTGATATTCCTGAATGGAATGATGAAGGAGTGAAACTCAACGAAGAGCTAGTTTTGATTACTCAGGAAGTAAAAGAACTCAATCAAACAATGACTGCTTACGTAGGTATAGTAAGGTCAAATTTGAGGTTAAATAGAGCGTTGAAAAGGTTACAAATGCTACACGAAGAAACCGAAGAATTATATAAAAAATCAGTTGTTAATAGGCAAATATGTGAATTAAGAAATATGATTTTAGTAGGTTATCTAATTACTACTATGGCTATAGCTCGTAAAGAAAGTATAGGACTACATTACAACATCGATTACCCTTTTAAAACCAAACAACAATAGTCTTTTGTATTTACCTGGCTCTTTTTTTAAAAAAAGATCAACATTTAACCTCCTTAAACAGTTGATAAATGAGATCAATAATAAAAGGTTAAAGTTTAATGAAAATCCAACCAAGTTTTATATAAGTTTAATTTCTGATAAATCAATTAATTTATTAGTTTTATCTTATTATTGTTATGATACCGTGATATTCTTCTATTCTGCCACGACCATAGTTTAATCTAAATATGTAGAAGTAGGTACCCTCTGAGTGATTGTCACCATCCCAATCACCTTGATAATTTTCACTTTCATAAATTCTTTTTCCCCAACGATTGTAAATTTTAATTTCACTATTAGGATAATATTCAATATTAGTAATATAGAAGTGATCATTAATGCCATCTCCATTAGGAGTTATGACATTGGGAATCTCAATGTGGCAATCATTTACTAGTACTATAGTACTGTCTGTTAGGGTATCGCAACCTATCACTTTCACTCCAATATGATAAGTACCAGGAGCTAATCCATCAAGAATGTAATTAGCGGAGGTATTGCCATCAGACCAGAGAAAATCATATAAATTGATCTCTGGTTGAGCGACAGATAAATTTATAGAATCGTGACTGCACATTGTAATATTATGAGGTAAAGAGAAAATAGGAGTTGGTATTATTCTGATATTTATTGTATCTTTAACATCACATTTATTGTATTGACTATTTATCACGCTCACCCAATAAGTGCCAGATTGTATGATGCTAATGCTACTTGTGGTTTGTCCTGTAGACCATTTGTAGGAATAAATAGGATCCGTTTGTGTAGCATCGAGTATATATGGTCTCTCAGTAACGCATGTATCATTCCCTAAATCTACTTCAGGGAATGGCAGTAATCTAACAGTTACAGTGTCTGAATCTATGCAATTGTAATTATCTGTTCCATTTAGCCAATAAGTTGTTAGCTCTTCTGTAGGATGTATATTAATACTACCCATTTGGCTTCCTGTACTCCAATTGTAGAATGCTGGGAAGTTTGTGCTATTAGCTATTAGCTGACCAGTTTGTCCTTCACACACTATGGTATCTCCAGTAATGCTAACCTCCATAGGGTTATGGTTAAAAATTTTTATAGTATCTACAACAGTATCTACAATACAAAGATTTAAATTAGGGATTTGGATTATTAAATTTTCTGTTGGTTCATTAGTAGTATCTGCTATGCCATAAATCTCAATACATTGCATTAAAGAATTAGGAGGGAAAATAAGTTGAGAATTGATAGGTGCACCATTAGCATCAGTATAATCAATGCCATTAATAGCTTCGCCAGTTAAAATAATATTTACTGTATCATTATCTTGAGTAGTGAAATTTCTATATATACAAATAGTACCATAAGAATCACAATTAAAACCACCTTCTAAAATAGTATTGGGAGGAACAAGATTAGAAGAATTTTGGAATTGTATATCTATTTCATATGAAGGCGAAGTAAAGCTACCAGCCTGCAAGAAAACACCACTATCATAAGCATGGTCAGTTCCATCAGCTATAGCCAGCTTAATATGATAAGTTTGGCATGGTACAACGTGTGCAAATGCTTTCAATGGCACTGTAAATCCATCAAATTCTATAGTTTGACCACCAGTATTATCTACATAATATTGTGAGTATGATAAACTAGTACAACCAGATGCTGAATAACTACTACCAGGAACTCCAGGATTTACTGTATTAATAGCAACTGGCAAAGTAGTATTAGGTATAATAGCTATGTTCTTTTTGTTATACATCCCTCCATTAGGATCTGGTCCTGTTAATAAAAAGGCAAATACATCATTAAATTGAGATCATACAAATTCTGGATATTCTTCACTTGCAAAAACATAATTAAAGCTAATAGTATCTGCCTGGGGAATAAAGTCAAATTCAAGTACTGATGCATCGTTTGTAGCATAGTTTATTATATTTTCTAGATCTGCGTCACCTGCAGTATTTACTGCTACGTTGGCACTTCCTGTAGTGTTTGGACCTATAGCTACTGTAGCGCCACCAGTTGTTAACAAGATACCATCTGTGAATCCAATATTAGTGGTACCATAAAAATATGCTTTCTGAGCATTGTCGCCTGTAAATTGAACATTTGTTACAGTGACACCTTGACCTATTAATATATTTTGAACTAAATCAAAAGCTGTATAAGATATATCTACATTTAATTGTGCATTTAATGTGAATGGGAAAAATATAATATTTAAAAATATTAATCTTTTTAAAGAAATAAAAAAACTTTTCATATTATTTATTTTTACATTAAACAAAATTAATATATTTTTTTAAAATAAATTAATTTATAAAAAAATTATAATTTTGTAAAATAAAAAATAAAATAATGATACAAATTAATATAAAAAATATTTCAACTCATCCACTACCTGATTATGCTACTTTATATAGTTCGGGTATGGATATTTATGCTTTTATTGACCAAGATATTTCTATCCAACCCATGCAAAGAGTTATTATACCTACAGGATTATTCATAGAACTACCTCCTAGCTATGAAGCTCAAATAAGACCTAGGTCTGGCTTAGCTATTAATAATGGTATAACGGTTTTAAATACTCCTGGTACAATAGATGCAGATTATAGAGGAGAAATTAAAGTAATATTAATTAATTTAAGTGATAAAGAATACATAATACATGATGGCGATAGAATCGCTCAAATGGTTATACAAAAAGTAGATAGAGCTGTTTGGAACATAGTAGATAAAATAAGTGATACAGATAGAGGAGATGGAGGTTTCGGACATACAGGGAAATAATAATTTTATAAAACAATATTTTTATGAGAATAGTAATACCAATGGCAGGTATGGGAAAAAGAATGAGGCCTCATACACTCACTACTCCTAAACCATTAATACCTATAGCAGGTAAACCAATTGTAGAACGAATTGTAAATATTTTAATAGAATCTATTGATGCTAATATTGATGAAATAGCTTTTGTAATTGGTGATTTTACTGATGATGTTAAGCAACAAATTAAAGATTTAGGACAAAAACTTGGCATTAATACAACTATTTATCATCAAAATAATCCATTAGGTACTGCTCATGCAGTTTTGTGTGCAGAGCCATCATTAAAGGATGAGGTTATCATTGCGTTTGCTGATACATTATTTTTTACTAAAATTAATTTAAAGAATATTGACGCTGATGGTATCATATGGACTTATGAAGTTGCTAATCCAGCCGAATATGGAGTAGTAAAATTGGATGACAATGGCTATATTTCTGCTTTTTATGAAAAACCTACAACTTTTGTCAGTAATCAAGCTATTATAGGTTTATACTATTTCAGAAATGCCGAAATAATTAAAAAATCTTTACTAAAATTATTAGAAAACGATAAAAAGGTAAATGGCGAATATCAATTAACTGACGCACTACAATATATGATAGAAAATGATTATAAAATAACAATTCAAAATGTAGATGAATGGTTAGATTGTGGTAATAAGAATGCTACGTTGCTTGCTCATAAAAGAATTCTAGAACGTTATCCGAGTGAAAGTGTGGTCGCAGATAATGTAAAATGTAAAGATGGTATTATAATACCTCCTTGTTATATAGAAGGAGATGTACTTATTGAGAATTCTATAGTAGGACCATATGTGAGCATTGGTAATAATTCAGTTATTTCACATTCTATTATTACTAATTCTATTCTACAAGAACATGTCAAACTCTCAAATGTGAATATCGATAATTCTATGATAGGTAAATATGCAGACTATAACGATTCATATGATGAGCTAAATATAGGTGATTATTCCGAGATTAGTAGATAATTTAATTTAGGTAAATTAAATTAAGATTGTAAAAATTTTTTGGGGGAGAGTGGGAGAGAGAATAATAATAAATTATGTTAGCTTTTCCCTATGCTTTAATTTTAACCTCATATATACATACCACGCCTCCCAGTCTGACGCTGCTAAATTCAACATCCTACCTATATCATCCACCACTCTGCTCAATAAATATTTGTGCTTCACTACATACCACATTATATAGCTTTGTAGATACTTCGTAGCTACTCCTCTAAATTTATAATTTATCCAACCTGCAAAATCATTTTCCTTGTCTTTAACTATTGCTAAACCATGCTGCCCATACTTTTTTGTCCTATTAGTAATTATAGTTTTATCTTTTATACTTTGTGTCTTCAGATTTTTGAATTCTTCATTATCTGGTGAGCAAATCACAGCATTCTTAGATATCCTGGATAATAAAATTTTATCTATCTGATCTCGTTTCACATTATCTAATCCAGTCAATTTGCATAGCATATTACCACTTCTGTCTATCATAGATAGCACAGCTACATTGTGAGTTTTTAGCTCTTTGGCTAATAGATATTCTTCTAAAGTTTTATATCTGCGTCCTTTCTCAGAGTACTTTAGTTGTAGCTCATCTATTTCCATAATTCCAAAGAAGTTTACATTATTTTCGAAACTTCTTAGAGCAGATATAATGCGATGTCTCCATTCGAAACTAGTAGGTAGAGAAATACGAAGTTCTTTTGAGCATTGACGTAAGGTTTTTCCTTCAAGCATCAGGCGAATGTAGTCTAGCATTAATTCTTTTTTGTGGAGGTAGTAGACAAAGGTACCAGTAGTCTCACGAAAGTTTTTACTACAATTTTTGCATTTATACATTTGCTGGCCTTGCTGGTGTCCATTTTTCTTGATATGAATGCTTTTGCAATTAGGACATTGTGGAGATACGCTCTGAGCTTTTAGATGTTGATAATCCACTACGTCGTTGCCTTGTAGTTTCATCTTATTGTAGAGATTATTAAGAAATTCTAAGTTAAGTTGTTTGCCCTGAGAAAGGTGCTCTTGGAGGTTTGATACGATATTTTTCATGTCTAAAACAATTTGTTGCAAAGATAATATAATTTTAAAATAATAGCATATAAATTTACTAACATTTTTTAAAAAACAACAAAACCCTTCCCTCCCCAAACCCCTATACCATTTACATGGTTATTCCTTAAAAAAATTATATTGCTGATTTTATCATCTTGCCTATTTTTGATGATATATCCCATTTTTATCCTTATAAATTATAATAGTTGCTCCCTCTGCATTTGGATTACTTGTATTTATAATTTTGTAATTACAGTTTGGTTTTAGTTCTAGATCATTTATGTGTATTTGGCTATCATTGTTGCATTTGGTAATAATAAAATTATCTGTGATGTTATTTAGTTTAATCAATTTTTTATTTTGTTGATTATAATTATTTTTTAAAAAATAACAATCATTTGAGCACTCAGCATCTAATCCTATTATTTGAATAGTATTAAGATTGTTTTTTGATTTTAATAATTGATTTTTTTCATCAAATGAGAAGGCATTAGATTTGCCGGTAATAATTAGAAATATTAATGAGATTATCAAAAAAGCTACTACTATGGTTCCTAACAGAATTAATAATAATTTGATTACATTTTTCATCATGCATTAATTATAGAATAATTGAAATCACTCAATAGGATTAAAATTGAGTTTTTTGTATATTTCGTATCTATTTGCAATTAATTTATAGTAATAAGTTTGAAATCCTTTTAATTTTTCTAATTCTTTAGGAAATTCATCTAAAGGATAGACTGTTCCTTGTGGATTTTCTAATATCAAGACCTTATCTAGCTCTCTATCTACAAAAGTTAAAATAGTTTGATTGCCCGTAGAGTGATTGACACCTATTATTTTTTGTTCATCATCTACCAAATAATATACTAATTCACTCTGTCTATACATAATGAGAGAATCTATTTCATTTTCTTTAAAGATAAGAGTAACTGTAATCCCTTTAATTTGGTTATATAAGGTATCCATAAATGGTTCTATGATAAAAGCATTTTCGAAACCATACATTTTATCTAAATTTTCGTTTTTCAAAAATAAAACCATCGTATCTGAGGTCATCTGAGTACTATCGAACCAAAAAATGGGGAATTTAAATAATGTAAAGGTAGAATCTAGTTGACTATAAACTAAAGAATCGCATACTGCCTGCAAATCATTTTGAAAAATGCGAACATTTTTATTAAAAACAAACTCTCTACCTTTCAATGAATCTGTAATAGTTGTTAGTGTATCACTGATAATAGTTAGTGTATCAATATCACTATAGATGTCAATTATTGCAGGTTTAAATGATAAAATAGAGCTATCAAGTTGCGATAGTTTAATGAAGGGACTTGATATCTTTAGATTATTGATAGTGTCTATAATAATAGCTCTGCTACGAGCAATAGTTAGGTTAGTTTGTCTATAAAATTGTACAGTGTCAGCCTCGATGTAGTATGATTGGTAATAAATTATTGGATGTTGCGAGAAAAAAAATGTATCATTTTTCATATCATATATGCCCGCATCACAGTAAATTATCATATTAGTATCTGTAATAGTAGAATTATCAAAAAAATATACTAATTCATTTTTAGAATTATATTTTAATGAGTCAGCAGATATTTTATAATCAGTAGCTACTATTTGAACATTATTAGCAAAGGCTAGATCGCCACTTTCGCCGTAATAATAAGCTTTTTTACTAGTAATAGTTTGATATGGGTCAGTGATAATGCCATTATTAAGGTAAAAAGCATAATCATTTTTTAGATCATAATCTAATTCGCTTGTTTTCAGAATATAATAACCATCGGTGAGAGTAACATTATGTTTAGCTTTAGCCATTTTAGTATTACCATCATAATCTATATATTTAGAAGTGAGAGTAACCTGATTATTACTTATTAAGGATACATTGCCGAAAGCTTCTACTCGATTTTCATTAGTATAAAGAAATGCACTATCACAATATAGATAATTACCTTCGTGGTTAAAAGAAACATTACCGACGAGTATTTGTATGTCGCCGCGAGATTGTGAATATTTTAAAGTGTCTGCGTTATCTAATTGAATTTTTATTTGGCAGAATAAATTATTAGCAAAAAAAAGTAAAAAAACAGTAATAACAGTGTATGAGCGAGGCACGATTATTTTATTTTTTCTTGATTTACAAAATTGCCTTTATAGTCAAAAGTTAATTTTATTCTATCTGGCCAACCTTCTTTTTTTAGATAAATATTATAAAGATATTGACCATCTTCTTCTATTATCATAGCTTCTTTTAGTAGCCAGCCAGAGTAATTATCGTTAATATATTTAATAATACCACTGGGCAAGCTTTTAGGTGATACAGCTTGGCCAGAATACAATTCAGTTTCATCAATAACATTATCCACATTTTCTAAATATTTTTGAGTATTAGAAAGTGAAGCAGCTTTTTTCTGTAATTCTAAAAAATCATATCTATTCACTGCATCAGCTAGCACTTCTTTTTCTAATCTATAAGATAGTGAAAAATAAAGTTGATGATATACCATAGGGTCATTTATCCAATCTGGTGAATAAATTTTTACCAATAAATATTTTTCTTTAGTATTAGTAGCTACGTTCTCTACAGATTGTATTATATAGCCAGGATAATTATCATTGATAAATTTGGACATCATAGGATTTAAGTTTTTAGTATCTTCATAAATAGTGGTTTGCAGCCAAGTCCCTTTTTCATCAAACTCCATAGAACATCTATAACCACGCACTGTATTTAGATATGTTACAATGTAATGATTTTTTAAAGTGTCCCATTTGATTTCATCTACACGTTTTTCTTTCTTTTTGAAGTAATCTATAGCAGCTTTTGGCACTGCTGTTTCAGGTATACCAGCGTCGAGATCTGTTTTTTTACCTTTTTTATTTTTTATATCTTGATTTTCTTGATTTTCTGACTCAATATTTTTAATTGTTTGAGAAATTTGATTACCTAAAAAATCGAACTCTAACTCTACTAGATTACTTCCTGTTTCATCTGTAAGCTCTACGATGTAATAATCGTTATTTAGGTTATCTTTAGCCCAATAAAGTTTGCTGATGTTATATCCACGGTAGCTGAGATATAGATTATCTTTAATTTTAGCAGGTAAATAGTCTGTTTGTATAGAAATTTTTTGTTTATATTTTTGCTCATCTACATTGATTTTTTTATTTGTAGATTGTGTATTTGTCAAAATATTACCAGATTTATCAAAATTGAGAATCTCATCTTTCTGATTTTTAGAAAGTATTACTTTATATCCGGGTAAAACATCTGATTGCACCATATAAGCCTCTTTGATAATAGCATCAGGATAATTTTTCTTTATATACTCTTGAGTGATGCGAGGTAGATCAGTATCATTAATTTTAGATTCTGTTCTTATCCATTTACCTGCATATGACATCACATAAATAGTTTGTGAATTTTGATAGTTGAATCTAGCTTCGTATTCATCACCTATTTTATACCATTGTACATCTTCGGGATTGAGAGTAGTAAATTTACGAAAGAATTCTGTCCTCAAATATTGCGGTATTTCCTCTGGATTTATCTGTACTTGGCCAAACAGAGGTATCATTGATAACAATAAAATTGTAGATATGAATATAAACTTTTTCATATGTTTATTTTTTTAAAATTTGTTCTCTTGAAGGTCCAATAGATATCATGCTTATCGGTACAGAAGTTGATTTTTCTAAAAAATCAATAAATTTTTTTAAATTATTGGGTAAATCATTGTAGTTATTAATCTTAGAAGTATCCATCTGCCACCCGGGTAGCTCTATTAGCTTGATATCATCACTATCAAAAGGATTATTCGCATTTGTGTGCTCAGCTACATAAATTTTATCGAAAGTATCTAATACATCAACTTTCATCAAAACTAAATCTGTAATACCATTCAGATCAATAGCATATTTGAGAAGGCTGAGATCGAGCCAACCACAACGTCTAGGTCTGCCAGTAGTACTGCCGAATTCATTACCGCGGTTTTGTAATTCTGCGCTAATATCGTCGAAAAGTTCAGAAGGGAAAGGACCATTACCTACTCTAGTACAATATGCTTTAGTAACACCGTAAACTTTATTAATACTACTGTGAGGTATTCCAAGTCCAGTGCATGCACCACCAATAGTCGTATTGGAGGATGTAACAAATGGATATGTACCGTGATCTATATCTAATAGACTACCTTGAGCTCCTTCAGCTAATATTTTTTTGTTTTCTCTTAGTGCTTTATGAAGGATATTTTCTGTATTAATGATAGTGAACTTTTTCATTAAAGCTAAGGCTTCTAACCATTTGGCTTCATATTCTCTATAGCTGATACCTTCTATTTTTATTTCATTGATATCTATGCCAGAATAATTCAAATAGTTTATATGAAAATCATTTAATTCTTTATAAAGTCTATCAAAATCATCTCTAAGGCTAAAGCCAACAGTTAAACCTCTACGTGCCACCTTGTCTGTATAGGTAGGCCCTATACCTCTCAATGTAGAACCAATGCTATTATTGCCTTTTTGCTTTTCATATACGAAATCTAAAACTCTATGTATCGGCAAAATAAGATGTGCAGAGCTAGAAATATATAAATTATTTTGAGGATTTAAATTAATAGCTTTTAATTCATTAATTTCATTAATAAATGTAACTGGATCTATCACAACGCCATTACCAATAATATTCACAATATTTTCGTGGAAAATACCACTAGGTATAGTGTGTAGAATATGCTTTTTGCCATCAAAAATAATAGTGTGACCAGCATTTGGACCACCTTGAAATCTGCAGACAATATCATAATGCTCTGATAAAATATCAACTATTTTACCTTTGCCTTCATCGCCCCATTGAATACCTAAAACTACATCTACTGACATAACTATATTTATTTGGCTAAATTACATAAAATTTTTATAATTATCATATTATATTTTTTTATTTAAGTTTGAATATTTTATAAATAAGTCTAAAAAGTTTAATGATTTAAAGGGATTTAGGAGGTGAGGAGGAGAAGGGGAGACTAAATGACGGAAAGACTAGAAGACTGTGAGACGGGGTGATAGGTGATAAGAGATAAGAGATAAGTGATAGGGGATAGGTAATAAGTTTAAGAGTTTAAAGGTTTAAAGGTTTAAGAGTTTAGAGGTTTGAGCAAAAAAATTTAAACTACATTAAACTATTTTCACTATTGCGTAATTTTTAATTATTGAATTTTTTTGTAACTTTATAGATTGTAAAACAAAGATATATATATTTTTTTGGTGAAATTCCTGATATGTTTTGATTCACAAGATAATATAATACTATGTTCTCAATAATTGCTCATACCATAGCTTATAGAGTTATTCCCTAATCTAAAATTTTAGCTGATTATTTCTTCAAAGCTAATTAAGTTATATATTTATTATTCCCACCACATCCCTAGTTTTACTACTTCCCATTCTTCGGGCAGTATTCCGAGTTCGGTGATTTTGTAGCCTTGTGGGAGTGTGTCGGAGGTGTGTCGGGTGTGTGTGGGGTCATAAACTTGATACTATATATTTTTTACTGTTTATATTGTTAGCTATTAGTTAATATTTATTAATTACATTTTTCTAATTATTGTTTTTAATTCAAAAAATATTGTCTTCATAAGAACTCTCTACTAAATTATTGAAACTTTCAAGTTTTAGTTCATTCTCAAAAAAATCTTTTGCGGTTTTACTCATAATAATAATTTGACTTTCTTTACATGAAAGCATCAATTTAATATTTTTCATTTGTGTATTTTCATCGTCTTTATTTACTGAATAAATTTTTGTTCCCTCATTATTTTTTAATGCTTGGGATAAAATTGCATTTATATGTTCATCCGAAAAACTATAACCAATACAAATTATAAGTTTTGATTTTAGGGCATAATGACGAAATTCTGAAAAAAGGAAAAGATAAGGATCTATATATTGCATCTTATATTGAGTTCCAAAAATCAAATCCGGTATGTCAGGAATGTTATCAACACATTTAACAATTTGAGTAATTGTATCTCTTTCCCAATCTAGTGAACCATGTAATTTATATAAATAGATTTCAGGCTCTTCGGGTCTTTCTGAAAACAATTTGTAATTCCACTTCTTATTATCATCAAAACCTCTTTCAATAGTTATCTCGCTCAAATTTTTTTCAATAAGTAAATCATAATTTAAAGTAAATATTTTTAACGGAAATTGAATTTGTTTCTGGAACTCTGATAGTTTTTTAAAATATTCTGATAGCTTTAAATTATCTGGTTGTATCCATGTTTTTAATTGTTGAATTATTTTATTTTTAAAATCAATTATTAAATTAAAGTTGTCTTTTATTATTTCATTAAACCTAACACTCCATGAGCCTATAAAAGGATAAAGAGGATGCATCTCTTTTTTCTCTAATTCATTTAATATGTTTAGTAAAGTTTCAATATTAAAATTTACATGCTTACCTTGTATTCCATATGAGAATTCAACACTACTTTTGACTAAATAATACAGGTCCTTAAATTGAGACCAGTCTTTGCATTTATTATTACTATCAATGAACTCTTCTACATCCTGAACCATTTTAGATGTTACAGGTATACCTGCATCTGCACTGGCACCAGCACCAAGTAGAATTATTATTTCATCTTGTTTAATGTTCATAGTAATCTCATATTAAATAAACCATAATTTATCTGTTTTTACCCTAATTTGGTCCAAATTTATTTCTTTAAAATGTTTATAAAAATTAGATATTAATTTGGGATAATATAGTGAAACAGGTAAAGCTTTTGCATTAAAACCTCTGTAATTAGCACCTGAAAGATTTAAAATGTCTTGAAGTAATAATTCCTTAGCATAATTCTGCTGATTTGAATAGAAAAATTGAATATAAAGAGGGTTTCCATATCTTTTGAGAGGTTTTGGGTTTTGATAATTCAGACCTTCTGTCCATACTAAAAATTCATTTTCACTTAATTGAATATAACTACTTTCAAATGGTATCATTGAATTATTAATTAAGTCATATCCAAAAAATCTGGAATCATCGTTTATTCTTAAAATATATAATTCGGCATTTTGTTGAGATTCTTTTAATATCTCTTCAATCTTTTTAACGGTTTCTTTTTTTATCTTTTCAGGAACATGGAAAATAATCCTCTGATAATTTACATTCTCATCTAAAATTCTATTGATATTATCTGCTACTGCTTTTAAGAAATTATCCTTTTTATTTGCATCAGCGAGAGGTTCTATTTTTAAAAATTTCCCAGAAGCTTCTAATAGTACCGAATAAGCGAAAAATCTGCTTATGTTTTCTTCAGTTCTCTCAATAGATTGTCCAATTCCGACTATCAAACAATTATTATTTTCGGTTTTAACTAACCAAGGAAAGCCTCCTAATTTAGTAAACATTTGAAGAGCAATACCCGATATCGACCACTTTAGCCTATTTTCGTCAGCTATAGTTTCAATATGAATTGTTTGCAACGGAATGTTTTTATTGAGACAATAATTTTTTAATTCATAGTAAAATTTCTCTTCCTTTGAAGGGAAGATAGAAATAATAATAAAATTTTTATTAGAAGATATTTCTTCTAATTTATCTTTGAAGTTGTTATAATCTTCTATAATTAAAGCTTTTGTGTTATTTTTTGTTTGTGTAGGCAATCCAAGCTTATCTACTCCTTTAAAGGTAGGAAATTCACCATTCAATGCTCTTATTAAATCATTAGCATATTGTTTGGTTTCATCTTTTATAAGATAAATATACATTAGTTGATTGGCATTGGGTGCAGGCTGAAAAACTTCGTATTGCATTAATCCATTAAACTGTGAATTACTGATATTATTATTTTTAAAAATATAATTTTTAGTATTAAGTTTTTTACATGTTAATTTCTCAAAATTAGTATCTATAATTAAATCTTGAAAAAGTTCTTTAAAATTAGAAAAATCCTTTTCTAAAAAATTTATGATATAACGATATTTATCTATATAAAAGTTCTTATTTGATTGGTAGCTATCATTCAGACTTAAAGATAGTTTTTGTATATATCTATCAAAATCACTGTTCGGATCTTTAATAAATTTATAATCTACTAAAAATCCAAATTCTTCTTTTGTTTTTAGATAGTATGGTTCCATCCATACAGATTTTTTACCTTTCCCAGTTATTTTTTCAGTGATTATATGTATTCTAAAATGATTAAAACTTTTTTCAGAAGGCTCAAATTCTATATTTTCATTTTCTAATCTATTTTTTAATAAAGTAAACAAATACCATTTTGTAAGTTCAATATTTATATTAGAATTTATAGTAATTTCTTCAGAATCTTCAAACTGTTCAAAACTTACCCAAAAATTAATATATTTGTTATCATTATCAGGAAGTTTGAGTAGTCTAATATTCTCATCCCATCTTTTCTCGTTTGGTGATGATTTCCTTATAAAAACATTAAAAGAAAAATTGCTAGTATTTAATGGTAAAAAGTTCAATGCTATTTCACTCATAATTTCTTCCTTTTATTTTCAAAAATACAATATTTTTTTCATTTTACCACCATCCATTCTTCGGGCAGTATTCCGAGTTCGGTGATTTTGTAGCCTTGTGGGAGTCGCCCGGCGCCTTAATTTGCGAAACAATAAGCTGGGAGGTGGAAAAAATAAGAGAAATATCAAATGTAATTTTCATCTGTTTTCCATTTTTTAGGATTATCAATTATATATTGTCGTATTTGATATAATTCAACGTCATTTCGAATAATATGTTCGTAATAATTTCGTTGCCATACAACGTAAATATCTGTGTTTTGTCGAAATCCTTTGGTAACACCGATTTTAAATCCACGAATAATGGAACCAATTGTTTTTGATGGCGAACGAAACGGCGTTATATTTTTTGGGGGTGAAAAATTTTTTGATTGTAGGGGCGAAAAATTTTTCGCCCCTACAATATCATTCAATATGATTATCCCATGAATATGATCTGGCATAATCACAAATTCATCCAATTGTATATGGGGAAAATGATTGGGTATTTCCAACCAACATTGATGTGCTATTTTCCCAAAATCATTTAACTGCATTTCACCATTTAAAATTTCTCCAAATAAACATTCGTGGTTTTTTGTGCAAATGGTAATAAAATATATTCCCGGTTGGGAGTAATCATATCCCTGCAAACGGATGGAACGACGATGGTGTTTATCTGGATTGTATTGCATTCTTTATTTCAATTATCTTTATTTTTTCCTGTATTATCCACTATAATAAATATTCTTTTTATTTTTCACAAAGTTAAATATTTTTTTCAATTTACCACTTTCCAATATCCGCCCTTTGCAGGACCTATTCGTTTGATGAATCCTTCTTTCTGCAATTTGCGTAATTGCGATTTGAATTCTATGAAGTACTGTTCATCCATAATCCTTCTTTATATTTAAAAAATTTCGAATTTTATATTTTAATACAATGACTGACCATATATACAAGTATCACAAAACAACTATATATTAGAGCACATGCACATTATCATTACTTATTTTGATAGTCTTATTTATCAATCATAATAAATATTTCATTAACTTTGCAAAAAAGATATTATGTTTTACGAAGAATTAATCCCATTGCAAGATTTCATTGACAAAGAGAAAAAAGATTTCGCAATTGATGATATAGTGAAATATGCCAAAGAGTTTGATGTGAATCATTTGAATTTTCATTATGTAGCCGAGGATGGTAGAGTGAAGACATTAAATTTTATTATACAAAATGAGAACCATTTGCGAGAGATTTTATCTGCAGGAGAACGTGTAGATGGGTCTAGTCTATTTAAATATTTAGAATCCGGTTCTAGTGATTTATATGTAATACCAAAGATCAAATCAGCATTTCTAAATCCTTTTGAGCAAGAGCCCACTTTAGGATTTTTCTGTAAATATTTTGACAAAAATGGTTATCCTACACCTTTTTCGCCTGAAAACATTTTAATAAATGCTGAGAAATCATTAGAAAAAGAGGCTGGTATAGAGATGCATGGCATGGGTGAGCTAGAATATTATGTTATTTATCCCAAAGAGTCTTTATATGTAGCTACAGATCAGCGTGGCTATCACGAGTCTATGCCTTTTGTGAAATATGAAGATTTGAGATTAGAAGCTCTTAATTGCTTAAAAGTGATGGGAGCGTCTATTAAATATGCTCATAGCGAGGTGGGTAATTTCACAGATGATAAATATTGCTATGAACAAAATGAAATTGAATTTTTGCCAGTAGCATTAGATGATGCAGCTATACAGTTAATAACAGCTAAATGGGTATTGAGAGTTCTAGGATATAAATATGGAGTACAAGTGAGTTTCGCTCCTAAAATCACTGTTGGCAAAGCTGGAAGTGGTATGCATATACATATGAAATTGCTCAAAGATGGTAAAAATGTGGTTTTCGACGAAAACGGTGAAGTTAGTGAAATTAGTAAAAAAGCTATAGCAGGTATTATGGAATTAGCACCATCATTAACAGCCTTTGGCAACTGTGTCCCTACAAGTTATTTACGATTAGAGCCTAATCAAGAAGCTCCTACTAAAATTTGCTGGGGCGAGCGTAATAGAAGTGCTCTCGTTAGAGTACCTCTTGGTTGGAGTAAAAATGCTGTAGAAATGTTCAAAATAGCTAATGAAGGATTGGAACCTTCTAATGTGAATACATCTCAAAAACCAACTTTCGAATTTCGTGTTCCTGATGGCTCTGCAGATATTTATTTACTCATTTCCGCATTAGCTGTAGCTGTTAGAGAAGGATTGAGTAATCCAAATGCCCTTCAGATAGCAGATAAATTTAAAATAGAAGGAAATATTTTTAGAGAAGAATATAAAGATGTTGCAGATAAATTGCCTAATTTACCAACCTCTTGTGTAGAATCTAGTAAAAAATTGCAAGAGCAGAAAGTTATTTATACTAAAAATAATGTCTTCCCTTCAGAGGTTATAGATTATCAAATTAAAAAATTGCAAGCTTTTAATGATGAAAATCTAAGTCAAAAAATACAAACTACCCTCGAACCAGAAAAAACTAAAATTATTAATGATTTAGTTAACAAATTTATTAATTGCTAATTAATTGACTATTAATACTTTCTGATTAAACAATTTTTTATTATTAATAAATTTCACTATAAATATTCCTTTATTTTTTAGATGAATATTTAAATGATTATCAATATTTTGCTCATATACTAACTCACCTAAAGTAGAGAAAATTTGTATAGTACCAGGGCTGCTGCTTTGTATATAGACATAGTCTAAAGTTGGATTAGGATAAACTTCGAAATATAGATTATCATTTTGTAAGTCATTAGTACCTACTCCAGGATCACTAACTGCGAAAGCATAATCGCCAGGTTTAGCATTATCTGTGAGTAGATAACCAGCCACTTGATTACCAGATTTTGTAAAATTAACTATCTGCCAAGGCTCGTGACTATTTTTTCTATAAACTAATACAAGAGAATCTACCGAAGAGTTAGTACTCAATAGAGGGAAATCTGAAGGATCACTTGTATTATATTGTGATCTATTATATAGAAATCTGGCTTTCACACTGCTATTATATAAATATGGTATATGTATTGTCCAGTAATGATTGGGAGATACTCTGTAGATAGGATTATCTTTGAATAATAGATCGGGACCTATTAAATGATGCTCAACAAAAACCTCTAGAGAATCTGCAAGGTATGTAGGAGTAATAGTAACATTAGTATGAGGTATAGAATAATTGTTAGTATTTTTCATCACAGTATAACCATTAATAATAGCATCTGCAGTTTTTTGATTAGGATCTATCCAAATATCTACGGGAGCTATAATGTTATTAAAGCTAGTAATGCCATTAATAAATCCTAAATTTATCTTTAATGAATCTAACTCTCTATTAGGCCCCCACAGCCAAATTTCAATAGAATCACTCTCTGTCAAAAAATCACCACCAAATCTATGTTGAGAAGTATAAAGCTGTATGAAATTAACTCCACAGTTATGATATACTGTGAATGTATCAATCCTGTAATGTGGTGAGCCAGTATTATACAAATAGTTTTGAAAAAAATTTGTTAAAAAATTACCTGTATATTGCTCAAAACTATTTTGCATATCATCACATGAGGCATTACTCCAAGCGAATTGATTAAGGAAATGTTTAGTAGCACCGAAAAATAATGAATCAGTTAAATAATTTCTCAACGTGTTTGCTATCAATGCACCTTTATCATAAACAGTTGTACCATAGGTAGCAGTTTGAGGAATATCGCATAAGGAATAAAAACCACCATCTTCTATATGAGCTTTACTCAAAACATCAGCCATAAGATTTTTAACCATAGTATTTGCGGCATTTTTACCGTATAATTTTTCAGTGAATAATATTTCAGAAAATCTTGCCCATCCTTCATTAATCCACATTTCTTCGGCTGTTTTGCAAGTTACTAAATCACCAAACCAATGATGAGAAAATTCATGTGCATACAATGACTCATAAGTTAAATTACCATTAATACAGCTGATAGGATAGGCAATATTCATCGCATGCTCCATTGCTCCACCATTAAATGGTACTCCTACAAAACCTATTTTGCTCCATTGATACGGACCGTAATATTTTTCAAAAATATGAAATATAGTTTTTAGATTTTGAAAACTTCCTGATACTTTTGCTAATGAGCTACTAGGAACATAAATCTCAATTGGTATTATGCCATTTTCACCTAGTACTGTATCCTTCCAAGCTACATATGGTCCTACAGCAACTGAAGCTAAATATGCTGGTATAGGATGTGGATTATGCCAATGCCACTGTATAGTAGATGAGTTTATAAAAGTAGAATCTACAAATATACCGCCACAGATGGCTTTTTTATTGATATTAGTATTGATATAATAATCATATGTGGCTTTATCTGTGAAATTATCTATACTTGCAAACCATGCTCTAGCTAAATTGTGCGGGATATTTTCTAATCCTATACCCATGTTAAATGCATATTCTCCACTGAAATAAAAACCTCCCCATCCACTAACATCTAATGTAGGATGCCCATGATAATATACTGTAATATCCACTGCATCAGAAAATGCACCATAGATAGTAATAGTGCTATTGTCATAATTAAAATTACTCAATGTATCTGCACTTTTTATGGAATCTACAACCAATTCTAATAAATCTAATTGTATTTCATTTAGTTGATTAGTCCCCACATTTAATATTAAATTAGTTTTTCCATATAGCTGCTGATTTGTAAAATCTATAGAATCTAAATATATATTATAATGTAAAGCGTCCACTTGCGAAAAAACATTTATTGAAAGTAAAATAAAAATTGAGATAAATAATTTTTTCATTTTTTGAATAATTTAAAACAAAATTACAATAAATATTTTTTAAAACATAAAATAACAAAGCGGAGCCAAAGGCTCCGCTTTGTTATTAAAACTATATTTGAATAATTTTTTAAGCAACCATAGCTGTTTTACTTTTACCAGCTGAATACAAGTCATTAGCTTTAAGGTCGTAATACACTTTCTTTTGGCCATCTACATCTCTCACACTGCGATGAATGGTAGCTAATACGATGATTTCATTACCTTTTCTATACTGCTTACCTACTATATCTGCTAAGGTGCTTGTGAGTGTAATGGGTAAATATTGGTTATAAAACTCAAAAGTTGTACCATTCCATCTACGCTCAGATACTCCCAGAGTGAAACTATATTTCTCCCAAGTACCATAATTAAATGTTCTCACCTCTGATGCTATGAAACCTTTCAGTAATAGCATGTTTACGCTCTTTTGATTAGCAATGATTTCTGCTAATTTCTCAGCAAATTCATTTTGATCTAATTGGAAATTTTCCATTTGATTTTCTTCTTCGTTAACGATGATTTCGTTGTTTTTTTCTTGTGTTTTCATAATTTTGTGTGTTTTTGAAATGTTTGTACAGCAAAATTAATATCACTTACATACCATAGTCGGATAATAATCAATTACTTACGAACATATTCGTTTGTAATTAATTGTAATTAATTAATACAATTAGATTTAAAAGAGCTAATATGTAATACACATAAATTCTGAATTGCAATATTGCTACATTAATATTTAAATAAGTAATGCAATAAAATGAAAAAGAAATAATGTTTACATAGAAAATAGAATATTTAGGGATAAAGGTTTTTTATTAATTTTGCAAAAAATTATAAACTAATGAAATTATTGAAGAAATTAAATTTTTTAATTTCTGGTTACTGGAAATCGGTGATATTATATTTTATTTATAATATTATAACAGCTTTTTTTTCTTTATTTTCCATAGCTATGATAATTCCTTTTTTAAGGATACTATTTGGCATGGACACCACTGTTACTGATCCAGGAACATTTCAATTATCTGCATCATCTATACAAGCGCATGTAAATTATTATTTTGGACATTTATTAACACAACTAGGTTCAGTACAAACTCTAGGTATAGTCATCATTTTTGTATTTTTAATGATTCTATTCAAAAATCTATTTACTTATTCTGCAATACATGTTATTACTACATTGAGGTTTGGTGTAGTGGAGAAGCTGAGAAATATGATTTATGATAAAATATTACGTTTACCACTTAAATATTTCAAAACCAAAGAACAAGGCGACATAATGACGTATGTCATTAGTGATACTCAGGAGATAGAGCTTTCTATAATTTCTTCATTACAATTTCTATTTCGTGATCCCATAACTGTATTGGTATTTTTGGTTTCTTTATTTATATTAAATTATAAATTAACTTTATTAATACTTTTGATGTTACCATTTATAGTCATAGTTTTAGGTAGATTAGGTAGAACTTTGAGGAAAAAATCTATTCGTAGTCAAAGACAGCTTGGTCTATTAATGGCAATAATTAACGAAACTATTGATGGACTGAGGGTAATAAAAGCTTTTGTAGCTGATGATTATATGAGAAAAAAGATGCAAAAAGTTAATAAATCTATTACTAAATTAAATTCTAAAATATTCCGTCGTCGTAGTCTCAGTGGCCCTCTTACAGAGACACTTTCTGTAATGGCAATATTAGTAATTTTGTATGTAGGATCTATAATAGTTCTAAAAGATCAATCTAGTTTCGCTCCAGAGACTTTCATAGCATATATTTTGATTTTTACTCAATTAATTCCACCAGCTAAAAATATATCTTCTGGTTGGTATGGTGTACAAAAAGGACTAGCTTCATTAGATAGAATAGAGGAGATCCTTAATTATCCTGAGACCATTGTAGATGATATTGATGCAGTAGAAAAAAATACTTTCGATAAAGAAATAAATTATGAAAATGTTTATTTTTATTATAATCCAGGACAATATGTTTTAAAAAATATTAATTTGCAAATTAGCAAAGGGCAGACTATAGCCATCGTGGGACCAAGTGGTTCTGGTAAAAGTACTTTAGTAGATTTATTGCCAAGATTTTATGATGTTACTGATGGTCGTATAACTATAGATGGTGTAGACATTAGAAAAATTAAGTTAAATTCATTACATCGATTATTTGCAATAGTAAATCAAGATCCTATACTTTTCAATGATAGTATTTACAATAATATTGCATTTGGCAGACCAGATGCCACATATGAAGAAGTAGTGCAAGCAGCTAAAATAGCAAATGCTTATGATTTCATTATGGAGAGCAAATGGGGCTTTGACACGAATATTGGCGAAAAAGGATCCAAGCTTAGTGGTGGACAGAGACAAAGGATTAGCATAGCAAGAGCTGTATTGACAAATGCTCCTATTCTTATTTTTGATGAAGCTACTAGTTCCTTAGATAGTGAAAGTGAAAAACTTGTACAAGATGCTATAAATAACCTCATAGCTAGTAAAACTGCTATTGTGATTGCTCATAGACTATCTACTGTGGTAAAAGCTGACAAAATTATTGTGCTAAAAGATGGAGAAATCATAGAAAGTGGCACCCATAAAGAATTGATTGATAAGCCTCATGGTTTTTATAGATATTTATTCGATTATCAAAAATTTGACTAAAATTAGAAACAATGAAATAAAATCTATTACAATTTTACTAACTCTCACAATTTATAGTAGTAAAAAATCTTTTGTTAATTCTAAAAAATCTTTAGTATAAGATAGATCTTCATTTCTAATAATTAAATTACCAACTTCTATAGGATAAACTAAATGTTTTTCTAAAAACAAAATAACTCTTGAAATTTTTTTATTTTTACGAGGAATGATGTTTATTTGCTTAGAAATGAATAAACAATAATCTCTAGCTAACGATATAATAGCATTATATGATTTAGCAGATAAAATAATACAAAGTTTGCTATAGTCATTCATTAGAGTAGAAGACAAAGATAAAAAATTAGAAAAATCTAAAACAGTGCTATGCTTTGCTATTAAATTTTGAGACTTTATAGATCTATAATTTTCTAAATAAAAAGGTGGATTAGAAATAATTAAATCAAAAACATTAAAAGAAGATTTAGCAAAATCTTCTAATGAGATGTTATATGCAGATAGTCTATTAGCCCAGCTACAATTTCTAAAATTATAATTAGCCTGAGCAATAGATTGATGATCAATATCTATGGCAGTAATGCTAACATTTAGATTATTCTGAGCAAGCATGATAGAAATATATCCAGCACCACAACCTATTTCTAAAATATTCTGATAATTATCTACTGGAGCTAAAGCACCAAGTAATACACCATCAGTATTTACTTTCATAGTAGATGAATCATCATAAATAGTAAATTGTTTGAAATAAAAAGGCTTACTTGAGCTCATAAAATTCAAATAACTGCTCTGGTAGATTTACAAAGACAATTCTTTTATTCCATTCAATTTTAAAGATATATTCTGGGATGAATTGTATAAAAATAGTTTTATCATTTTTAGACACTTCTAATTGTGGAGCAGCCCCCTGTAGAATACCTACCACTATGCCTAAACTACCATGATGTTTATCTATTACATCGAAATTCATTAATCGTTCTGGAGAATCATATAAATTGTCATCATCAAAAAAAATATATTTTTTGAAAGCAAATATTTTAGCATTAGACAGTTGTTCTGCAACAGTTATATTATCAATTAATTGAAATTTTATTAAAAATAGATCATCAGATCTCTGCTCATAATCTTCAATAACCAAAGGCACATAGCAATAATCCCAATAAGCGAATATTGATTGTGTTTTATTAAAATCAATATTTAAAAAAAAATTGGAATTAATGATCAAATGACCATTAATTCCAAAAGGTTTTACAATTTTTCCTATATTAATTAGAGAATTACTATCAGGGAAAAACATGAAACAAAGAGATAGAACTAATTTTCTTCAGAATCACTCTCTGGCTCTTCTAATTTGACATTAGCGGTAGCTTCTTTTTCGGCTTTAGCAGCTAATCTTTCAGCTAATAATTTTTCTCTTTTTAATCTAACTTCTTTTTCATGTTCTAAGCGTTGTTGGCCAATTTCTTTTTCTTTTAATAAATTAGCTTCTTTTAATTTATTAATACGTTGTTCTTTTTCTTTAAGCCATTGTTGAAATTTTTGTTCAGCTTGTTCTTCTGTGAGAGCACCTTTTTGAACGCCTTTCAACAAATGAAACTTAAGCATAATGCCTTTATGAGACATTAAAGATCTGACTGTATCACTAGGTTGAGCACCTACTTGTAACCAATATAAAGCACGCTCAACATTTATTTCGATGGTTGCAGGATCAGTTAAAGGATCGTAAAATCCTAATCTTTCTATAAACCGCCCATCACGTGGTGCTCTACTATCAGCCACTATGATAGTATAAAATGGCTGATGTTTTTTCCCTCTACGTTGTAATCTGATTCTTGTTGACATAAAATTAATTTAAAAATTTAATAAATTTTAGAGTGCAAAGGTAGTAAAAAAAATCGAATAAAAAAATTTAAAAAATGAAATAATTTTTTGATTTTTTTGATATTAATATAAATGTTTAAAACTATTAATGATATTAATATCAAATTAAAATTATTATGTATATTTGTCAAAAATTCAATATTTATGAAGACTTTAGTTGATAATATTAATGAACATCTGGCTATGAGTAAGGAAGACTCTAAAGCATTCTATGATAAACTCTACGATTTCCTACTACAGAACGAAGCTGACGTAGTAGATTACCAAGGTTTGAAACTTCAAAGTACTCCTCCACTATGTCCTAACTGTCGTAGCAACAATATTGTAAGAAATGGCAAACAAAAAGGTATGCAAAATTATCTTTGCAAGCATTGTGGTAGACAGTTTAGAATTACTACTGGCACTTTTGTGTATCGATTACAGAAATCTCAACTCATGCTCGAGTACATTCGTTGTATGGTAGCAGGTAAAAGTCTCAGAGCTTGTGCTAGAGAGGTTGGCATAAGTCTGCCAACAAGCTTCACTTGGCGACACAAAATATTAGCTGCTTTAAAGAATTTTGACAAAAATGTAAACTTCTTTGGCATAGTAGAAATAGACGAATTGCTGATGGATTATTCTGAAAAGGGTAGACAGTATTCAAGTGTAAAAGAAATGAAACGAGCGATGAGAAAAAAGCCCAAAAAAGTGGCTGTAATAGTTGCAACGGATAGAAGTGGAAATATACTATTTAGGAACACTGAGAGCAACAGAGCAAAGCAAGAAGACATTGAGAAATTTCTAAAAGGTAGAATAACAGAAGATGCAGTATTATGCACAGGTACTAAATACGCATTCAGACACATAAGGAAGAGCAAAGTAAAACATAAAGAGATAGTAGGAGCCAAAAGGAAGAAGCGAGGTGTCTACAGCACAGCTACAGTCAAGGCTAAGTCAGAGGAATTCACTAAATGGATATATTCGAAGTTTAGAGGTGTAGCGACCAAATACTTGCAAAACTACATTATGTGGTATGTAGCGATAGGTAAATATTTATCAGAAGGCATAATCAGTAATACTGGTAGAATGCTTAACCTTGCATCATTGGACAGATTTGCCTGGTATGAATATTTTAGAGTAAGTAAAATATCATATACTATTTGAAACATTTAAAAAATGTTTGTTATATAAACTTAACTAATTTTTTATCAATTATTTTACATTTAGCCTTTATTCATTGCCTTTATATTTGCTTTTTGTTTTTTTCATTATTTAATATGTGATATACAATATTTATATATTATAATTTAAAATAATTATCATTCTAAAAATTTAATTATCATTTTTATTTTTTCTATTAAATTTGCTATAAAATTTAGTAAAATGAAAATTGATAAAAAGCAATTTATTCCTTATGCTGTAGCTTTAGTAGTTATTTTAGCAGTATTATTAATATTTCTAAATCCTATGCTTTCTGGTAAAATAATAGCTCAACCAGATATAATGCAGCATGCAGGGATGTCAAAAGAATCGCAAGATTATTACAAGCAAACTGGCGAGCAAGCTTTTTGGACAACACGTTTGTTTAGTGGTATGCCTACTTATTTGATCTCGATGAGATATAATGATATTTTAGTTTCTAAATTAGATAAGGTCTTTACACTTTTTTTACATCCTCATATGGGATATCTTTTTCTATTATTTGCTGGATTTTTATTTTTAATGAAAGTGATGAAATTAGACACGTGGGTTGCCATTATTGCCGCTTTAGCATTTACATTGTCAAGTTATTTTATTATAATTTTACAAGTAGGACATACCTCTAAGCTGCATGCTGTGGGATATATGGCTCCTTATTTAGCGTCTGTTATTTTGATTTACCAAAAAAAATATAAGTGGGGGGCTCTATTAGCCACGCTATTTTTAGCTTTGAATATCAGAAGTAATCACTTACAAGTAACTTATTATTTAGCAATGATTACACTTTTTGTAGCTATTTATTTTACAATAGTATATATAAAGGAAAAAGATTGGAAACATATAGGTTACGCTACTTCTATTATGGTAGTTACTGCTATATTAGGTGCATTACTCAATTTTAGCTTAATGTATGTAACTAATGAATACAGCAAAGAAACCACTCGTGGTAAATCTGAATTATCTACTGCCCAAAAAACTACTGGATTAGATAAAGATTATATTACACAATGGAGTTATGGAATAGATGAAACTATGACTTTATTAATTCCTAATTTCAAAGGTGGCGTAAGCGATAGGATAGCTACTGTAGCACCAAATTCTTTATCTGCAGCTGATAGACAATGGAAAGATACAGTAGGTAGCTGGGAAGCCTATTGGGGTAATCAACCTTTTACGTCAGGGCCAGTTTATGCGGGTGCTGTCGTTATGCTCTTATTTTTCATAAGTTTAGCTTTCATATGGAAAAATAAAATCAGTATCCCTTTGATATTAGTTACTATTCTGGCTATTATGCTAGCTTGGGGGAGAAATTTCATGCCTTTAACCAATTTTTTTATAGATTATATTCCTCTATATAGTAAATTTCGTACACCATCGATGACACTTATAATCGCAGAATTAATAATTCCTATATTTTTCGCTTTTCAAGTGTATGATATTTTCAAAAATCCAGATTTTTATAAAAATAATTTAAAAAAAATATTAATTATTGGCGGCATTGTTTGTGCTATAGTATTTTTTATCGCTATTAGTCCTTCTACTTTTTCTAATTTTCTCTCTCCCAGAGATCAGGAAGTTATAAGTCAATATCAAGCACAGGGTTATCAAATGGATGACTTTGTAACTTCTTTAGTTGCTGTAAGAGCAAAAATGCTCAGTAATGACGCATGGCGTTCATTGATTTTTATGCTAATTACTTTACTTGTAATTTTTTTATACATTAGAAAATCTATTCCTAAATCAGCTTTTTTAATATCTTTAGGCTTGCTAGTAGCTATAGATTTAATACCTGTCAATAAAAGATATTTAAATGAATCACATTTTATTTCTAAGAAAAAATATGAAAATCCTTATCCTTTGACTCCTGCCGATCAGTATATTTTAGCTGATAATAAAGATGGGCAAGGTAAGGTACTAAACTTGGCTGTGAATGTTTTTAATGATGCCTCTACTGCTTATTATCATCGTGATATCGGTGGTTATAATGCTGCTAAACTAAAACGTTATCAAGAGCTCATAGATTATCATTTATTACCAGAAATTCAGAGATTTGCTACTACTTTTAATAATCAGCCTCTAACTCTTGGTAAAATAGATACTGCTCTATCTAATTTAAATGCTATTAATATGTTAAATACTAAATATATTATTTTACAAAAAGATCAGATGCCACTAGTTAATGCTCATGCTTGTGGATATGCTTGGAATGTAAATGATGTAAAATTAGTGCCTAATGCAGATGCAGAAATTACAGAATTAGCAACTATCGATCCACATAAAACTCTGGTAATACAAAATAAATATTGGGATGAAAAATATAATAATGCTCTTTCATCTTTAGATACTAATTTTAAAATCGAAATTACTAATTTCTCTCCTAATGAGATTAGTTACAAATACTCTTCATCTGCTCCACAGATAGTAGCTTTCAGCGAAGTATACTATCCCGAATGGGAGATGCAAATAGATGGTAACGAACAACCAATTATGAAAGCTAACTATGTAATTCGTGCTGCATATTTGCCTGCTGGTAATCATGATATCAAGATGCATTTCGTACCTCGCATTTATAATAAAGCTAAACCTATAACTCTAACTGCTAATATTTTATTTATTTTGCTGCTAATAGGTGCTATAGTACAAGAATTTTTAAAATCTAGAAAAAATAAGAAAATTGAATCATAAATTTATAATTATTGCGATTATAAACTTATAAATTACTTAATCAAATAAGTTGAGTTTTTTTTTAATTTTTTACAGTTATATCTTCTTTAAATGTTATATCTGTTAAATTGAAATTTGGTGTTTGGATAATAAATTTTGCTAAAATTTTTGTAATAATAGAATGATTTTTTAATTAATAATCATCTCAGATTAATAAAACATTGTGGAATGATTTATTAACAAATTTGTAGTAAAAATTAATTGCCACAAAAACATTGATTTTATCGAATAATTTTCTATTTGAAATTTTTCATTTTATAAAAAGTTTAAAATAATATATGATATGATATATTAAAAAAATAATTATTAATACTTTTATAATTATAAATTATAAAAAAAATTATGAAAAATTATATTTTCAAACATAAATTGTATAAAATATCCATTAATATTGATTTTTAATGTATAAATTTATTAATTAAATATCATTGTTTATTTTAAACAAAAAAAATTTAATTATGCAAATCGCTTTAAACAGGTGAATAGAAAATATATTTGAGTTATTACATTTCCCACTTTTATGCCACTTTTAATTACCAATTAAATTTCTTCATAAATGTCCCTCATTTTACCCCAAAATATTTTTCTTTGTTTCTTTCTTTTAATGGTTGTAAAAGAAAGAATTTTATAGGAAATACTTTAACCCAAATCAAATTGAACTCCTAAAAAATCTAATTTTGCTTATATATTCTCATAATAATAATTGTTATTACTTAAACGACTAAATAGATATATTTATTAATGATATGTTCACAATAATAATTTAGTTATTAATTAAATGCTTAATTTATTTTATTTATTTAGTAGAAATGAAATTTGAATATATTTGAAAATATTATAATTAAAACTTCCAAATAATTATTATTAGAAGAAATAAAATCCGATATAAATACAAAAAAGATAAACATTAATATGTTTATCTTTTTTTAAAAAAATATAAAAAATTATTTATTTTTTATTATTAGATTGTGATAAAAATTCATTCACCTTGTCACTATCTACGATAGATTCTTTAAATTGATAAGAACCTGTTTTAGGTGATTTAACCATACGAATAACTTTGGTTACATTCTTATTTTTAATATCACGATATCCTGCAACTGTTTTCTTTGCCATAATTCAATATTATTTAATTTCTCTATGAATTGTATATTTTTTTAAATATGGATTATATTTTTTTAATTCCAATCTTTCTGGTGTATTTTTACGATTTTTAGTAGTTACATAACGTGAAATGCCTGGCACACCAGTGCCCTTTTGCTCTGTACATTCTAATATTACTTGTACTCTAGCATCTTTTGATTTCCTTGCCATATTATTTACCTCATTTTTATTTTAAGTTTGCAAAAATAGTAATTTTTTTTGAGATAAAAAAATTTTTTATAAAAAAATTATGGTTCTATAATGTTTTGAGTGGGTAAATAAAAAAATAGTAAATTTGGATAAA
>ERZ795032.131-NODE-131-length-106837-cov-6.337426_pt1 | contig 106837 bp, 124 predicted proteins | sample MGYA00375124_ERZ795032 | MGnify/ENA primary metagenome ERZ795032 (study PRJEB30167, sample SAMN05720154) | activated sludge metagenome | isolation source: Anaerobic digester | place: China | collected 2015-12-16 ... | reverse complement strand
TTCTGACTTTTCTTTTTTTGATAATGTAAAGGCTTTAATTTCGTCCTTTAAGAAATATAGATCAATTTCTTTCTTTGCAATTTCGTAGTATTTTTCGCCAGATGTTTTATAGAATTCAAAATATTCTGAAGTCGCATGGTTCAAATTTTCGATAATATTTTTTTCATTTACAAAAAACATAGGTGCATTAAGACTATCAAATATAGTTAGATACTTATTTTTTTCATTAGTCATATACCGATTCTTAGATTGGAGGTCTTCAATAAGGTCTTTTTCACCTGATTCGCTCCATTCACTTGAAAATCCTATTTCTAGTCTGTCGAAGAATCGATTTATATATTTTAAATATTTGTTCTTATCGTTATTATCAAAATCCGTTTGTGATATTAAATCCAAGTAACTTTGCCTATAATATTTCATTAGCCCTAAAAACATTGAAAGAGTGACGCCTCTACTCCTATGTCTTTGTGCTTCGAGAATACCAAACGCAGCGATAGTGTCTTTAGAATAATCTTCATCAGGGCTTAAGTCTGGAATACCATTGTATTTTTTCAAACCTTCAATAAAACTTTCAGAAAGGCCAGATATAGAAAGTCTCCACGCTTCAACCAACGTTGAGGTATATTTAGTATAATCATTAGCTTTCGCATAATCAAGAATTCTCTGCATTAGCCAATCTCATTTGAAGATATTAAATCAATTAATTTGTTCATGGTTCTTAAAACAACTTACTATAAGTCTTTTTAATCTTTTCGAATTGATTATTTATATCATGATATTAGTAATATCATAATCATTTAAAATAATGATCCAATGAAAAAATTAATTCTTTAGGATTATTAAATTGTTTTTTCCATATTTCTGTTTAACTATTAATTCATTTTTCTCCATTTCAGAAATAATTTGGCTGATTTTGGATTTAGACATACCGGATTGCGAAACAATATCATTTTGAAAGCATTTACCTCCTGATGACCTTAGAATACTGATGACTTTTTCTTGATCAGATAGTAATATGGGCGTATTTTTCTTTTTTTTGTTCATGACAAAATAAAATGTCAGAACTATAACAATTACCAAAATACCGATAAAACCAAATAGAAAGATATTCAAAGAACCCAGTAATGATTTCTTTTCCAAGACAATTTTTGGTTCATTATTTAATAAGATTTTTGGACCGTACCAGAATATTGAATTTTCTCTTCTTTCGTTTGGCTCTGGATTAAGGCTAACAATTGAATATTCCTTGGGATATTCAATTACAAGAACTTCTCCTTCCTTCAAATGACTGCCTTCACTAAATGAGTCGCCTATCTGGATTATGTCTTTGTCTTTAAGGCCAAAGCCCTTCCACAAGAATTTGATATTTACAACACCATATTTTTTATTAATTGAATCAATAATCTGATAGTTCAAAGAAATATTCTCAATAGTCATTTCTCTTCCTGAAGAATAAGCTACTCTGTTTATTATGTTTTGAAGCGAATCTTTCTTTTTTTGAATAATAAAATTCTTATCCTCTTCTAATGCAGCCATGTATTCATTAAAGAAGTCAATATCTGCTTGAGTTTTTAGTTCAAATCTAGTTTCCAGATTCCACAATGCACTTCCATCTTCGTAAATTTTTATGTAGATGCTATTAGTTTCTTCACAAATCACACCGGGTACAGAAGAAAAAAATAAAATTGCGAAAATTCCAAATAGTGCTATGGCTTTATTTTTCATATTACCAACTTTTAATTGAATCTTATTAAACTTACTATGAAAATGATTCAAAAAACATATAAATGAATTTTTTTATCTTTCGTCTGATGGTAGACTATAATTTATCATTCAAAAAACCATTTTCTGACTTCAGAAAACTCCTTATTGGGATAGTTATCAATATAATCCCAATTGTGAACTTAATCTCGTATGGATACATACTTGAAAGTTCAGATATAAAGAGAGGAGAGCAGACTGACAAGATGGAAGAATGGGAAGATCTGGGTGGATTCTTTGTTAAAGGGCTTATGGCCTTTATAGTTTCATTGGTCTATGGTATCCCGGCTTTGATTGTTGCCGCCATTGCTTTCTTTGTAGCGTTTGGACCTTTGTTCGGCCAACTTATATCCATGGGAGCCCAAAGAGTTGAAATGATGAATCCCGAAGAGTTCATTCCAATGTTCATGCCATATTTATTGGCGGCATTGCCGTTGATAATAATTGTAGTTATCCTCATATTGATAGCTACATATGTGGCACCTGTTGCTGTTCTAAAATACATTAAAACAGATAAATTCTCCGAAGCTTTCAACTTCAAAGAAATATCCAAATATATATTTACTGGAGACTATATAATTGCATGGCTCTTAGTCTTGGTATTAAATTTAGGTTTAGTTGGGATATTATCAAATGTACCCTTCGTTGGAACTGCAATAGCATCTTTCATAACTGGCATGATAGGATTCTCTTTATACGCTGGAGTCATGATGGAAATAGATAAAAAGAATTAATTTTTATATTTTATTTTTTAACCGAAAATCATCTATACTTGAAAATCAATTTATTTTAAGGTGCAGAATTGATCCAAAATGAGCGAATAAAATTTTTAAATAACAAAAAAGAAAAAAACGGAGATTACGTTTTATACTGGATGCAAGCATCTCAAAGAACAGAGTACAATCATGCCCTAGAATATTCGATTATAAAAGCTAATTCTCTTAAGAAGCCAATTGTCGTATTTTTTGGATTAACAGAAAAATTTCCAAATGCAAATCTCAGAAACTTTTCTTTTATGCTTGAAGGATTATATGAAGTTGGAGAATCTTTGAAAGATATAGGAATTAAATTTGTTATTCAGAATATTTCTCCAGAAATCGGAGCAACAGAGATATCAAATGATGCATCACTTGTGATTGTAGACATGGGATATCAAAGAATTGAACGTCATTGGAGAAATTATGTTGCAAATAATATTGATTGCCCCTTAATTGAGATTGAAACTAACACAGATGTCCCCGTAGAAGAAGTTTCAACAAAAGAAGAATATGCTGCTGCTACTATCAGGCCAAAAATAAAAAAATTGCTAGACCGATATATTGTTCCTGTAGATTCGATTAAATCAATTAAAAGTTCTTTATCAATGGACTTTGACTCTTTAGATATAGACGACCCCGAGGAATTAATTAAATATCTAAAGATAGACAGAAGCGTAAAAGTTGTACCTAATTTATTTGGCGGGACATCAGAAGCCAAAAGCCATCTTGATTCCTTCATAAAAAATAAAATTGATAGATATGACGATTTAAGAAATAATCCAAATCTTGATTATTTATCAAATATGAGCCCATACCTACATTTTGGCCAAATATCTCCTCTCTACATTACATTGAAAATTATACAGGCTGAAAGCCCTGGAAAGGAATCCTATTTGGAAGAATTAATTGTAAGACGAGAACTTGCTATGAACTATGTATATTATAATCCTAACTATGATTCATATAAAGGATTGCCTGATTGGTGTAGACGAACATTAGAATTTCACGAAAAAGACCCTCGTGATTATATCTATTCTCTTAAAGAATTGGAAAATGCAAACACCCATGATCCATACTGGAACGCTGCCCAAAAAGAAATGGTATACACCGGTAAAATGCATGGATATATGAGAATGTATTGGGGGAAGAAGGTTATCGAATGGTCTAAATCCCCTATAGATGCATATAAAATCTTAATTCATTTGAATGATAAATATGAGTTAGATGGGCGTGATGCAAATGGGTATACTGGAGTTGCTTGGTGCTTTGGAAAGCATGATAGGCCATGGGCTGAGAGAAAAATCTTTGGGAATATCCGATATATGAACGATAAAGGATTGAAGAGAAAATTCGACCCGAATGCCTATGCGAAAAAGATAAATGACCATAGTACCAATATTTAGCTATGGAAAATCAAGAATTAATTGGAAAAATATTCCAAAAATAACTGCTTATTCTCTTGCTAAAACTGAAGTCAGGCTTCCAGATATGGCAATAGGAAAAGTCACTCTAATTGCAATTGCATTTGTTCGTCAGGCTCAAGAAATGATTGATTCTTGGGCTATTCCGTTTGAGAATAGATTTTCTAACAAAGAAAAGTATGCCTATTATGAAATACCGATGTTAGGTGGCATCTGGAGGGTATTCCGTGGTTCGATAGATGGGGGAATGAGGGCAGGGATTCCTAATGAAAAACATAAGAACGTCTTGACACATTATGGCAACTATAGAGACTATACTTCCTATCTTTTAATTGATAATCTAAATAATGGTCATGTTTTTCTTTTAGATAGAGAAGGTTTAATAAGATTCAGAGGAATGGGATTTCCATCTGAAAAAGATATAATAGAACTGATTCAAATTGTAGAAAGATTGGGTGAATAAATTTGAAAGATTTTTTAAAACCAAGAATTGTTATCAGCAAATGTATAGAGTTTGACGCATGTAGGTACAACGGGCAGATAATATCAAGTGATTTTGTAGAAAAATTAAAATCTTTTGCGGAATTTATCCCAATATGTCCTGAATTTGAAATAGGGCTTGGTGTGCCAAGAGACCCAATCAGAGTTGTTTCATTTGAAGGAGATTTAAAGCTGATACAACCAAAGACTGATGCAGACGTTACAAAAAATATGGTTGAATTTTCTAATTCTTTTTTAGACAAATTAACGGATATTGATGGATTTATTTTAAAATCAAAATCGCCTTCTTGTGGGATTAAAGATGTTAAGATTAATGCAGGAAGTGGAACTCCACCAAAAGAGTCCAAAGGCTCAGGATTTTTCGGCAAAGCTGTCTTAGAAAAATATCCCAATCTTGCGATAGAAGACGAGGGTAGATTACTCAATTCTAGGATAAAACAGCATTTTTTAACAAAGATATATTCATTAAGGAGGTTTAGAGAAATCAAAAAAGCAATGTCAAAGAAAGATTTAGTTGAATATCAGTCATACAATAAATTGTTGTTTGGTGCATACAGTCAAAAAGAAACAAGAGAACTGGGAAGAATTGTTGCAAATATGGATAAATATCCTCTGGAGAAAATATTTCAAAATTATGAATCTCATCTTTACGCTCTTTTTGATAAGCCTCCAAAATGCTCTCCTAATATAAATATACTGTTGCATGGATTTGGATATATATCTAAAAATCTAAATAAAAAGGAAAAGGAATTCTTTTTTGAAACTATAGATAAGTATAGAAATGGAAATGTGTCTCTAAGCGTACCAACTACTATTCTTAAATCCTGGGTTTTGAGGTTTGATGAAAAATATCTAGAAAATCAGAGTTTCTTTGAGCCATATCCTGATGAATTGTTATCTGTTGAAGATATTAACTCATGCGAAGTAAGGGACTATTGGGGATAGACTAGCTTTTCTTAAATGCTTTTATTTCTTCAACATCAGTTAGTTTCCAGACTATGCTCCTTTTTTCGTTAACAAGAGACTCTAAAGGTTCTTTAGGAGAATGACCGAGAGCTATCATTATATCTTTTGATAGATTTCTTTCTTTTATCATTTTAACAAAGCCTTTTCTGATTTCTTCATCATTTTTTTCATCATCAATCTGAACAAGTTTCCCTGAAAGAACCATGAAACTAAAATCCGAGAAATCCTTTTCATATTCCTCTATTTCTACAAGGACGTAAGGATACTCTCTAAAAAATGATATTTTTTTACCATAATTTGTTGATAAAAAGTACATATGACTCCCATCAAAAATATATAAAAGTGGTGCAATATATGGATATTTGTCTCCTCTAAAGGCAACTCTACAGAGGTATTGTTTTGAAATAAGTTTGTCATATTCTGTTTTCTCCATTTTTGGGAGTTTTACAATCTCATTCTTAATCATAATTACTATTAGGAATAAAACTATTAAAAATCTTTTCTTAAATATGTATTATATGGGATATTATTTAATATAATTTTTGCAAAAAATAGATAGATTTATAATTAGGATTTAGATTTGGAAGTCTATTAATTTGTATAGGCTTTCTTATGTCGGAAAATATTATTCAGAATCAACAAAAAAAACATACAGAGGGCATTAAGACACTTCTTGGTGATCCTAAAAGAGCAATAATAAAGTTAGCTATGCCGATGATTATAGCCATGTTTGTTCAAACTTTATACAATTTCGCTGATGCGTTGTGGGTTTCCTTTTTGGGGCCTGATGCGCTATCTGCAGTTGGATTTTTCTTTCCCTTCTTTTTCATGATTATGTCAGTTGGTTCTGGTATAGGGATGGGGGGAAGTGCTGCAATATCCCGATTTATTGGATCCAATAAGAAAGAAGAAGCCGATAATGTTGCCGCGCATACTATTGTATTAATGGTAATATTGGGAATTATTATTACAATCCCTTTTGTTGTATTTTCAAGAAATCTCTTTGATATAATGGGCGCTGGAAATGTAATTGACGACGCCACTATTTATGCTCAGATTATGTTCGCTGGGACATTACTTATCTTCTTCGCAAATGTTGCAAATTCGATCCTTAGGGGGGAAGGCGACGCAAAGAGGTCTATGTACGCAATGGCGTTTGGATCTGTATTGAATATAATACTTGATCCAATATTCATATATCCTCTGAAGATGGGGGTTGCAGGCGCAGCTTGGGCATCAATTATCTCAATGGCAATATCCTCTATAATCCTATTTTATTGGCTTTTCATCAAGAGGGATAGTTATGTTTCAATCAATCTTTCTAATTTTAGATTCCATAAATTTATTTTGTTAGATATATTAAGAGTGGGCGTTCCTTTCACATTATCTCAGTTACTTATGTCATTTTCTTTTTTAGGATTGAACTTAATTGTGGTAGCTGTTGCGGGAACAGATGGAATTGCAATATATACAACTGGATGGAGAATAGTAATGTTTGGATCACTACCCTTAATTGGGATGTCCACAGCAGTCACTGCTGTTACAGGTGCAGCATACGGTGCAAACGAAATAAAAAAATTAGATATTGCTTATATCTATTCTGTAAAAATAGGATTTTTAATAGAAACATTTGTTGCGGCAATAGTTTTTATCTTGGCACCACAAATTGCTTGGGTATTCACACAATCTGAAGGAGGATTTAGAATTCTTGAAAATCTTATCAGCTTCTTAAGAATAACTGCAATTTTTTATCCATTTGTGGCTTTTGGAATGTTTTCTTCAGCTTTGTTTCAGGGAACAGGCAAAGGGGTCAATTCTCTTATAGTTACTCTTTTTAGGACAATAATATTCTTGGTCCCTTTTGCTTATTTATTTGCTATACTTATGGATATGGGAATTAACGGCGCTTGGTGGGGGATTGTTACCGGAAATATTTTGGGAACATCAATTGCCTTCATTTGGGCAAGGCTATATGTTAAAGGATTATTCAAAAAGAAGTCTATTTCTTAATTTTCTATTAACTTGGTATATATTTTAACAATTTTCAAATTTGAATTGTTAATAGATAAATTCTTATACTAGTGTTTCTAAATATAATTGGTGTTTTAATGAAAAAAGTGTTAACTCAATCAATAGGAATTTCAATAGCATTAATATTGACTTTGTCTGTTTTGACTGTTTGTCTAGCAGATGAGACAGAAAGCACTTTTTGTTATCAAGTGCCTGACACTGTAAGAAGTCTATCTTTAGTTGCAAATGGATACTATACAGCAGCTGCAGCAGTAGGTGAAGATCCAGAAATATTCATTTGTGATAAAGATGGAGTTATATGGGGATGTAAAAAACGTGCCTTGGCCATACTTCTTACTTCTGATGGGAGATATACTGTTGTAGGAATGAACGATGGTGTAGAATTATATGATAACTCTAAAGCAGTGGACATTACAAAGAGTAGTTCTAGAGAAATTGTGGGGGGGCATTGGGAGCCATATTTGCCGGGAGATCCAGATTCAAGATATAGGTGGGTAGAGGATTATCATACAACCCAGAGCGCAAGTTATTCTTGTAATCCTTTATGGAAATATACTACTAAATTAGAAACAAGAATTCTTGCAATCAATGAAACTGCTTCATATATCCCTGTGGGAGCCGCCGATAAAGTATTTGTATTGGATAAACAAGGTAAATTATTCTGGGAATATCAAACAGACAGTTCAGTAAACTATATTTCAATAGTTGAAAACTATATCGCAGTAGGATCTCAGAAATCCGTTTATTTGTTCAAAACAAATGGAGATCTAATATGGACTTATTCTGTTAGCGGAACACCCGAAACAATAGCTATAAGTAGAACTGGGCCATATGTTAGTGTTGGAACAAATACCGGTAATATTTATTTACTTGATGCCGGAGGCATTCTTAAATGGAGCTATAAAAATAAATCTGCCATCAATACCATATCTATAACAGGATTAGGAACTTACATTGTTGCAGGTAGTGCTGACGGTTCAATCTTTTATTTTAATAGAGAAGGGACTAAATTATGGACATACAAGACAAATGGGCCTGTAAACAATATAGATATCTCTTCACAAGGGCAATACATTGCAGCAGGCGCAGATAAGGATGGATACTACCTCTTTGATTGGAACGGAAAGAAACTTTGGAACAGTTCAAATAAAGAGGTATATTTCTGGGCGATTCATGTAGCAGACGACGGGAAATGGCTTCTTGGGGGAAATGGAAAATATATGGGCGGTAATCCAGATATGAAAAATAGCAATAACGTTTGTTTCTTTAATACCGTTAATTTCGCTAAAGCTGGAGAACAACCAGATAAGAATACTGAAGTATCAACAACTCCTCAAGAAACTACCACCACTACTCAAACTACAAATAAATTTCCAACTGCAAACGCCGGAAGCGACTTTGAAACAAAAGTTGGCGATGCAGTTCATTTTGACGGAACAAAATCTACTGATGATGACGGAAACATAGTGGCGTACAAATGGGACTTTGGAGATGGTACTTCTTCAAATGACGCAGAACCCCTTCACCAATATGCAACAACAGGAGTATTTAAAGCAACACTGACAGTCACAGACGACAAAGGAGGCACTGGGCAGGATGTAATGTATGTAACTGTAAAAGAGGCGCAGTCCCAATCTCCAATCAAAGGCGTTCCTGGATTTGAACTACCAGGATTACTTGGGGGATCCACAGTTGCTTACTATTTAATATCCAAAAGAAAGAGAAAATAAATAGTTAACTTTATATTTTTTCTTTTATTTTAATTTTTTAGGTGATATAATGTATCCAAAGATGGATCAAAGAAAAATGCAGAAGATGATGAAACAGATGGGAGTATCTACAAAAGATATCCCTGCGGAGAAAGTTATTATTTTTACAAAAGATAAGAAAATGGTCTTTGAAAATCCTCAATTAACAGAAACTACAATGATGGGTCAAAAAACTTATCAACTTGCTGGTAACTACAGAGAAGAGCTAAAAGAAGTAGAGATTGCAATAAATGACGATGATATAGATCTAGTAGTTGCCCAAACAGGTGTAGATAAAGAAAAAGCAAAAAATCTTTTATTAAAAAATAAAGGAGATATTGCCGCTACTATCATGGAGCTTCAGAAATAATTATAATGATTTTTTCATTATTTCTATGGCTTCATCAATCTCCTTTTTTGATACTATTAATGGCGGAACAAGTCTAATTACTTTGTCTCGTGTGCAATTTATTAGTAGATTATTGTCAAAACATCTTTTTACAAAATCACTGCATAAATCATCAAATTCTATTCCAACCATAAGGCCCATACCTCTAAGATCCTTAACGTGGGGCATATCCAACATAAATTCTAGTTTATTAAGTAAGTAATCCCCCATCTTTTTAGAATTTTCAATTAATTTTTCTGATTCGATAGTGTTCATTACCGTTACTCCAACAGAGGTAGCTAGAGGATTTCCCCCAAAAGTAGTCCCATGATCTCCTGGTTTTAAAACATCAGATACTTCTTTTTTTGCAACAATCGCCCCTATTGGCACTCCTCCGCCAAGGGCTTTGGCTAAAGTCATTATATCAGGCTCAATATCATAGTGCTGGAATGCAAACCATTTTCCAGTTCTGCCTATACCACACTGTACTTCATCAAAAACAATCAATATTCCTTTATCCTCTCTAAGGTCAGAAAGTGTTTTCATGAATTCTTTTGAAGCGATATTAATTCCACCTTCCCCTTGAACAGGCTCAACTAAGAAAGCAGCAGTTTTACTATTAACTTTCTCAGCAATATCATTTACATCATTAAATTCTGCTTTAACAAATCCAGAGGGGAACGGTCCAAATCCTGCCCGATATTTGTCCTTGTCAGTGGTCATTAGTGTTGCAATTGTCCTCCCATGAAATGAATGTGAAAAATAAATTATCTCATCTTTTCCTTTCTGGGATTGAAAACGTCTTGTAAGTTTTATTGCTCCTTCATTAGCTTCAGCTCCACTATTACAAAAGAATGCCCTGTCAAGGCCAGACGTTTCACACAGTTTTTTCCCCAATAGGTACTGGGAAGGAATATGGTAAAAGTTACTCACATGAATTACTTTTCTCACCTGTTCGGATATACTTTTTACAATTTGTGGGTGTGCGTGTCCAAGACAATTAACGGCAATACCTGCTAAAAAGTCAAGATATTTTTTACCGTCTGTTGAATATATATAGCACCCTTCTCCCTTTTCCACTACCAATGGAAATCTTCCATATGTATTAAACACATAATTACTTTCCAATTTTTTTGCTTCTTCTAAGTTCATAATCTCACCTTAAGTATGGTATTCCGCATTAATTTTAACATAGTCATATGATAGATCGCAGCCCCAAGATTTGGAGGAATAATCCCCTAAGTTCATATTTATTACTATTTTAACAAAAGCCTTTTGTAGTGCTTTTCTCGATTCACTTTTGGGAACACCTGCTGCCTTTCCATTTTTTACAATCAATAAATCTCCGATCCATACGTCTAATTGAGTTAGGTCCATTTCAGCTCCTGAGTACCCCACGGCCGCTACAATTCTGCCCCAATTTGGATCTTCTCCAAAAATAGCGGATTTGACTAGGCTTGAGGAAATAACTGCTTTCGATGCTATATCTGCATCTTCTTGACTTTTGGCACCAATGCATTCACATTCTACTAGCTTTGTCGCCCCTTCTCCATCTCTTGCAATCTTCTTAGCTAACTCTATGCAGACATAGTCCAAAGATTTTTTAAAACTGTCAATTTTTTCTTTTGAATCAATATTTACGTTTGAAAGACCATTGGCCATTATAATCAATGAATCATTTGTGCTAGTGTCACCATCAACAGAAATGCGATTAAATGATTTGTTTACTGAGGATAAAAGTGATTCTTTTAGAATATCTGAAGGAACATTGGCATCTGTAAAAATAAAACATAACATAGTTGCCATATTTGGATGTATCATCCCACTTCCTTTTGTAATTCCAGATATTATATACCCGTCATTTTCGATTGTTATCTCTTTTTTAACAAGGTCAGTTGTTAAAATAGCTGTTGCTATATTCTCTGAAGCACAAGGAGAACTCTCAAGCATCGGTACAGTTTTTTCAATTGCACTTTTCATTACGTCCATTGGTATGGGCACTCCTATTATACCTGTAGAAAATACAAGACAGTTTTCATTTTTTATTCCTAATTTTTTACTTGCATACTCTGCCGTAAACAAAGCGTCTTTTATTCCTTCATCTCCTGTGCAGGCATTTGCAAACCCGCTGTTGCATACGATTGCTTGTGCCTTTCCATCAGAAAGAAACTCACGATCCACCATAACAGGGGCGGCCGCTGCTTTATTTTTAGTAAATACACCTGCAGCATTACACAATTTTTCAGAATAAATAATCGTGAAATCTAGTTTTTCTTTTTTAAAGCCGGCATGAACACCTTGGCCCTTTATTCCTTTTACCTTTGTGATACCACCATCCATAATATTCATTAAATCCCCTTTAATTAAGTATAATGAAAGATATATAAGATTAATGTTAATTTACTGACATTTTGAATATAAAAAATAAAAAAAGATAGGTATTTGAAATAAATTCTACGAATATATCTTCTAAATGTTTTATTTTATACGAAATACTGTTTTATAAATAAAAATATAACAATATAGCGGTATAAGGGGATAGTTTGAATAAAATAATTCTAGTAATTACTTTTTGTGCCGCAATATTGGCATCTGGATGTGCATCTCAAGAGAATATTAAGGAGTTGAAGTCTGTTGAGATTAGAGAATACAACGGAGAAAATCTTTCTTCATTTATAGAAGTTAGAGATGTTTCCATTAAAGGGCCACAGAAGATAGATATATCCACTTATAGATTGGAAATATCTGGATTAGTTAAAGAACAAAGAATTTACACATATGATCAAGTCATAAATACTCATCAAAAGTATCAGAAAGTTGTCCAAATAAATTGTGTTGAAGGCTGGAAATCAATAAATCTTTGGGAAGGAATATTACTAAAAGATATTTTTGATGAAGTCAGTCTAGACCCAAAAGCAAAAACCGTAATATTTTATGCATATGATGGTTATTCAACTTCACTTCCATTGGATTATATAATTAATAAAGACATAATCATCGGGTATAAAATAAATGGCGTAACGCTCACCCCCGATATAGGTTATCCATTCATTTTAGTTGCCGAAGATAAATGGGGATACAAGTGGGCAAAATGGATTACAAAAATTGAAATATCTGATAATCAGGATTTTAGAGGATACTGGGAGAGTAGGGGCTACAGTAATGATGCAGATCTAAACAACTCATTTTTTGATTAATTCACTTCTTAGAAAACCTTAAATCTTGTGCATTATACTTAATAACATGATGAATCCAAATAAAAAATCATTATTACAAATTTTTAATCTATTGGCAGTTTTTGCAACTATTTTTGTTAACTTTCTTGCAAATGCCCTTCCCTTGAATGGAAAGTATACTGGGGAGCTTTCTGATTCTTATCCAAATCTCTTCGTACCTGCGGGGCTTACCTTTGCAGTATGGGGGCTTATATACCTCCTTTTAATATTTTTCGGATTTTATCAGGCAAGAGATTTATTTAAAAAAGAAAAAATTTCTATGCCATTCTTAGATAAAATATCGTATTATTTTATCCTAGCAAGTATTGCCAATATCTTGTGGATTTTTGCTTGGCATTACGAAAAAGTGGCGCTGTCCTTAATACTTATGATGGTGCTTTTCTTATCACTTCTTACAATATTTTTGAGATTAGATATTGGGAAAACAATACTAGCAAAAAAAGAAAGATTTTTTGTCCAGATGCCATTCAGTGTTTATTTGGGATGGATCACAGTTGCAACAATTGCAAATGTTACAGCTCTCCTAGTATCAATTAACTGGGATGGATTTGGGGTCAGTCAAGTAATTTGGACAATGATTGTAATTATTGTTGCCCTAATTATCACGCTTTTGATGATTATCACAAGAAAGGATGTGGCTTATAGCCTTGTTGTAGTCTGGGCATTATTAGGAATTTACATTAAGAGAACTGATATCTCCTCTGGAATCCAAAATGATATAGCATTGACAGCTGCAGTATCTGCAATACTGATAGTCTTGGCAATAATTGTAGAAGTTGGAATGGATACCTTTATGAAAAAACAAAAATCTTAATTTTTATTCTTTTTCTTCACATTCAATGTGCACACATTAATAGGCATTATACTCCGATTGACTTATAGCTTTAACCATATCTTATCGTAATATTCCAGCTTTTAGTTCCGCAAGATTCTTTTCAATTGCAACATATATCAATGAGACTATAGAAGAATAAAAACTCCGTACTGATCTTCTTTTGTATAAGAGATTCAAAGGATTCTTCCTCATGAATAGTATCTTTAAGCTTTATCATAACGATTCTCCCATGTATACAGGGAATCGTTTTGAGCTCTTTTCTTTCTTCCACCAAATAGTATTATTAAAATAGCGCCCCCAACAAATCCACCAAGATGCGCCATATAAGCAACTCCTCCATATGGATCAGTAAAATTGAATAATAACTGTAGAACAAACCATATCACAAGGTAATAAAGGGCCTCAACTTTATATATTCTAATAAATCCAAAAGGTATTATTGTGCTAATTTTATTTTTTGGGTAAAGAATTATATATGCGCCTAGAACCCCCGATATCGCCCCGGATGCACCTACCGTTGGGATAATTGAATCAATATTAAATGCCATATGTGAAAAGGCAGCGATAATCCCACAGAGTAGATAAAAGATAAGGTATTTTGCCTTTCCAATAGTTGCTTCAATATTATCGCCAAATATTATAAGAAACCACATATTTCCTAAAAGATGGCCCCACCCGCCATGCATAAACTGATGAGTAATAATTGTCCAAGGTTCTATACCTAAAAGAAAATTTTTTGGAACAAAAGCAAATATGTTGTTTAATGAGTCTCCAGTAAGAAAATTAATTGCATATAAGACAATATTTGAGATTATCAATCCATATGTGATATAAGGTCTTTCCACCGAAAAATTTTCGTCTGCAATAGGGAACATATTACCTTGTCATTAATTAATATTTATAAGGTTTTAGAATATTAAAATAAATCTAATTTATTTACCCTTAAAAAGATTAATAATGAATTATAATTAGATTCTAAGTTATAAAATAACTCTATTTCTGATTTAAAGTTATAATTAATGTTTTATCTTTTTTTAATTAAGTTATTAGTAATCAATTTGATTAATACTTTCTATTAAAGGATTAAAGGTGTATTTGTCTAATAATTACGGCACAAAACGCTTAAATACCCATATTATAGTTTTGAATCATGGTGCCTAAAAGAGTGTTCTTTGTTAAAGGAAAAGGAGTTCACAAAGACCAACTTCAGTCTTTTGAGCTTGCACTAAGAGAAGCCGGAATAGAAAAATGCAATCTTGTTTATGTATCAAGTATTCTTCCCCCTCATTGTGAGATTATACCGAGAGAGGAAGGACTTAAATGCTTGAAAGCTGGACAAATCACTTATTGTGTAATGGCAAGAAATGCTACAGATGAGCCTCATAGACAATTATCCTCTGCAGTAGGTCTTGCTGTGCCAGCAGAGAAAGGAACTTATGGATATTTAAGTGAAGTCCACATGTTTGGGCAAGATGAAAAGTTTTCTGGAGATTATGCGGAAGACCTTGCCGCTACGATGCTAGCAACGACTTTGGGTATAGACTTTAATCCAGATACGGCTTGGGATGAAAGAAACGAGATATACAAAGCAAGTGGTAAAATAATTGACAGTGAAAGCATTGCCATTGCAACTAAAGGCGACGCATGTGGTAAATGGACAACCGTCTTAGCTGCTGCAATATTCTTGATGGATTAACATTTCTTTTATTTATTATAATACTAATTTTTATATCAACAATAAGACATTTATTATTTTCTATTTATATTTTCCAAACGAATTACATGAAACTTCTTAAAAAATCTTTTGTGTCTTCTGAATCAATCCATCCCCTGTCTAATCCCTCTATCAAATCTTCAATTTTGTCTACTTGATTTAGTATTCTTTTATTCATTCTTTCATCTTCTATTTTAAGTTCGGCGTAGCCACTTATAATAGATAAGGGATTCCTTATGTTGTCAATTAAAAAGGCAATATATTGTATATTTTCTTCAAGTTGAAGCTGAGCTTTTTTTCTATCTGTAATATCCATAATTGCGATAATGTTTCCATTTTTAGGATTTGATGGATCCAGGGGACTGCTTCTAAGATGGCAATCAAAAACACTTCCATTTTTTCTTTTCCATCTTGTTTCTATATCTACCATTTTATTTTCTTCGTGGCTCATTTCTAGTTCTCTGCCTACATGAGTATATTCTTTTTCTTGTTCATATAATAATTTAGTATCGTTATTATTAAGCTCTTCATAAGAATAACCAGTCATTTCGCACATTCTTGGATTACACCATTGTATTTTTCTATCATTAATAAGTCCAATACCAATAGGGGCGGCTGCGAATATTCCATTTAGAGTGTTTTCTCTTGTTTGAAGTTCTTCTTGAATTTTTTTCCTTTCTGTTATGTCAATGCCCATTTCTACAGTAAGCATAGTTCCATCATAATCTTTGAATGGAAAATCGTAAATTTGGTAAGTTTTTCCATTGATTTGAGTTCTTTCACTAATATTTATTTTATTAGTTGAGAACACACCTAAAACAGGGCATGATGAACACGGCTCTTGGCTTCTATCTTCTAAACCATGGAATATCTTATGACAACTTTTTCCATCAGCCAAATCAAAATTATCTCTTAGATATCTATTCACGAATTTCATTGAAAGATCTGGGCCATAAACACATACATATGCAGGTAATTCTTCCAATAGAGAATACAATCTTTGCCTACCTGCAGTTATTGCTTCTAGTACTGTTCTTTTTTCCTTAATATTATTTAAAATTAAATGGCCCTTTATGCAATGCCCTTTACTATCATAGGCAATTTTGCCATTAATAGAAAACAAAATTTTTTTGTCACACTTCTTTAATATTTCAAACTCTACATTTTTTGCAACACCTTCTTCAAGGAAATTGTCTAAAAAATTTGTAAAATCATCAAGATAGTCGGGGCTAATAAATTTATTTAAATAATTTCCAATAAGTTCTTCTTCAGAATAATTTAAGTATTCAAGACAGATTCTATTAGCTTTTATAATCCTCCCGTGTTTATCAATTGAGATATAACCCAGAGGGGCGTTATCAAAAAGAAATTTGTAGCATTGATAATCTTCTTTGAGTTGTGCGATATCTTCTAACAATTGTTCTTTAGATTTCTCTTCATCTTTCATTTATGTATTCCCTGCCTAAGATATATAAATATTTTAACATTATAGAATACTTTGTATTAGGATTTTTTGCATGCCAATTTATTTATATAACTCCAACTATTTATTAATTCTTCCCCAAGGGCACACCTTTAAACATATGCCACAAACCATAACATCTAAATCAGGATCTTTTGAAAATTCTTGAAGTTTCGAAACACATTTATCTATGTCAAGGGCAATTTCTCTTTTCTTGGGATAGTCCTTGAAACTAGTAATTTTTAATGCTCCAACAATGCAGCTATCAATGCAATTTTGACATTCGCCACATTTGTTCTCTAAAGGTTTCCCCATTTCAAGAGGGGCATCTGTCAATATTGATGCAAAACGGATTCTTGGGCCATATTCTTTGGTTATTAAATTTAATGATTTTCCAATCCAGCCTACGCCAGCAGTTCTTGCAATAGCCCGGTGGGATATAAAACTCCTCCATTTCAAGTCTTTGAGAGGTTTTGATGCAGGTATGGGGAGCGCTTTATATTTTTTGGATTCTAAAAATCTTGAAAGACTGTAAGCTATAAAATCTAATCTGTCATTAATCATAACATAATGTTTTGCATAGATTGGCCTACTTTCTGGAAGTTTTTCAATAACTTCGTCCGGAGCTTTTAATCCTATGCTAATACCTCTGGAATAGTTTTCTAGTAGATTTTTGGGGTGGGTGTCATATTCTCTTAGTAACTCTAGATCTGCAATTCCAAATGTGTCGACACCAAGTTTATATGCCTGCTCTATTAATTCGCAAGTTAGATCAGAATCAATTCCCTCAGACGTTTCACTTTTTTTCATATGAATAACGTTATTATACGTTATATAAATATATTGCAATCTTTTATTACTCTTTCATTGCCAAATAATTTGATATAAGAATTAATCCGCCGCCTACAAATATACTTGAATTAAGATACTGGCTAAATACTAACATGGCTACGATAGATGCAACAACTGGCTCCAGAAGGAGTATTATACCGGCTTTAGATGCTTCTACTTCTTCGATAGCTTTGTAAAATAAGGAGTTTGGCACGAATACAGCAATTAGACAAAATAAACCAAAATACGCCCAATAAATAGTTGGGAAATTATAAGACAGTCTTGTTAGGTATTCATTATTATAGAAAATTTTAATTACGGGGAATAAAACTATTAACCAAATTAGCGATATAAAAGAATAAGCTGATAAAGTATTTATGTAATAATCTTTATTAACTCCTGTCTTTCTAGCAAAGATGACCCATAAAGAGAGGAATATTCCGGCTAGTAAAGAAGAAATCAACCCTTTTGTACTACCAACATTACTAATATTCCAAGGAGAAAGAAGAAAAACGACGCCAAGAAATGCAACAGTCACTGCTAATAATTTCATTTTAGTTATTTTTTCATTAAGGATTAATCTCCCAAAAAAAGTTGTCCATATGGGTTGAGTGTAAAGTAATATGGCAACAATAGCCACAGGAGTCCCAAAAATAACCCCTCCATATTGTGTCAATTGCAATAAAGCACCAATAAGCCCATACAGTAAAAAAAATAAAATATTATCTCGATTAAGGGGAAATGTTTTTTTAATAGCAATTATGGGTAGAGTATACAAAAAAAGGAACAATAAAGGATAGACTGAGATATCATAAAGAGAAAAACCAAGATTTGAAAAAAACTGTCCTCCTGGTATTATTAGACCAAAAAAAATTGCAGAAATGACAATGGTCCAATAGTTTTTTTTCATGAAATGATGATAAATAATTTGCTTATTAAATTATTCCTAGTCTTCAAGAGCAAAGTATATTCTTCTGTTGTTTTTTCCCTTATTGACAGCTTCAAGGAATATAATCTTGCCGATTTCCTTCAAACTTTTTACATGGCATCCGCCATCAGCTTGAGCATCAAATCCTTTTATATCTACTATTCTTAATTTCTTAACTTCATGAGGAAAATCCATAGCTAGTTTGAATAGAGATGTATCCTTTTTAGCCTCTTCAATATCTTTGTAATAAATATCTACAGGTAGATCCTTCTTTATAATTTCATTTGCTTCATCAATTATTTTCTTGATAAACTCCATATCAAATTTTTCCATATTGAGATCAATTCTCCCTTTCTCGGATGTTAATTGATTGCCAGTTATTAATAAGTTGTAATTTCTATTAAATATACCAGAGATAAGATGGGCCGCTGTATGATATCTCATTAATCGGTATCTTCTGTTCCAATCTATAGTACAATGCACTTCATCTCCTAATATAAGCCCTTCTTCATCTGTTTCATGGCTTATCTCTCCTTCAAATTTACCCACATAGATAACCTTGTACTCTTTTCCATTTTTTTTACTTATGATTTTACCAGTGTCCCATTCTACCCCTCCACTATTTGGATAAAATGAAGTTTTGTCTAATATTATGTATTTCCCTTTAGCAGAGATTACATTTGCATCAAATTCTTTTAAGTAAGAATCTTCCATGTACAAACATTCAGCCATTGACTCACCAGAAATTTAAATCTTAAAAAAATAAAATATAAAAAATTTAGAATAGTCCAAATCCGCCTAAGATTATGATGAATATCGCTAAGGGAGCTACTATTCTGCATATCCATATCCAAATTGGCTGAAATGTGAATGGTCCATGTGCGGTAGTTTCTTTCTTTGCGATTTCGGGAATTATCCAACCAACAAAGAGCGATATTAATAATCCACCCACAGTTAATAAGATATTATTAGCCACGAAATCCAAGAAGTCTAAGAAACTCATTCCCAAAATGTTTATAGAAACTGCCCCTTGGGATAATGCAGATGGTATACCTAATAGAAGTATTGATCCGCCTATTATTAAAGCTGCCTTATGCCTTGGCCATTTGAGATTGTCTATTACATATGCTACGACCACTTCTAGTAATGAAATTGCAGATGTAATTGCAGCAACACATAGAAGTAGGAAGAACAATGCAGACCATATTTGGCCTCCGGGCATCATTGCAAATACCTTAGGTAGTGTAATGAATGTAAGCCCCGGTCCAGCGCTTGGTTGAGCCCCAAATGCAAAAACTGTTGGAAATATAACGAATCCGGCAAGAAAAGCAGCTCCAGTATCCAATAATGTTATAGTTGCAGCGGCTCTTGGTAATGATTCTTTCTTTGATTTTATATAACTACCATATGTAATCATACACCCCATTCCCAATGAGAGCGAGAAGAAAGCTTGACCAAGTGCAGCAAGAATAGTTTTTCCTGTAACCTTAGAAAAATCTGGATTAAGGTAGAAGTTTATGCCTGCAAGTGCTCCTGGCAATGTAACTGCTCTAATAATTAATATTGCTAAGAGTATGAACAATGCTGGCATTAATATTTTGCAAGTGTCTTCTATTCCTTTTCCAACGCCCCTATATACTACAAATATTACGATTGCCATAAAGATAGCGTGATACAAAACTGTTTGGGGTCCATTAGCAATGAAACTAAGGAAATAGCTTGTTGAATCAGTACTTGTAGATATCATGCCAGTAAATGAACTGAGTATATATTTTATTGTCCATCCACCAATTACAGAGTAATATGATAGAATAACAAATCCTGCAATTACTCCCATCCAACCAGCTATCTGCCATGGTCCACCTTTTAGTTTTTGAAATGCACCAACAGCATTTAGATTTGTGTGTCTTCCTATTGTAAATTCAGCTAACATGACTGAAATTCCAATAGTTAAAACAATTAACAGATATATAAAGACAAATGCAGCTCCACCGTTTGCACCGGTAAGATAAGGGAAACGCCATATATTACCAAGTCCAATGGCAGAACCAGCAGCAGCTAGCCAAAAGCCCATTTTACTGCCCCATGTTTCTCTTTCCATTTTTTCAAACCTCCTTTTTTTAGTCTAATAAACTAAGTTAAACTTAGTTTATCAAGACATTGTCTAATTTTTTATTAACTAGTATATAAGTTTTACCAATTTTCTTTTACTTTATCTAATATTTACCAAAAATAATTATTTTTCGTATTCCCGATAAATTAAATTATTCTAATTGTATTTATTATTTAATATAAATATATTTTCATTATTAATTTATTAAATAAGGGAAAAAGATAAATAATTTTGAGTATAGTATTATATGGTGAAAATATGAAAAATATTGTCGAAACGGCCATTGCGGCAGGAAATTTTAAAACGTTAGTTGAAGCGGTAAAAGTTGCGGGATTAGTAGATGTATTAAGTGGACCTGGACCATTTACAGTTTTTGCACCACAAGATAGTGCATTTGCAGCACTCCCCAAAGGTACAGTCGAAAGTTTACTTAAAGATAAGGCAAAGTTAACTGAAATATTGAAATATCATGTTGTATCCGGAAAACATGACCTTTCAGAATTAAGAAAACTTTCTGGAATGCATGGTGGACTGAACAAAGTAAAGACATTACAAGGCAAAGAGCTTAAAATATCTTCGGCCAAATCAACTGCAGGTTCAAATGAAATTGAAACGGTAATGCTTGAAAATGCAATTGCCATAAAACCTGACATTCTATGTTCAAATGGAATATGTCACATGATTGATAAAGTCTTGATTCCAAAATAAGAAAAAATTATTTTTATTTTTTAAAAATACAAAAAAATTAAAAAGTATTTAAGCAATTTGAGAGCCTGCGCTCATGTTTCTATAGGCTTCAGATTTTGCAAGTTCTTTTCCTGCCAAGACATCGTCTATTCTAAGTATCATTACTACTGATTCTGATGCACTTTTTATTGCCTGCTCTTTTAATTTTAAAGGCTCAACTACTCCTGCTTTTAACATGTCTTCTACTTTTCCATTTTTGATATTTATTCCCATTGATTTTCCATTGTCTTTATTGTGGGCCGCCCTAAGATTTACTAGCATGTCTATCATGTCAAGACCGGAATTGTCTGCAATCGCTTTTGGTATTCCTTCTAAAGCCTCAGCAAATGCCTTAACTGCAAGCTGTTCTCTACCTTTTACAGAATTTGAGAATGTAGCCAATCTTTTAGCAATTTCCATCTCTGTAGCTCCAGCTCCAGTGCAAATAATTCCTTCTTTGACAACAGTAATTAATACGCCTATTGCATCATCTAAGGCTCTTTCGACAGTTTCAACGAATTGCTTTGTTCCGCCTCTGATTAAGATACTTGCGGCTTTTGGATCGACGCAACCTTCGATAAAGGTCATATACTCATCGCCGACTTTTCTTTCTTCAACTAATTCTGCTTTTCCTAAATCGCTTGGTTCAAGGTCAAGGGCCATATTTACTATTCTAGCACCAGTGGCCTTTGATATCTTCTTTATCTCTTTTTCACTTACACTCTTTAGCGCATATGCGCCAGCTTTAGAAAGATAGGATAGTGCGCCGTCATCTATACCTTTTTGACATATTATAACATTTGCACCAGCGTTGATAATTCTATCAACCATTCTTTTTAGCATAAAATCTTCTTGATCTATAAAGCCCTGTACGTTTGCAGGTGAAGTTATTCTTATTTTGGCATCGATACCTGTTTTTTTAACTTGAATTGGGCTTGTGAGTATAGCTATTTTTGCATTTTTGATTTTTTGAGGCATTGAGTCATAGGCTCTATTTTCATCTACAAGTAGTCCTTTGACAATAGCAGAATCCTCTAAGCCGCCCCCTTCTTTTATTGTAATCTTTATATCGTTTTTAGAAACTGAATTTATTCCCTCTTTGGTATTTGTTGCTATTTTCACTGCCTCTACTGCTATTTTGGCTAACTTTTCAATCGATTTTTCAGCACCTTTGCCGGTCATAGAAGTTTTTGCTATTTCTAGAAGGATTTTGTCATTATCCATTGATATTTTTTCCCCTATCTCTTTTAGGATGCTAAGTGCTTTTTCTGTAGCGATATTGTATCCAGTTGTTATCGATGTTACGTGAACATCTTGGTCAATTAAAGATTCTGCTTTCTTTAGTAATTCTCCTGCCAATACAACCGCTGTTGTAGTTCCGTCTCCTACTTCTTGATCTTGAGCCCTTGCAACTTCAACAATCATTTTAGCTGCTGGGTGTGATATGTCTATTCTATTAAGAATAGTCGCACCATCATTAGTTATCATTACATCTCCAGAGTTTTCCACAAGCATTTTGTCCATTCCTCTGGGTCCTAAAGTAGTTTTTATTATTTCGGCAACGATTCTGCCGGCCATAATATTCATTCTAAGAGCTTCTTTTCCCTTAAATCTTTGAGATCCTTCTGGCTGGATTCCAATAGGTTGTTTCATATTTGCCATATTATCACCTTTTATTTTTAAGTGAATAATTAATTGTTCTAAATAACGCACTATCCAAATAAAAATACTATTATTTGTTCTAAGTAACTAAAAACTATTTAAAAAATTAACGGCGTATTTTTATCTGTTATACAATTTGATATTCTGAAATGATCTAGTCGAATTTTGATTCTAAACTGTCCAGCACCACTATTTTTTTATATTTAAATATTTATTTAACCATACTTTGTTTTATTTTATTTCATTTTTTATATAAAAGAATTAGTCGGCATAATATTATTTTTATTTCTTAAAGTATTGTAATCTCAAATATGGCTTAATTTGGGAATAAATTTGGAATATCTTTTTAAAAGAATTGAATTTGATTTGATTATCGATTTTATGAGAAAAACATCAATTTTTTTATTAACTTTATTTATATTTATTATTATTGATCTTAATTTTGTCTATTCGTGGGATGATTGCCCATTTGGGGAAACAGATTCTAATTGCGTTTATCCTGGCGATTGTGGGAAATATGTTGATACTAATAATAATATAGTATGTGATAGATCAGAGCCGACCCCGGGCACAATTCAAAATAAATCTTTAATAATCCCACAAGATGTAACTCTTCCCGAGATCAAAGGTAATGTAATTAAAACTATGTCTATCGAAGAAGTTGCTAATGCTTATTCTATTGATACCAAAGAACTGATGGATAGATTAAAAATTAATGTTTCACCTAAAACAAGAATAGAGAGCCTAAGGCCATATGGTATTACCAATAGCCTGGTAAAGGAACAGGCCGAGGCATTATTTATAGAATCCAATAAAAAAATATATGGCGATAGTACTATAATAAATTCTGGTCATTTTAATGACGAATTAGAACCAATAAATCATCTAGAAAAAATATTGAAAGAAGATCTTTTAGTCACATTTGGGTTAATGTTATTAGGCACGCTCTATTTTTTCAAATTAAGAAGAAAAGAAATAAGATATTTGGCATTGGCTATATCTTTAATATATCTTGGATTTATTCGTGGCGGATGCCTTTGTGTAGTGGGGTCTTTACAACAACTTGCTTTGTATTTAATAGGGGCTACAAGAGGTAATTATATTTACTGGTCTTTATTATTCATATTGCCAATAGGATTCTCCGTTGTATTTGGTAGAGTATTTTGTGGATATGCCTGCCCTATCGGCGCTTGGCAACAGCTTTTGGCAGAAATAGGTAACAAATTAACAAAATTCAGAATGCCACAAAAATTAGACAAAGTTCTAAAATATTTCAAATATTTTTTTGCTTTAATAATCGTGGCGATAGTCGTGTCTACCAAGTATCCTTTTTTCCAAAAAATTGATCCATTTTCTTACCTGTTCTCATTTAATTTTACATTATATGGGATAATTTCCATAGCTATCGTCTCTGGAGCATCACTACTAATCTCAAGGCCATTTTGTAGATATATTTGTCCATATGGGGCCGTATTAGCTATATTTTCCAAATTCTCGATATACAAAATAAAAGCGAAGAACGGTTGCAAGAACTGTACACTTTGTGATAGAGTGTGCGAAACAGAAGCAATTACAAAAGGGATTGTCGATCAATCTGAATGTATACGATGCAAAAAATGCATTGATACCTGTAAATTTGGCGTTCTAAAATAAATTTACCTTTATTAAGATTCAAATTGTATTATTTCTAATTTTATTTTCATGTTAAATAAATCTTAATTTTTTTAAATTTAATCCAAGGAAAACTTTAAATATCATAAGTTCAAATGTGAATTGAATTTAAATTGCTAAATTCTCAAAGGTGAATTAAATGGACATCAATGTTAAATTGAAATATACAAGCACTATTATGAATGCTTGGCTTTACGGAGTTGAAAATACCGCAAATATATTCTTTGATAAACCAAAACTTTTTTACAGGAGATGGGGGACCATAGCTATTAAGCCATTTATCGAATCTTGGAAAGACCTTGGCATGGAATTCCAAAAAGGGCTTAGCCCATACAATACTGCAAAAATGTTTATTGAAGCACTTGTCAAAGCAGAATTTTTTAATAGTGCTGATTTTGAAATGGCAGGCGACGACAATAATTTTACTTTTAAAGCAATTAATTGCCCATACAAATCTCACTGCACGAGACTAATTGACGAGGGAAAAGAAATAGCATGTCTTAGGGCTATAACATTACTTGGGGCAATGGAATTCAACAAAGAAGGTGAATCTCTAAAATATATGTATAAATTTGAATTTAACAAAGAAACTCCTTGTTTAGTTTCATTTGAAAAATTTAAAGATTGATATAAAGATGTGATCTAATGGCCAGTCGAATAGAAAAATTAACTGAAATGTTAAAAGATCTAAGTGGGGCATCTCCCGATATAGAAGCATCAGCTATAGTTTCAACAGATGGATTGGTAATAGCTAGTGCTTTACCTCATGATGTTGAAGAAGACCGTGTCGCTGCAATGTCTGCAGCTATGCTTTCGCTAGGTGAAAGAACTTCAAAAGAGCTCATGAAAGGAAGTCTTGAAGAAGTTTTTGTCAAAGGGCAGAATGGGTATATACTTCTCATGGGCGCAGGTGAAGAAGCAGTTCTCACTGCTTTAGCTAGAAAAGATGCGAAATTGGGATTAGTTTTCCTAGACATGAAAAGGGCTGCTGAAGAGATAGGGAAAGTAATCTGATGGCCTTATATAGTCTAAGGAAAATGTTCAATCAACTTTTTATAGATTGTATTTATCTCTTTTAGTTTTTCTTCCGCCTTTTTTATAGTTGCGTCACTTTTATTTAGATTTTTATCGGGGTGTAGAAGATCAACCCAATACCTATACTGTTCTTTTATCAATTCTTTGGTTATGGTTCCATTATCGTCCAATTCAAATTTGATAACTAGCTCTTTAATTGATATTTCATCAATTACGCTTTTTTTCTTTTCATGTTTCTCTTTCTTCTCTTCTCTTGTATACTCTTGATATTTTTCATAAGACTTCTTGTGACCTTCTTCTGTTCTTTGATTTCTTATTCTTTCAAAATATGTTCTTATAGTGTTTTCATCAAAATTAATAGAGTTATATCCACTTCTTATAAGACTTAAAGCGATGTCAAGTATTTCCTTCATTTTCTGAGAATTATAATTTTTAGAAGCTGCTTCATATTGAGTTTTTAATATTAAAAACAGTTTATCTGTGACATAACTAATTCTTATTTTGTTAACTTGATGTTTCGATGCTATCTTCAATGCTTTTTCTAAATTGAGGATAGCTTCTTCATATTTGTCATATTCTTCATATGCACATGATTTTTGGTAGTACGATTTAATTATTCCATCAATCGAATCGTTTATGTATCTACTAGAATGGCCCTTATCCTCTTTTGCCAGTTCTAGAGATTTTTCAAATGTTGAAATTGCATCATCATATCTGCTCTTTTCAAGAAAATTTTTACCTTTTGTATTGTATCCTCTAATCAGATTATTTTTTGATTCAATGTAGTCTTCTGAATCATTTCCGTATATTTGCAGTGTCATGTCCAAAATTTTTTTTAGATTAGATATGGCTAAATCATAAAGCCCTTTATCTATTTGATTAAAAGCAAATAAAGTTAGTATTTTTGCTATATTTTTTTTTGCAGATTTTGCAGTCTCTGTTTCAATGCCCATATCATTAGTAATTTCTATCGCTTTATCTATGGCATTGATCGCATCTTCAAATCTGTCCCGTTTAGCGAAATATTCTCCCTTTTGATTGTAGCACATTATTAAATTGTTTAGAGCTTCTTTAGTTTCCTCAGATTTTTTGCCACTATTTTCCACACAAAAATCTAAGATTTTTTTAAACGAAACTATCGCATCATCAAATTTATTCTGATTTAAGCTTGAAGATCCTTTTTCAAAATAGGATTTTTTTAAACTTTCTTTTATATTTTTTATTTCTTCTGGTTTAATCGTGGGAATATTTAATGATTTTTCTAATGCTATTTTGAAATATGAAATTGCCTCATCATAAGAAGAATTCTGTAAATAATCAAGGGCCTTTTTTTCAAATAGCCAAACTACTTCCTCTTTTGAAATAATATCTATTTCTTTCTTTAATTCATGAATCTTATCATTAATTTCATTTGTTTTTTTATAATTTCCTTTATTCAAATATTTCTCATAAAGGGATGTATATTCAGAAATAAGTACATTTCTTATGAATTTTACTTTCTCCGGATCTTTATTTTCTTGTTTCTCCTTTACAAGTTGGTCTTCCCAAAAGGATACGGGAACTTTTTTTTTCTTTGCCACACCTTAGCCTCCAAATGTATACTTGTAATAGTCTATTCTTTATATAATGAAGATTAATAAATCATGTTTTAAATCTTATTGAAATAATCATTTATTCTCTTTTTTAGCTTATCTAAATTCTATTTAGGAAAATTATAAACATATAAGGAATATTTATATAGTAATTTAATGAATCTAGTATAATTTTCTTATCGGGGGAACTAAGATCATGGATACAATTCCTAATCAGAATCCAAATGAAGAGATAATCCGCTTATCTATGGAGTTGCAAAAAGAAAAACAGAATAATTTAAAATCGAATAAAAGAATAGAAGAATTACACGAAATTTTGAAAGTGACCAATAAAACACTACGCCATGATATTCTCAACCATTTAGCCACTGCAAGTATGGCTTTAGAAATTTATGAAAAGAAAAAAGATGAAAAATATATTAATAGTGCATTCAAAGGTATTCATCGAGGAGTTGATTTAATTAAACAGATGAAGGAACTTGAACCCCTAATTGAATTTGGGCCTGAACCTCGTCCTATAAATATTAGAGAGATAATAGACTCTGTAATGCCTTCTTATAAAATAAATTATTCAATAAGCGGAGACTGTCAAGTATTAGCTAGCCAAGCAATCACTTTAGTTATTGGAAATCTAGTTAGAAATGCTATTAAGCACGGGAATACAGATCGGATTGATTTCAATTTGGTAACTAATGAAAAAAGTTGCGAGATTATTATTTCAGATTACGGAATAGGAATTCCTTTGGAGTTAAGAGAAAAGCTATTTGATGCAGGATTTAGTCATGCTGAGACTAGGGGCGCAGGAATTGGATTATTCATAGCAAAAAAATTTATAGAACTATATGGGGGAAATATTAGAGTTCAGGATAGTTTACCCCAAGGAACAACTTTTGTTATTACTTTGGAAAGGGCGGTGTGATATCTTTATTAAATAAATAATAGCCATAGGCCAATAAGCATTATGGCAACGCCTAGCAACCTTTCTTTTATATTCTCTTTTAGTATTTTCCCTGCCAAAATAACTGTGATAATCATAGCAGTCATTGAAGCGGGCTCAGCAATACTAACTTCAATGCCTGTAAAAGCAATTAATAAGAATAAGTATGAATATGCATTTAATCCTCCACTTAAAGTTGCAATTTTAGTTTTTTCTTTAAATAATTTAATTGTAGTTGATAAATTTCTTTTAGCTATAATATGTACAAGCAAGAAAAGAGATATGCCTAAATTGAGGTAAAACGCATAGAGTATCGGGGGTGTAATTTTTATCGCATTACCATCAATTGTTCTACCAACCGCAATTAAAAGTGATGCAATTATCATGTATTGGCATGATTTGTCTAGAAGAATTGCTTTAAATGATTCTATAATATTTCTTTTTCTGTTTAGAAATGAAACGCCATAAAATAAGAATAATAATCCAAGTACTTTGAAAAGAGATAATTTCTCGCCTAGAAAAGTCACTGCCAATATCAATAGGAAGAATACATTGAAATTGTATAGTGGGCTTACTAAAGAGGCTTCGCCCTCTGATAATGATTTAACATATAGCCAAAATGCAATCGAATAAACAAAACTACTCAAAGTAACATAAAATAAGATTGAAGTATTAAGTACAATATCTACAAAAAAAAGTGCAGGAAGTAAAAATATTGTTCCCAAACCAAAAAATAGAAAAGTACCACTAATACTATCTGATTTTTCTCCAAGTTTTTTTACTAGAATTCTTTCCCACCCTAATAGAATAATTCTGCCACCTAGGGCGAGATAGGGGATTAGCATAAGATGAGGTATGATAACGAGTATATAAATCTTTAATAAATTATGCGCAAAATTTATATATATCTAAATGCTTACTGTATTTATGTTTGAAGACTATCTGATGGAGCTAGAGCTTCGAGGTCAATCTAAAAATACAATTAGAAATTATGGTTACACTTTGTCCAATTTTTTCGATTTCACGAATAAAAATCCCGAATCAGTTTCTGAATTGGACATTAAACGTTATATGATCCATCTAAAAAATGAAAAAAATGCGACTAATAGAACAATTCATAGGCATCTCAACGCATTGCGTTCTTATTTTAGATACCAAAATATTGACATTGCAGACAAAGTAATGCTGCCAAAACTGTCCAAACCTTTGCCCAAATTTTTAACTAAAGAGGAAATTAAAATTCTTCTCGAGGAGCCTGGTAAATTACGTGATAAATGCTTAATCCGATTGTTGTATTCTACTGGTTTAAGGGTGTCAGAGTTAGTTAAACTTAATAAAAATGATATAAAAACTGAATCAATCCATGTTGTATCTGGTAAAGGATCTAAAGATAGGATCGTATTTGTAGATTCTAAAACTAGAGAAATGTTAGATCGTTATATATTAGAGAGAAACGATACAAACGAAGCTCTTTTTTTGAGCAATCATAATGAAAGAATATCTGCAAGGACAATTCAATGGTTGATAAAGAAATACTCTAAAGAGGCGGGAATTGAAAAAAAAGTTACGCCGCATGTATTGAGGCATTCATTTGCAACTCACATGCTAGAGGGCGATGCGGATATAGTAGTGATAAAGGAACTTCTTGGGCATTCCAATTTGTCTACTACTCAGATTTATACCCATGTAACAGATGAAAGAAGAAAGAAAGTTTATGATAAAGCACATCCTCTATCTAATGAATAAATTTAAAAGCATTTACCAGAGTCTTTAAATTGGTGTTTTTATGAGAATAATTCTTTTAGGTCCGCCAGGTTGCGGAAAAGGAACCCAGGCCGACATTATTTCTAAGGATTTTGATATACCTCATATATCTACTGGAGATATACTTAGAGATAATGTCAAAAGAGGAACAGATGTAGGTAGAAATGCAAAAGAATATATGGATTCCGGATGCCTTGTTCCGGATGAAATCATTATTAGCATGATGAAAGAAAGATTTTTAGAAGATGACTGTACAAAAGGATTTTTGCTTGATGGATTTCCAAGAACCATAGCTCAGGCTGAAGCTTTAGATGATTTGTTAGATCAAATGGATATGTCCTTGGACTATATTGTAAATATTGATGTCAAAGATGAAGATATAATCAATAGAATCTCAAAGAGATTATCATGTCCAAACTGTGGAGAAGTCTATAATTTACTTTTCAAGAAACCTAAGAAAGAGATGTCATGTGACACGTGTGGAGGAAAGCTTCATCAAAGAGATGATGATAAAGAAGAAGTGATAAGAAATAGACTTGATGTTTACAGAAAGCAAACTGCGCCTTTGATATCTTATTACAAAGAAAAAATAAAAAATGTAGACGGTAGTAAGAATATCGGTCAAGTCACAAAAGACATTTTTAAGATTCTAAAATCTTAATTTTATTTATTTTCTATTAATCAGAAGATATATACTCGTCCAAAGTCTTAGTGTTTAACCTTAGTTCTATGTTGTTCCCCGTCGATTTAAGATGTTTTTTTGGCATGTTTTTATAGAAGAGTTTGTGATTTTCTCTTTCTTTTATATATTGGGATTCGTAGTAGACTTGCCATATTTTTTCTATGTCAACTTCCTCGTCTGACCCTATTAATAACTTTACTTTCTCTATTATTTCATCTAGACTCCTTGAATCTTCATATCTTTTGTAGAAATTATCCGAATAATAAGATGCCCAAACTCTATGATCATTGCCTAGGATAATCAAATTCTTTTGAAATCTTCTAGCAAAAATATCTGTAACTAACCTTCCTATTTTATGTTCAGGCTTCATATAACCAAAAAGTATCTTATCATTAATTGAATTGAATCTAACAAATCCCCTCATTCGATGTATCTCTGATCTAACTTCCCCAACTTTTCTTCTAATCTTTACTATTTCAGAATCTGCTGAAGTGTTCAAGTCATGCCAAGATATTTTTGTTGATATTTCTAAAAGAATTGTTGGAACATTCTTATTCATTAAAAGATATTCTGATACACTTATTGAGTCTGACATCCAACCCACCGGTCCAATCTAGAATATTCTCCGCCATTTATTTTCAAAAAAGGCGTGGCATTTTTTACTCGTACTCCTAAGTTTAGAAGCTGCTCTCTTTTGTAAATTTTGTTCTTTTTCCTGTAATTCACAATTCTATAAGCGCTTTTTGGCCCTATCCCTGGAACTCTCAAGAGTTCATCATATGATGCATCATTTGGATCAATGGAGGAATCGAGAGTATTCAATGCAATGAAAAGTTTTGGATCTTTATTATTTAGAAATCCCTCTTCATCAAAGGCTATTTTAATTTCATTTTCAGAAAATTTGTACACTCTATATAACCAATCCATCTGATACAATCTGTGTTCCCGCCATGTTGGCTGTGCAGATAATCCTTCTAAAGATGTTGCGGTGATGGGATTAAAAACTGAATAATATACTCTTTTTAACATCATTTCTTTATATTCTTTAAGGGTCCTTTTGAATATATCAAAATCACTTTCCCCACAAGCGCCTACAACTAGTTGAGTTGTCTGGCCGGCGGGCAATTCTTTTTTTAATTCCAATTTTTTGATGTAATGCTGCCTCTTTAAGATATCATTCACATAATTTTTGGTACTACTTAATTCTGAAAGATAATTCTTAGAGGGAGTTTCAATATTTACGCTTAATCTATCGGCCATCTCGGATGCTTGCTTGATATATTCATAGGACACCCCAGGCAAGACCTTAAAGTGGACGTAACCGGCAAAACTATATTTGTCATTTAAAATTTTTAGAGTCTCTATCATTTTTTCCGTAATAAGATCCTCATCTGAACTAACACCAGAACTTAAAAAAAGCCCTTCTATGTAATTTCCCTTGTATAGTGAGATTGTTATCCTTGCTAACTCTTCTGGAGTATACGAGTAAATGCTTTTAGGGCCTTTGTAATCTGTTGAATTTTGGCAGTATTTGCAGTCATGGGTGCAGTAGTTTGTGAATAGTGTTTTGAACATAGAAACACAACGACCATTTGCAGTAAAAGAATGACAAATTCCTGACCTTGTTACATCACCCAAAACTTCATTTTGGTCAACAACTCTCCTAGTTGACGAAGAGGTACAAATATCGTGTTTAGTTCCTTGGCCCAAGGCATCTATTTTTGACAAATCAATATTCTCAAATATTTTTCCCTCATCCCCGATACAATCATACTCGCTTTGAGTTGCAAGATGAACTATTTTTTCAAGGGAAGTCATAAAAAACTGCTATTATCTTTTAATATATAAACTTAGAGAGAATTATTTTATTTTTGAGATAAAGAAATAGATATTATTTAAAATAAAACTTTTATTTTGAAAGATTCTTCTTTTTAATTACAGTTCCGTTTACATTTCCTCTAAGCGCTTCTATCAAATTACCTTTTTTAGTTAAATTAATAACATCTATTTCTATGCCCATGTCAAATATTGGAAGTATCTCTGAAAATTTACCTTCCATACCGCCGGAAGCATCTCCAGTATCTTTAGCAAATTTAAAAACTTCTTTGATATTGTCTTCTGTTATGGTATCAATTAATTTAACATTTTCTTTCTTCGGGTCCCCCGTATATATTCCATCTACATCTGTTCCGAATATAACTCTTGAAGGCTTAAGTAGTTTTGATAGGTAAGATACTATCTGATCTCCTGATAATATTGAGAATACTCTAGTTCTATCAAAGACAAGATCTCCAGTAAATACAGGCAGTAGCCCAAGTTCTATCGCCCTTAGCAAAGGTTCTTTATGGAATTCAACAATCCTGCCGTTAGATGTAATAAAGTTAGAAAAAGTACCTATCTTTACAGGTGTTAATCCATTTTGCATCAGAGATTTTAGTACAATGCTGTCAAGTTCACTTATACTAGCTCGTGTTTCAGAAAAACCTTTAAGTTGATAATCATCAAAATAACCTTTTCCCAAAGAATATTTCTTTGCAATAGGGTGCCCATAAGAGCCAGCTCCGTGAATCAATATCGATACTCTTCCAGCCTCTTTAATTTCTTGAGCAAGAGTAGAAATTACTTCCATATTTGGGGTAAAGTCTTCACTTTTTTTAGTGATTGCTGAGCCGCCTGCTTTTATTATAATCATAAAAATAGAATTATATATGTTAATAAAAAGTTTCCTATTGGGCTAATAATTTGCATACAAAGGATTAGAAGATTTATTTAAAGCCTCAACTTTTTCAATAAAGATTCCCATTAGAAATCCAAGGATAAAAAAGAATCCCAGAAGCATAAAGCTAAGCATTACTATAGACGTCATGAAAAGATTGAAAACAAACATCTCAAATCCTATAATGCATCCCAAACTGAAAACAATTAGCGAGCCTAAGTTTGACATTTGCATATCTCTTTTTTGTGGCACCTTGTCTATAACATCATCGATGAGTGTCTTGACTTCATTTATTAATTGTAAATCATCATGTTGCTTGGAAGCCATAGGATGTATAATCTAAATATCCTTTATAAATTTTGTGGTTTAATAGCTATTTTACGGCCATATATTAGTAAATATAACTAAAATATAGATTCTTCAAATAACCTAAAATTGTTCAATATATTTTTCAATACTATAAAATAATTTATAACTATTAAAAGTCAATAATAAACCGAAAAGTTTATATATATGAATACTGATACTTATTTAAGTATTACAACTTTTCAATTTTTTTGTTTTAGCTATTTATATCAAAATGAAGTCAAAAAATGAATGGACCAGTAATTATGTTATCATTCTTAGATAAAGAGTACCTCGATATGACTATTTCTAAAGATGATTTATCTAGAGAATCTCTAATTATTTTAGATTTAGTTCCAGGAATAATTCATGAAATTAATAATTCTTTGGCTTCAGCTATGGCTAGTACTGAAGTACTACAAGAAGAAATGATTAAATTAAGAAAAGAAACAAGTGAAAACAACATTAATATTAATTTAGTTAATCACATAGAAAAACTTTCTATTCTAAACAAAAATGGCACTCTAAAAAATCAAAATATCATAACGGCTTTGTTGAAGGAAGAAATTAATACCCTAAAAGATCAATGCCACAAAAAGAACACAGAAGATCCAAAATTCGATCTTCTCCAAAATCTATTAGACTTAAACATGAGAAGTGCAAAAAGAATAGAATTAATAGTCAAAGCGTTCAGAAAATTAGTTTACTTTGAAGATGATATAAATCTAATAGATGTAAATGAAGTAGTTAATACTAGTATACTCCTATTAGCAGAACAGTTAAAAAATAAATATACAATTCGAGAAGATTTTAGTAAGCTACCTTTGGTTAGTTTCAACTTTCATCAATTAAACTATATTATTATCTGTATATTATTAAAAACTATTGAGGTTATGAATTCAGGTGAACTTCACTTTAAAACATTTGAAACTGATAGTGATGTCCATATTATAATTGAATTAAACGCAGGAGAAATATCTCAAAAAAATCTTGACGCCATGATAAATCAAAACAATCCAGAATCAAAAATTGATATAGGTTCAATAAACAAATTGCTTCAATATAAAAGTGGAACTTTAGATATAAAAAAGCTAAATGAAAAATTCAGTTTAGATCTCAAAAATAATATGAGTGCAGGATTAGTATTTGATATAAAATTAGATAAGACTACTACCATAAATTCCAACTTAGATAAAAATATTGTATCAAAAGTAAATATAGACGAATATAAATTGAATGAAAAAGAATTTCAAGAATTTAACTTGGACTCAGCTCTCGAAACAAATAAAGAAAAAGGGAACTCAAAAAATATTTTGATTGTAGATGATAATCCTGAAACATTAGTTAGTTTATTTTTAGCATTAAAAAATCTAGATTTAATTAATAAAGTTATTATCGCTAAAAATGCTGAGGCTGCATTAGAACAATTTCAAGAACTTGATTTTAATTTAGTCATATCTGATTATAAACTACCAGGAATGAACGGAATTAATTTTTTAAGTTGTATAAAAGATAAATATCCAGATACTACTAGAGTTCTTATAACAGCATTCCTGAATAATTCATTAAAAGAAGAAGCTGAAACTAAGGCATCAGTAAAACTTTTACTAGAAAAACCTTGGGCCAGAGATAGCTTGAATAAGTTAATACAAGAAATCGTTGAAACAAATTAAAATAAATATAAATAAAATGAATACTATTTTTCTATTTCAACAATTGCGGCAGTAGGTGCATTCTTCTTTATACTTTCAATTCCGTTCATGCAAGATGTTTTTGATTTATATCCTTCGCTAACAGCTATAACTTGCCCGTTCCCCGCTTTTAATCTAAATCTGTACTCCCCTGCTTTATCTTTATACACTTCAAATTTTGTCATAATTACACCATTTCTGTTTTCTTTTTCATATTTAAAAAGTTAACTAATAAAAATTAAATTCAAAAATATGCCGGTATCATTTCCGTTTTTTTGTTTCCATTTTCATTATACGATATTTCCCATTTTGGGATCCAGGCCAATGAAATCATTTTGATTTCTATGTCCGATTTTTTAGGCTGAATTATGACTTCTTTGACTTCACTTATTTCTTTTTCTCTTCTTTGTTTTATGATTTCTATTTGGGCTTTTAGTTCATTTTCCAACGATTCCATTTCTTTACCAAGAGATACTATGTCCTTCTGGGCTTTATCTATATCAGCAGAAACTGTTTTGCTCTTTTGGTATTTGGTCATTGCTTTGGAAGCAGAACGAGTAGATCGCCTTCCCATAAACATACCAACAACAGATTCTCCCGCAGACAATAAAGCCTCTTGTTTCAATGAGCTAGCAGAAGCTTGTTTTTTCATAAGAATATCTTGGGCCTTGCTCTGTTTTACTTTGAGTTTTTCAAATTCTTTGGCATATTTTTGTTCAATTTTGTCAACTTCGTCATCTCTTGTCTCTCTTGCCATCTGATTTATTTTTAGAATAAAATCTCCTTTAGATTCATTAGGTTTTGAATACAATTTTAGGAGGGGGCTGTGGTAAAGTTTGAAATTACTGTTGTAAAATAGAAAATCTGTAAAACTTTTCTTTAGCTCATTAAAGTCTTTGGGATCATTTAAATTGCTTGGAATCTCTGAGAATTTTGCGTTTCCTTCCGGATCACTTAAAAAATTCGATATTTTTATTTCTTCAGATTTTTCCCAGTTCATAAATTCAGATGAGTACAGCATTAAATTTCTTTCTTGGTCTTCTTTTAATTCAATATTTTTATCTTGGAAATGAATTACTGCTTTTCCAATTACTCCTGGATTATAGATAAGAGATGGTTCTCCAAAAGATAGCTCTTTTTGATTTCTGTTCTTTATCTCTTGAATGGCAAGAGCTGAGCTTTTGATTAAAGGAACAAATATTTGTTGAATTTCGCTTGAAATAGTAGGGGGCGCACCAGTGCCCTTGTTTGAGGAGATTTGAGAAGGTGGTGTTTTAATAGTTGAAGAAACTTTAATTTCTTGAACTTTATCCTTCATTATTAATTTTACCTCACTCTTAGTCATTGGTCCCCTCAAGTAACTCATCGCCCATCTTGTCTGGAAAATAACTGGATTTTTTGCGTGAACACTATGGAAAATAAATACTCTTTTTCCGAGATTTGAAATTAACTTATCCATCTGTTCTCTATTTACAGATTCGTTAGAGCTAGAACTAATAGTATCTAAACCTTCGAGTAATCTTAGTTTATCTCTTTCTGTTTGAAGTCTACCTATAAACCATGTGCCTGCATTACTCAATCCTTTGTAATCTAAATCCACGGGATTTTGGGTGGCTAACATAATTCCAACTCCAAATGCCCTAGCCTGTTTTAATAAAGTAAGAAGTGGTTTTTTACTCGGAGGATTAGAAACCGGAGGGAAATACCCGAATATTTCATCCATGTATACCAACGTTCTAAGGCTATTAGTTCCACTTTGTTTTCTCATCCATGATATGATTTGATTAAATAAAAGAGTAACAAAGAACATTCTTTCCGAATCACTTAGGTGCGCAATATAAAAAATTGAGTGTCTTGTTTTGCCATCTTTATTTGTTATAAACCCTGAAATATCAAGTGGATGGCCTTCAAGCCAATTTTTAAAACTTGGAGATGCAATAAGGCTATTGAGTCGCATTGATAGAGACATCCTATCCTTTTTTGCGAAAAAAGTATCAATTTCAAAGACCCCTAATGTTCTAAAAGGTGGATCTTGAATTGAAAGAATTAGTTTTGCGATATCTAGATTTTGGTTTTTGCTCCAGAAATGTTCAAATATATTTGATAGTAGAATATGTTCACGAGAGTTAATGGGATCGGCTTCAACTCCAATTAAGCCTAGTATTCCACTGACAATTCCCTGTATCTGCTCTCTAATGAGTTCTGAGTCTTCTTCCCAGTCAATTGAAGGTGCATCAAAAGAATGCAAGATTGAAACAGGGGCACCAGCTTCACTCCCTGGTGTGTATATCACGAACTCAGCGTTCTCTCTTAACATTTTAATCCTATTCTCATCTTGCCCCCAGTCTGCCAATCCCTTTTTCCACATCTCTGCTTGCTGGGCTGCATAATCCTCAACACTCATTCCTTTTCTTTTTGCCTCGTCTGGGTCTACCCATTGAGAAAAATTTTCTTTTTTTAATTCTGGAAAAGTCAGTAATAAGTTTGTTATATCTCCCTTTGGGTCAATTATTATTGCCGGGATATTATCTATAGCTGCTTCTTCTAAGATATCTATGCAAAGACCAGTTTTCCCACTTCCCGTCATACCAATGCATACCGCGTGAGTTGTAAGGTCCCTTGAATCGTACATAACTAGTTTATCTGTCAGTGTGTTATTCTTCATATCATATTCTTTACCCAAATAGAATGAGCCCAATTTTTCAAAGTCCATTTTTTGTCACCTACCTAAATAGCGATTATGTTATATATTTTATTTTTGTAGTTAATAAATCTATACCAAAAAGTTATACTAAATTTTTTTAATAGGCTGTCTTAGAACTGTTTTGAGTGAATTTGGAGATATTTTTCTAGGGTCTGACAAATATATTTCATGATGCAGTCCATTTTCGGTAAGATTATTATCTTTGATAAACTCTTTCATTTTTTTTATTGTTTCTTTCTCTTCATCATAAGAACCAACATGCATTATCTGAACAGAAAGGCCCTCATCATATGATTCAAATTTTATCTTATCAATTGAAGGATTGTCTTTATTTCTTTTTGATGACTCTATTGCCGATTTCACAATTTCATTGTTGACAAATTCAGGTTGCATGATCATTATTTTCCATTCAAATCTATCTTTCTCCGTTAAATTGAATTCTTCTCCACTGATCCACCAAAGCCCTTCAAGGGGAGGAACTACATATTCAAAATATCCTTTAGGGGCAGTACCTTTTTTTGGACTCATTTTTATAGAATATGAAACAGTATAAAGAGCTTCGACAGCTTCCTGAAACTCTTCGGATTTATTGGGATTTCCTTTTCCTATAATTGTTAGAAAGTTCATTGTTGGGACATTAACAATTGTAAAATCATTTTGTGACGGTAAGTATAGATCTTTTAATGTTTTTTTAAAATCAATTTTTTCCATAATTATAATTAAATGATTTACTTATTAAAATTTATTATGAAAACTAATTGTGGCATGCCAACATTTAAATAACATTTTATTTTCAATAAAACGTCTATGTTCTTATTTGGGATTTAAATGGAAACTGAAAAAAGATTGAAATATGTTGGAGTAATAATGAACGCATGGCTTTATGGGGTGGAAGATACTGCAAACTTATTTTTTGATAAACCAAAACTATTCTATAGAAAATGGGGCGCAATTGCCATTAGGCCATTTATAGAGTCCTGGAAGGATTTAGGTATAGAATTTCAGAAAGGGCTAAGCCCTTATAATAATGCAAAAATGTTCATTGATGCACTTGTAAAATCTAATTTCATGAACGAAGACGATTTTGATATGTGTGGTGACGATAATAAATTTGTATTTAGTGCAATTAGATGCCCATATAAAGAACATTGTGGAAGATTATACTTTGAGAAAAAAGAGCTGGCATGTCTAAGGGCCATAACTCTCTTAGGGGCTATGGATTTCAACAACGAAGGGGATTCATTGAAATATAAATATGATTTTGAATTTATACTAGAAAATCCCTGTACCCTTATTTTTGAGAAATTCAAAGATTAATAATCCTATTTTTTTAATATCTTTATGCAATTTACCCAATATTTTGGGATAACTTAATATATGCTTAAAACTAGTAATAATTGTAATAAAAACTAAACTAGAAATAATTATATCATTTTAAATGATTTTTATGAATACCGAATTTAGTATTCCTGACGAAAAAAATAATTTTGAAGAGTATTTCTCTATTTTTGAGAATATTAATGAAGCAGTATGCATCAATACAAAAGAAGGCATAATATTTTTTGTTAATAGGTCTACCTTAGATTTATTTGAATATTCGATAGACGAAATAATTGGCATGAATATAACTGATCTTTATGCCAATCCTGAAGTTAGGCCAGAAATAATTAATATTTTAGAGAACAAGGGTGAAATAAAAGATTTTCCTGTTAAATTAAAGAAAAAAATGGTGAAATAATTAATTGTGAATTTAATACCAAAGTTAAAAAAGATGAAAAAGGAAATAAAATATTTTATGGATTTATTAGGGATATAACTAAAAGAAAAAAAATTGAAGATAAAATAAGAGAAAGTGAAGAGAAGTATAGGACTTTATTTGAAAATGCAAGTGATTCTATCTTTCTCCTTGAAAATGGAATTTTTATTGATTGTAATTCTAAAACATTGGATATTTTTCACTGTAGGAAAGAAGATTTGATTGGTAAGAGTCCCGTTCAAGTATCCCCCTCTATACAACCTGATGGCATGAAATCAAAAGATAAAGCTAAAGAAAAAATACAAGCTGCATTAAAAGGTAATCCTCAATTTTTTGAGTGGAGACATAGGAGACCTGATGGAACACTTTTTGACACTGAAGTAAGTCTAAATGTCATTGATATGTCCAAAGGGAGGTATATACTCGCGATAGTAAGAGATGTCACTGAAAGAAAAATTATTGAAGAAAGAATAAGGAAAAGTGAAGAGAAATTTAGGACAATCTTTGAAGCATCGGCAGATATTATTACTTATGTAGACCGAAATGGAAATATAATTGATACGAATACAAAGGTAAAAGATATCCTTGGATATACAAGGGACGAGATTGTTGGAAAAAATTTTAGAGAGTTAAAACTTATAGGTATTGAAGAATTACCTAAATTGATTAAACTCTTCATAAAAACAATTAGAAGTGGAAATGTTTCAGATAAAACTGAAATTACCCTTAGGAATAAGAATGGAACTAAAGTGCAATTTGAAGTTGCAACTAAATTTATTAAAGAAGAACAGCATATTGTAGGGGCCGTATCTGTTCTTAGAGATATAACTGAAAGAAAAAAAATAAAAGATGTGTTAGAAAAAGAAAAAGAAAAGCTATATTCACTACTAAATGAATTGCCTGGGTACGTATGTTTGTATACTTCTGACCTATCGATTAATTTTTCCAACAAATATCTAAGTGAGAGGTTTGGCAAAGTAGAAGGAAGAAAATGTTTTGAAATCTTTCATGGATATAAAGACCAATCATTAGCCCCTTGTAATAATTGCCCTGTTTTAAGGATATTTACTACAAAAATCCCTGAAACTTCTGAAAGAATACAAAATGATGGTCAAGTCTACGAAGTTCATAATTATCCATTTTATGATAGCGACGGCAATATGTTAGTATTGGAATTTGGAATTGACATCACAGAAAAAAAACTTGCAGAGGATAAAATTAAAGAATTAAACGATGCTCTAAGGTTGCTGAATAAGATTTTGAGACATGATATCCTGAATAATCTCATGGTAATTAGTGCTAATATCGAAATGGTGGACACGGAAAACAAAGATAGGATAAACAAAGCCTTTGAATATATAGACAAGAGCGCAAAATTGATTAATAGAATGAAAGAACTTGAATTATTAGTTTCAAGTGGATTTGAACTAAAAAGTTATGATGTTAAATCAATATTAAAAGAGATTTCTAAAAACTATTCTGGAATTAAAATAAATATTAAAGGAAATTGTTATGTTTTAGCAGATGATGCATTAAGTTCTGTATTCGATAATATAATTAGAAATGCCATTATACACGGCGGTACAAATAAAATTGATATTCAAATAAGCATTGGAAAGTCTTACTGTGAAATAAGATTTATTGATTATGGTATTGGGGTGCCTGACAATGTGAGGGACAGAATATTTGAAGAAGGATTTGCCTATGGTGGGAATAAAGGAACTGGACTAGGATTATATATTGTAAAAAAAACTCTTGAACGATATGGTGCAGCTATTAGAGTTGAAAACAATTTACCTAATGGGGCAGTATTTATTCTGAAATTTAGAAAAGGGGGTATGGGCAATGGATAATAATACCCCTGAAAAATTATTAAAAAGAATTGATCAGCTTAAGGAAGAAATAAGATTCTACAAATCCATAGCTGATTATACATATGATTGGGAATATTTAGTAGACATTAATGGAAATATCCTATATGTTTCACCATCATGTGAAAGAATAACTGGATTTACTCCGGCCGATTTTATTGAAGATACTAAATTATTGGAAAAGATTGTCCACAAAGAAAATAGATTTGAGATATCAAGGCATTTTAAAGAAGAATTAAAATCTGATGACAATTATTCATTTGAGTTTCGTATCACTTCAAAAGACGGCAAAGAAAAATGGATTGAGCATAAATGTCAAGCAGTATATGACGAACAACATAGTATAATAGGAAGAAGAGCTTCGAATAGGGATATTACAGAAGGAAAATATAGATCGTTATATGCATTAATGAACGAAGGGATGGCTTTACATCAAATTGTTTATGATGACACAGGTAATCCAATTGATTATTTAATCTTAGATGTTAATCCTGCATTTGAAAAAATTACTGGCCTTAAAAAAGAAAATATTATTGGGAAAAAGGCTACAGAAATCTATAAAATTACTAAGGCCCCTTATCTTGATATCTACTACAAAGTTGCGATTAATGGAAATCCAACTAGATTTGAGGTAGATTATGAACCAATGGGGAAAAGTTTTAGTATATCTGCATTTTCTCCAGAAAAAAATAAGTTTGCTACCGTCTTTGAAGATATAACGGAAAGAAAAAAAGCCGAACAATCTCTCAAAAAAATAGAATGGCTCTTGACAAAAAGTAGCAATATAGAAATAACAAACAAAGAGGAAGCTCAACCCTATGGCAATTTGTTAGAATTAAACACCAATCGTTTGATATTAGATTCAGTTGGAGAAGAAACTCTTTCATATATTGTAGGGGATTATCTGGATTTATTAGAAACTTCTTCTGCCATATACGAAAAAAATGGGGACTATGCTTATGGGATATTTAGTTCGGGATGGTGCAAACAACTAGATAGAGCTTCACGAGAACTTTGTAATACTAAAGACAATAAAGAAGCTTTGGCAAGTGGCAAGTGGCATTGTCATGAATCCTGTTGGGTTAAATCTTCCAAAGTAGCAATCGAGACAGGAAAACCATCTGACATCGAATGTCCTGGAGGTATCCATCTTTATGCAGTTCCCATCTTTGCCAAGAAACAAATCATTGGTTCAATTAATTTTGGATATGGTGACCCCCCCAAAGATCCAATTAAATTAAAAGAAATCTCAAAATTGTATAATTTAAGTATTGAAGAATTATTCAATGAAGCGGATAAATATGAAACTAGACCAAAATTTATTATTGACATAGCAAAAAAACGGTTACATACATCTGCAAAATTAATTGGTGAAATAGTTGAAAGAAAAATCACCGAAGAAGAACTAGTAAAAAACGAAAGAACATTAAGGGTATTATTTGATTCAGCACCTATTGGAATATGTCTGTTGAAGGATCGAAGATTTCAATGGATTAATAGAAAAATGGCCGAAATATTAGGATATAGTCCAGAAGAATTAGTGGGACAAAATACTAGGGTGCTATATGATAATGAAGAAGAATATGACCGAGTTGGTAAAATATTATACCCTTCAGGAAATAATGCCAATTCTATGGGCGTTGAATCGATACTCAAAAGAAAAGATGGTACTCTAATCAATTGTTCTACTAGCATAAGTGCTTTAGATCCTTCAGATTATTCAAAAGGATTCATAACAACTTTAATGGACATAACTGATAAGAAAAAGCTGGAACAACAAATTATTAAATTAGCGAAATTTCCATCTGAAAATCCAAATCCAATTCTTAGAGTTTCATTGGATGGTGAATTGCTATATGCAAATAACTCAAGTTCTGAATTATTATCTTTTTGGAAAATTAATACGGGAAATAAATTACCAAATGAGATTATTAATTTCATAAATGAAGCTTTATTATCTAAAAAACAACTAAAGAAAGACATTATTGTGCACGATAGGATATTTTCCGTTACTTTTGTTCCGTTTCTGAATGAATCATATATTAATATATATGGTAAAGATATCACTGATGAAAGAAAGGCTGAAATGGCCTTAAGGGAAAGCGAAGAGAAACATCGCTTACTCTTTGAAACAATGATCCAAGGAGTAGTATACCAAGATTCTGAAGGAAATATAATATCTGCCAACCCATCTTCTGAAAAGATTCTTGGACTAACTATAGATCAAATGAAGGGCAGAACCTCAATGGACTCAAGATGGAGAGCGATACACGAAGACGGAACAGATTTTCCTGGGGATATTCACCCTTCAATGATTTCTTTAAAAACTGGAAACATAGTTAGTAATGTATTAATGGGTGTCTTTAATCCAAATTATGGGGAGTATAGGTGGATCAATATAAATGCAGTTCCATTATTCAAAAATAATTCTAAAAAACCATATCTGGTATATACTACTTTTGAGGATATTACTGAAAGAAAGAAGTCTGAAGCAGAGATACTAAAATACCAAAATCATTTGGAAGATTTAGTTGCAGAAAGAACAGCTAGACTTGAAATCATAAATAAAGAATTAGAGGCTTTTTCATATTCTGTTTCACATGATTTAAGAGCACCTTTAAGGGCTATTGATGGATTGGTCAAGCTTTAGATGAAGAATATGGGAATGAATTGGGTGAAGAAGGAAAGCACTATCTCAAAAGAATTCGTAATGCTACAATCAAGATGGGAAATCTAATAGATGATATGTTAAAATTATCTAGAATTTCAAGGTCTACAATGAAATATGAAGAAGTTAATCTAAGTCAAATGACAGGAGAGATACTATCCGAATTAAAAAAATCTGACCCCAAAAGAGAAGTAAAAATCAAAATTGTAAAAGATGCAATAGTTAATGGCGATTCTGGTTTATTGAGAATTATGTTAGAGAATCTTTTGAATAATGCGTGGAAATTTACTTCTAAAAAAGAGAATTCAATCATAGAATTTGGGATTTTGGTAAAAGAAGAGAAAAATATATATTTCATTAGAGACAATGGGGTAGGATTTGATATGGAATATGCAGATAAGCTATTTACTCCTTTCCACAGGCTCCATTCGGATGAGGAATTCACTGGAACGGGGGTAGGACTTGCAAATGTTAATAGAATCATTAATATGCATGGGGGAAAAATATGGGCAGAAGGGAAAGTTGGGGAAGGAGCAACATTTTATTTTACAATTTGATTGGAGGTGTTTATGAAAAACAAAACAATATTATTGGTAGAGGACAATCAAGACGATATTGAGCTTGCAATTAGGGCATTTAAGAAGAATAATATAGCAAATAATATCGATGTAGTAAAAGATGGGGAAGAAGCTTTAGATTATCTATTCCAAAAAGGAAGATATTCTCACCTAACTGTTGACGACTATCCTGAACTAGTTCTTCTAGATTTAAAACTTCCAAAGCTAGGTGGATTAGAAGTGCTTAAAAAAATCCGTGAGAATAAAAAAACTTCATTAACTCCGGTTGTTATACTCACATCTTCCAGAGAAGAACAGGATTTGTTAAATGGCTACAAAAATGGAGCAAACAGCTATGTCCGAAAACCTGTAGATTTTAATCAATTTATAGATTCAGTAAAACAGCTTGGTTTGTATTGGTTAGTAATAAATGAACCCCCTCCTAAGGAGATTTAAATGGAAAAGCCACAACTTAGAATACTATTGGTAGAAGATTCAGTAGACGATGCTGAACTATTAGCGCGATTAATAAAAAAAGGTGGCTATTCTGTTTACTATGAAAGAATCGATACTGCAAAACAAATGGTGGAAGCTTTAACAAATAAGCAATGGGATGTTATAATATCTGATTACAAAATGCCTAATTTTTCAGGGATCAAAGCTTTAGAAATTTTAAACGAATTTGGTATAGACATACCTTTTATCTTAGTTTCAGGAACAATAGGAGAGCAATTGGCCGTCGAAGCAATGAAAAAGGGTGCAAATGATTACCTCATGAAAGATAATCTTTCAAGATTAGTTCCAGCAATTGAGAGAGAGCTTAAAGAATGTAAAATTCGTAATAATGAAAGAAATGCACAAAAAGAAATAATCAAGCTAAATAGAATCTATACTATTCTAAGTGACATAAATCAAATGATAGTTAGAAGTCACGATAAACAAGAGATTTTTGATAAGGCATGTCAAATAGCCGTTGATAAAGGACAATTTGTTTTGGCATGGATTGGTTTATTGACCGAAGATGAAGAGACCTTAAAACCAGTTGCCTTCGCGGGATTAGGGGATTTTGAATCTTTATTTGGCAAAGCAACTTCTGGAGATACTAACTGGTCAAACAGCTTTACCTTTAATACACTAAAAAGTGGAGAAACTAAGGTTTTTAATGATATTCAAAAATATCCAGAATTAAATAAATGGAAGGAACATTTAGATAAAACAGGGTTAACTTCCATGGCAATTGTTCCTCTAAAAATTAAGGGAAAGTCAATTGGGGCATACTTCTTACATTCAAATGAAATTGATTTTTTTAATAAAGACGAGATAAAACTTCTTGAAGAACTTGCAGACGATATATCATTTGCCATAGAATCAATTGAAAGAGAAACTAAACGAAAAGAAATTGAAAAAGCATTAATTGAAAGTGAAAATAAATTCAAATTGATATTTAATAATGCAGCAGTAGGCATAGACCTCATGGACAACAATTATAACTTTGTTGAATTGAATGATAAATTATCTGAAATCTTAGGATATGAAAAAAATGAACTAATTGGCAAAAGTATTTTAGAAGTAACGTACCCCGATGATTTTGAAATTACCAAAAATAGTCTAAATGCTCTTGTTAATGGCGATCTAGAATCATATTTTGTTGAGAAAAGATACAAAAAAAAGGATGGGAGCGTATTTTGGGGTGAGTTATTCGTATCCGGTATACGAAAAGAGGATAAAGATTTCCAATCAATTGTGGGTGTTATTGTCGACATTAACAAGCGCAAGCAAGCTGAAGAATTACTAAAGAAAAATGAAGAAAAATATAGAGAACTCGTAGAAAATGCTAATAGCATAATAGCCAAATTCGATAAAGATGGAAGGATTATTTCAATGAATGAATTTGGATTAAAACTTTTTGGTTATAAGCAAGAAGAACTAATTGGAAAAACTTGGGCCGAAACAATATTGCCCAAAGTAGAAAGTACCGGTAAACTTCTGGAAACTCTAGCAATAGACATTATAAAGGACGTTGATAAATATAGTGTTAATCTAAATGAAAATGTAAAGAAAAACGGAGAGCGTATATGGGTATACTGGACAAACAGACCAATAAGAGATAAAGACGGGCAAATAACTGGAATTCTTTCAGTAGGCACAGATGTAACCGATAAAATTATAGCAGAAAAACAAATGGAGAAAAATGTAGAATACTTCGCCCACTTAGTCGACCATATTAGAAATCCTCTAGCAATACTAAGTGGATTTATCCAAGTAAAAGTAGATAATGAAGAAACAAAGGCTAGACTGATAAGACAAATAGACAGAATAGATGATATGATAAAGCAACTTGACAAAGGCTGGATTGACACAGAGGAAACTAGAAAGTTTCTAAAAAAACATAGATAATTCTTTAGATATTTTAGGCATATTTATATTTCTTCCAGTATTAAAGATATCACTTGATCGAGTAAGGTATCACTTTAAAATCCATGATGCAAAATGGTGATATTAGGGGAATTAATATGGAAGATACAGAAAAACTCTATAAAAACTACTATTTTAACGAATTCAAATCTCTTGGAACAGATTATAACGATCCCGAAGAGATTAGAATATATGATGAAAGAATGGGTAAATTAAGAAATATCAAAAAGGAAATTGATGATACTATAAAAATAATTGACCTTAAAAAAGGAGACATCCTTTTAGAAATTGGATGTGGAACTGGAGAATTTTGCATCGAAGCAGCAAAAAGATGTAGTAAAATTATTGCATTGGATGTATCTAAGAATATGCTTGAGTATGCAAAAAATAAGGCCAGTAATAAGGGGATTACCAACATTTCTTTTGTCAACGCAGGATTTTTATCATACGAACATGAAGGGAAACCAGTAGATTTAGTAGTTTCAAGTATAGCTTTACACCATCTCCCTGATTTCTGGAAGTTAATGGCTCTAAAAAATATTAATTCTATGCTTAAAGAAAAAGGCAAATTTTACCTTCACGACGTTGTTTTTTCATTTGATACTAACAATTTTGAAAAGGCAGTTGAATGCTGGATTAATCAAACAAATGATGACAGAATGAAAAAGAATATGGTAAATCATATTAGCGAAGAATTTTCTACAACAAATTGGATAATGGAGAAAATCATCGAGCATGCGGGGTTTTCTATTGAATCTAAAGAATATAAAAATGATTTTTTTGCTTCATATTTATGTACAAAGAACTAAAGATATGGGAGCTTATAATCCCAATACAAGATTCTATTATACATTAAAAATTAAAATTGAAAGACAATTATTTTGAGAATTATATAGTCAATAATCTTATAAAATATAATCTTAGTATTTTTTATAAGGTTGCAATATGAGAAGAATAGTTAGAGTTGATGAAGAAAAATGTAATGGATGTGGAGTATGCTCCATCATATGCCCACTAAAAATCGTTTCAATTGAAAACGGAAAGGCTGTGCTAGATGAAGATTTATGCGATGGTCTTGGAGGATGCGTAAGGAAATGCCCTCAAGAAGCCATGAGTCTAGTTGAAATTGATTAGGGATATAATTTAATGATTTCTTTTAATAATAAATTTTGCGAATGTGGTACTGACAAAGAAACAGAGAAAATAGAAAGAATTTGTTGTTCTTTAGCTACAGTTACATACAAATGCCCTAAATGTGGGAAAAGAATAAAAAACATTGAATACACTTTAGAAGAGGATAAATAAATATGCTAAGGATGTAAAAATGAATCAAATAGTACAAATATTATTCATAATTTTTTTAATTTCTTTCTCTAGTTTTTTCTTTATTTCTCTAATTCAAGCTCAGGGCGAAAAATCAAACATTCAAATAGCAGATATAACATGGTTTCCTAAAAATCCAAAAAAAGATGAAAATGTTGAATTTATAATAATAATCAATAATAGTAAGGGCACCAACTATAACAATATAAATTTGGAGTGCTACTTGAATAGTGATCTAATTGAATCAAAAACAATAAAAGAAATAAAAGATAGTTCTACGTTCGAATATAAATTTACATGGGTAGCCACAACTTCTGATTTTAAAATAACATCTATAATTTATGATAAAAACTATGATAAATTATCCTCTTTCAGTAAACTTTACTTTTCTGGTTACCCTTGGTATATTAAAAATAGTATAGATCAAAGAAAAGGGCCTAGTTTTAACTATTGGTCAGAAAGCGATGAAAATGTATGGATTGATGAAAAAGGGTTACATCTAAAGATAACAGAAAAAGGAGGCCGATGGTATTGTTCTGAAGTTTATTCCGAGGATTCTTTTGGTTACGGGAAATATATTTTTTATCTTGATGGTAGGCCTGATCTATTTGATAGAAATATTGTTTTAGGTCTTTTTACTTATTATTACAACTCTCAAATTTTAGATGAGAATGTAGAAATAGACATTGAATTTAGTAAGTGGGGATCAAACTTACCAAATCTTCTTGCTAGAAATTCCCAGTATGTAATTCATCCATTAAAAAAACAAACTATTCACAGATATAAAATGATATTAAACGGAGATTATTCTGTGCATTATTTTGACTGGAAAAAAGACTCAATAGAATTTAAGAGTTTACATGGACATAACGAGGCAACTAATGATAGGAGATTTATAATAGCTGACAAAAAATTCTTTGGGAAAAACATTCCTGTACCTACAACAGAAACAAAAGTGCATATTAATCTCTGGTTATATGATTCAAATGAAGATAAAAAGGGGGATTTTCCTTTTGATGGGGAAGAACCTGAGATAATTATAAAGGCCTTTAGATTTGAATAATTATTTTCTCCAATACAAGAGCAGTACTGCCATAGGTCAATCGATAAAGTCAGAATAGACTATATGGAAAAGAGCATAGCAGGCAACGTAGCAATATTTTTGAGTCTTGTTAAACTAGCAAAAGAGTACTTCAAACTTTAATTATTTATATTTTTTTAAGTCCTCTTCATTGGATTCAAAAGTACTCTTCTCTAATTGTCCCCATTTTTTTCTTCTAAAAAGAAGGAGTAGGGTAGCTTTAACTCTCCACCATGCAGTTATTTGTCTGTACCCAAAATTTTCTAGAAGAGCTATCATTACTAATTTGAATACATCAAAAGGTCTATTGTACCTTCTTACAGTGAATTCTTCTATTAATAATGAAAATAAAGATATGAGAATTCCAAAAACTATGGCAAGTAAAAAGAATAATATTGCAAAGGTTATATTTAATAATCCCAGTAGATACCCACCAATAAATGCAATATAACCAGTTATTTCAATTATTGGGCCTAAAAATTCAAAAATAAAAAAATAGGGCATCCCGATAGTTCCAACAGTTCCATATTTTGGATTGAATATCATTTTCCAGTGGATACGAAGAGTTTGAATTAATCCCTGATGCCATCGTATCCTTTGTAGTTCTAAAGTTGAATATTTTTCTGGTACTTGGGTCCAGCATACAGGCTCTGGTACAAAAACAACATCGTATTCTTTTTTTATTTTTCTCATATGTTTATGTAGTCTTACAACAAGTTCCATGTCTTCTCCAAGTATATTCGTTTTGTATCCACCAATATTCACAACTGTTTTTACCTCGAATAGACCAAATGCTCCTGAAATAATAAGAAGATTTTTAAGTTTGCTAAATCCCGCTCTCCCACAAAGAAATGCTCTTATGTACTCTACAATTTGGAATCCAGGAAGGATTTCTTTTGGCATTCTGGCTTCCAATACTTTTCCACTTTCAATTCTAGAGCCATTTGCGACTCTAACTATGCCCCCAATTCCGACAACTTTTGAATCTCTTTCAAGATAAGCTTGAATCATTTTGTCTATAGCTTCGGGATCTACTATTGAGTCTGCATCCACAGCTAAAAACAATCTACTTCTAGCGTAATTAAGTCCAGCATTTAATGCATCGGCTTTTCCACCATTTTCTTTGTCTATTACTAATAATCTTTCATCTATTGCAGATTTGAACACATTTGTGACTTTTTTAGTTTGAAGTTTCTCGTTTACGGCTCTAGAATCTTTGAATAAGTTGTATGATCTTCTCAATAATTCTAAAGTATTATCGTTTGAGCCATCGTTAACAACAATAATCTCTATATGCGGATAATCTATTTTGGATATGGCATTAACAGACTCAAGTATAGTATTCTCCTCGTTGTAGGTGGGCATAATAAAAGCTAAAGAGGGTAAGGATTTAGATTTTTTTTCTTCATCTAACTTTACTATAAATGGTAGGAAATTACTATGCCAACGTTCAGTTTGAAATTTTCTCTTGTGATACCAAAGTTTTTGTGAGGCTAATACTAAAAGTACTAAGTAAAAAGAATTCAAGATTAAAAAATAGGCTAATATCATAAGATTATAAGCAATAATAAATGTTACAAATAAATTATCCATAATTATCCACTAGCTCCTTGATTTTCCTTTTTCAGAAATTCCATGACTAAATCTGGGTATTTGTGGTAATATTTCTCAATAATATTCTTCCCGGTAGGCCCTAATTTGCTAAGAGAATAAAATGCTTCCAGTCTCACTTCAAAATCATCATCATCTGCAAGTTTTTCTAATAATTTAAATGAAGTATCATTGTTATAGCCTGACAAAGCTTTTGCTAAACTGGCCCTAATCTGATTATTTGGATCTCCAGAATGTTTCTCCATAACTCTTAGACTCTTGTCAGTGTTAATTTCCCCTAAAGATTTAATTGCCTCTCTTCTTACATCTTTTATTGAATCATTTGCAAGCTTTTCTAGCAATGGTATGGCATATTCATTCCCTTTTGTTCCGAGTAGTATCGCAGCAGCTTTTCTAAAGTCTCTTTTTTTTGAAATAGCCAAAAGCTTTAGGTATGCTGGAGGTATATCCGCAGTAGATAATACGTTGACAAGATATCTATATGCCCACCTAGAACTTGAAGAAAACATTGTATATAAAAAAGGATAGATTTTTTCAGATTTAATTCCAACTAACATCTCAAGTGCTGCATATCTGATTTCAGCTTTTTTATTATCCATTAATTTTAAAGCTAGTGATTCTGCTTCAATTATTTTCATTTTTTCTAATCTATTAAGGGCTTCAACTTTCTTCCACCATCTTCGACTTTTCAATTGTTTTATGTCTTTTTTTTCTAGTTCCCAGATTTTGTACAAATTCCTAAGTAAGTCTTTTTCTTCATTAGATGAAAAATTTAATTTAAGAATCAATAAATCTCTCAAATATTTTTTATCTTTATTTGAGATACCTAAAGAATTTGGATCAATTTCTTTATGAAGAATTTTTGTTAAAATAAAATTGTATTCTATCGATTTTTTATTTTCTGTTCTATCACGATTCCAGTGGATTATAATAGTAACTATGTAAAAGATTAACATTAATGCTAAGAATATTACTAGAGCGATTAGAATTATTTTAACAAATGGTGTCAACCATAAGTTCAATTGTATGTATGCCCGTGTTATGTCTTCAAATGAAAAAATTATATCTCCCCACTATAAAATATTCATTATTATATAAATTATGGCCACTGGAACCAATTGAACACTTAGATTATCGAGTCCATGATTACTTATAGCTTCAGTCAAAGCCGCAACAATCCCACAAATTAATCCCAATATAATTGCTGCAGAAAAGGGCGTTCCTAATGCATACAACCCCATTGAGGCAAATAGTATACTAGTAATTGCAACTGAAATTGAACCTTCAATGCTTCTTGTCACAGGAACTCCAAATAGGGATGGAACTTTGTACCTATGTTTGCCCCATCTTGTCCCCACAGGTTCTCCTATAGCATCACCTATGCCTACAATCAAGTATCCTATTATCGCCAATTTATCAAATAGAATATTACCTATTAACCCACCAAACGCGGTCATTATTAAAGGTATCAATATGAATTTACTTTTTTGTGCTCCGTCTGTAGTCCTAGCAATAGCATTATAGAAGGGTATTTCCTCATTACGATAAACCACATAAAAAATAAACAATGAATTGACTATCCCGTATAGGATGACAAAAGATAGTCCACCAATTAATTGAATAATTGCGGCCGATATGAATGTACTAAAGTGGAATATTTTTCTTGTATATGGAGTTCTTATTTTCTTTTTTGTATGGATATAACCTACAATTTTCATTAAAACTCCAACGTATAGCGCCAAAGGTGGAGTAAAAAGAATTGTATCTTGTATCGATGGGATGGCTTTCTTAATAAACGAATTTATCGAGAATTCCTCTTTTTCAGTTTGTGTTACTACAGAAACATTTTCTTCTATTGGACTGTCTATCGGCTTTTCTTCAAATTTATAAGTGATTTCTAATTGGGGCGGGCCTAATTCAGATCTTAGCTCTTGCTTACTTGAATTCAAATTTGGTCCATAAATGTACCAAGGTCCAGGTCTTGACACTATAGTCTTTATATCTGAGACATTGCCTTCCGAGGCATACCACAAGATTCTATTTGCTATCGCATGATTTCTTTCAATTTGTGCTTCTTCTGTCTGATCGTTGCCTAAATATAATATTCTTCGTATACCGTTCTCATATAGGTACATCCTAAATTCTCTGCCATCTGGGTTAGGGCCAATAGCAACATCAGGCGCAATAACTTCAGCGTATCCATTAGTCATTGGCACAGCAAATGATCTAAATGGGAGGGATGGTTTATCATATAGATAAGATTGAATAAAAGAATCAATCACAGAACTATTAGAAAAGAATGCATGAACAAATAATGGTTTAGGCGCTTTCTTAGCTTTTTTGCTTGCTTCATAAACTGCATAAGAGTCAAAAGGTGATCTTAAAACAGATATATTTTCATAAGGTATTTCATATGTTTGCATTATATTTTTTTCTTCATTTATCCTTTCTGAATCTCCAAAATCAAGAGAATCAAACAAAGAAATAACATATTCTGCATCACCTACTATATAAAAAAATTCATCATCTGTTGGGTAAGGAACAATGAATAAATTCTCATCTAGTTCAATTATTTCTCCCCTTTCAAATCTAGTTTTTAATCTAATAGTTTTCTTTTCAACTGTGCTTTGAGCTTCTTCTAAGGGTATATTATTTTCTATAACTGTTCTTGCAAGTCTGATTCTATCCTTTCCTAGATAACAGTGGACATAATACTTGCCAGTTCCAGTTTTGGCTAATTCTCTAAGCTGGAGTGCTGCTTGTGTGTTTTCACTTACCCAAGGGACCATTGGGATATGTACAAATTCTAGACCGGCATATTCGACATTCAGTCTTTCTTCCTCTATTAATCTAGGTTCAAAAGGTACAACAGCTGGGTGTAATAACGATATAATGGAAGTATATCCCTCCTCTTTTAATTCAAGTAATTTTTCTAGAGTAGGATATTCCCCAAAAGTAAATCTAACAGTTGATATCTCTTCTGGAGTAGAGGAAGTTTCTTGACTAACTCCAAATAAAGTTGGGTTAAGTGATAACCAAAGGACGGAAATAGTTGCTATTGCCCAAAGAGCGGGTATCCCATACTTAACATGTTTTTTGTTTGTTGTATCCACTATATTCATTAAGATAACTGCAGCGGTAAATGATACAAAGATAAAAATTAGTATTGTTAATCTTACTAGCATGCCTTCAAGAGATAAATCTAAGTTACTGGATCTTATGAAACTGACAGGACCCATCAATGTACTAAATCCAATGGTAAATCCTACAAGTAACCAGATAAAAAGAAATGAAAAAATATTCTTAAATGTCAATTTAAACAAATTTTCACCTATGGATAACTATTTAGTATTACTCCCTTTTATACTTAATTGTAATAATCTATAAATTAGATGGCAATATTCTATTTTGAAACTCTAGTAATCATTCCATTGTTCAATCTTTTTAATTCTTTTGTTGTAACTTTAACAAGGGAGTACTCCGATCCCCCACCCCCATACACAACTTCTTTCTCCATTACTTTTAGGTCTATCAGAAAAGTGGCACCATAACCAAAAGGAGGTGTTCCACCACAGGGGTATCCAGTTTTTTCAAGCATTTCATTAGGGGTAGCTATTTTTGGTCTTTCAATATTTAAAGATTTAGATACTCTGCTACTGCTTGCTCTATCTTCGCCTTTGACTATCGCAACAATAAGATCTCCATTAGTATCGATCATACAAATACTTTTGATAAAATCAGTTGGACAAACTTTGGCAGTTTCAGCAGCTTCTGCAACTGAATGACACGATTTATCAAAAATCAACAACTCTGCATCACTACCATTTTCTTTTAAAAAACTATTTAATTTTTTTTCATAATCGTCCATAAATAATAGTCTTGAATTTATTTTAAATATATTACACTTTATTTTTTCCAAACGTTATGGTATAATTAAAAAAGTTTCCAGATACAATATTTAGATTGAAACCTGTTCTTTGAACCATCTTAATTGTTGTCGATTTAAGTGGATAGTCTGGATCAACTATGAATTCAGATATAGAAAGTATCCCATTATTTTTTAAAACTCTATTGATTTCTTTCAAAGCTTTTTCCTTATTAGGTATTTCTTGGAATACTGCTACCATGTAAACAATATCAAAAGATTCTTTACTAAACGGAAGGGCATAAGCACTTGCTTGTACAAGTTTAACATTTTTGATATCTTTATTTTCTATTCTATTAAGTTTACTTGCAACTTGTTTTAACATTTTTATTTCGATATCTAATGCACTAAGAATACCTTTGTTCCCTATGGCTCTTGCGACATCGGTAGTGAAAGCACCACTACCACACCCGATTTCTAGGACAGTCATCCCTCTATCAATCCCACTTCTTGATATTATTTTTTCAGGAGGTTGCATAACTTTCCTTTGTTTACTATCTAGAAATTTACCGATAAAAGAGGGGGCCGGAAATTTCCAGTATCTTCTTGCCAATCTTAATATTAATTGATAAAAGACAAAAATCCCTAAAATGATCAAAACAGATTGAGTTATCATTATTTAGCCATAAACCACTGAACTAAATAAATGTTATTATAAGAAAGTTTTTTATATTTCAAATTCCATTAATAATTATGAAAAATATAATTATTTCTGGAATATTAATTACAATTTTATTCTCTTCAGGATGCTTAGTACCATCCAAGACTACACAACAACCAATAATTACAAATCCATGTGAAAATCTAACTTGCCCAGATAAGTGCATAGGTAATGAACTCTGGTCTCAAGTTTGTGTCAATGGGGAGTGCAAAGATTTCAAGAGAATTGATGAATGTGCTGAATATTGTGGGTGCAAGGAAGATTTATGCAAAGCGATATCATGCAATTACAAATGCATAGGAAATGATCTATGGTCCTATAAGTGTGTCGATGGAAATTGTATTCAAGATCAACTTGTTGAAGAATGTAATAACGAATGTGGATGCAAACCTGAATTAGTTATAAGAGAAATACAGCCTAGTGAAAGCTGGATTTTCAATGATCCTAAAGACACAAGTAAAGTTGTTGCTTTTGGCAATATTTACATGCTTTATACTTCAGATAAAATAGGAGTAATCCTCACATGTAGATCCGACAAATGTCTAGATTATCCTACAGTTTATTATGGCTATAAAAGACAAGGAGAAAGAGAGTTCCATGAATATATCCAGATAGAAGACCTTTCATATTGGAGGCCACCTTTTGACGCATTTTATGTACTTTATTTCAGCCCAGAATACTACATGAAGGTAGGATACGTCGATTAGTGTATTAGATAAATTTTTATAAAGAAATATATCAAAGCATCTATACACTTGGTGGCCAATTTGAGAATCTTAGTAATAACGCAAAAAAAATCTGAAGTGCTGAATAAGTTATTAGAGTCAAAAGATGTAGTTGGAATAATAGAGCCAAGAGAGGATAATAGTTTATCTTCCATAATTGAAAAGGCCATATTTAAAAATGTTAAAAAAATTGCCAAAAAATATCGTGTTCCTTATTTATTGATGAAAGATAAGAAACAGGAAATTCTTAGTTGGATAAAAGATAGAAATCCAGATTTAATTGTTGTATACTCGATGCCTTTCTTACTTAAAGAAGAAATTTTTTCTTTTCCAAAATTAGGGACTATTAATCTGCATACCGCTTTATTACCAAAATATAGGGGTGCAGTTCCTATTTTTTGGACATATTATTTATTTGATAGAGACGCTGGCGTAACGGTCCATTATATCGATAAGGGCGAGGATACAGGAGACATAATATTACAAAAAGATGTAAAGATAGATCTCGGAGAAAGATATTACGAGTTAAGAGCGAAGTTTGAGGCTGCAGGTGCGAAAGCATTAGTAGAATCAATCAATAAAATAGAGTCAGGCAAAGTCCAAAGAAAGGTACAGCCAAAAGAATCCCCCACTCCCCGAGCTAAAAGAGTCAAAAAAGATGATTATTTAAATCTAGTAGACTGGGATTGGGATTTAGAAAGGCTCTGGCACTTTTTTAGAGGCACTGAAAATTACTTAAAATTCCTTCTACTACATAATAAATTAATAGCCAGATTTATCCGAATTGAAGTAGGCAAAATGGAAAAAATTAAACATAGTCTAGATATCGGAAAAAACTACAAAGATAAGAAAGGGAAATTTATTGCGTGCAAAGATGGTAAAATATATTATGAATTCAAATTTTGGAATCCATATAAAAAATGAGTATGGCATTCAGATCGTAACAAGTATATCCTTTAATTCTTTTTTTGATAGTGTGGGCAAAGTATATTCAGTGCTTGGATAACCAACAACTAGGATGAGAAATGGCGCCTCATTTTTGGGCCTATTCAATATTTTGTTTAGGAATGTCATCTGTTCTGGAGTATATGCCAAGGTGGCAATCCCCATTTGGTGTAGTGCAGAGATTAAAAAACCAGTTGCGATTCCAATTGATTCATTTGGGTAATAATGCTTTATTTTGTTTCCTTCTTTATCAATTCCATAAAGTTGGGAGAAAATACATATCAGGTATGGGGCTTGTTCAAGAAAAGGTTTCCTTATATCTAGATTTAAAGGTTTTAGACATTCTCTCCACTCGTCTGATATTTTATAGGAATAGAATTCTTCTTCTACTTTCTCTGCTTCAATTCTTATATTCTTTTTAGTTTCTTGATCTTTGACTAATACAAAAGTCCATGGCTGCAAATTGGCTCTACTTGGTGCTGTGCCTGCAATAGCAATGCAGTTTTCTATAACTTCAATAGGTATATGTTTTTTATCGAACAATCTCATTGTTCTTCTTTTTTTCATGAAGGAAAGTAACTCTTTTGATTTTTCAATTATATTATTTTCTGCCCTCATCTTCGCACCTAGTATTATTTTTAATATTTTGAATATATTTGTTTCCTTTTTAATTATCGTGAAATGAATAATTCCAAAGGCCCAACTTATTAAATCTTGCCCTAGTTTCAGCTTCTATGAGTTTAAAGTAAAGGTCTGATTTTTTTTCAGTATAAACCCTGGCATATCCATTTTGGACTAATTCTAAATTAATATTATTGTTATCTATGAATATATATGCCAAAGTCCTACCAAATTCATCTTTTTGTCCCTGAATACTATCATACGAAATATTTACTTCTTTTTTGTACAATCTTTCGTTTGTATAATTAAATGCATTGACTCCCCATTTTCTTAGATGATCATCTGGAAGTCCATACCATTTTTTTTCATTATTTTTAGAATAAGGTTCGGGAGTATCTATTCCAACTAGCCTAACTCTTTCAGTTTTTCCAGATTTTAGGATATCAATGGTGTCACCGTCTATGACTTTTATTACAAGTACAGACTCTACTTCAATATCGGGAGAATAGATTTGTTTTATAGAATCGATACAACAAGTGGAAACTAGAAGTAATAAGAATATTATAGATAATTTTCTCATATTCAATTCTTTGATACTTAATATAAAAATTTATCATTAAAAATAATTAACTATCCTATTTAATGGGCCAGCGATATATTTATAATTCTCTATGTTTAATACAATGAAGATGGACATTAAATCAAACACTGATGTATTTCTTCAAAAAGCAAATACCTTGTGCAAAAATGGCCATGATTTATTAAATCGGCAAGATGATGCATCTTTAAAAAAAGCTATAGGAATTTTAGAAGAAGCGCTAGATTTATTCACACAGTTAGAGTGCCATGGGAGATGCTCCGAGATTTTTAATACTCTTGGGGCAGCATACTGTGCAATGGCCGAATGCGAGAATAGCGAGGATAATTTAAGAAAATCTATTGAATATCTCCAAGAAGCAATTACATTAAATGATTACAATGAATTCCCAATATATCATGCCCTCTCGCAATATAATCTAGGTAACACTTACAGATTTCTTTCAGAACTAAACGATAGAGATACTAATCTAAAAAAGGCATTAGAAGCTTATAAAATTGCAGCTAAAGTTACATCTAAGTATTATTACGGCCCCACTTGGGAAGAACAAACATTTGATACTAGGCTTTATGAAATATCTCAAGAGGCAGTTAAAGAATTGAAAGGAATACTAAATATAAAATAAATAATGCATGAAACTTATCAGTATTACTTGCCCTATTTTGAAGTCTTTGAGCTATTCTCTTTTATGAAGAAACTAGCGATACATGCAATTATAGAAGAAATCAATAAAACTAAAAATGCATTCTGATATCCAATCACGGTATAAGAATCGCCTACTTTTCCATTTAATTCTAAGATATACCCCATCAAAGGTTGATAAATTGCGCCCATTAAAAATGGGAAAAAGTTTGCAATTCCTGTAGAAGTTCCAGCGATTTCAACAGGGTAAAGATCTTTTATCAAGGCATAACCTAATGCCAATGTCCCAACAGAAAATATCCCCATCCCTAGGCAGATTAAATATAATCCAAACGGTGGAATTGAAGATACCAAAAAATATAGAAATACCATAATTACCAGCAATATAACACTTGATACATTTACTACAATTTTTCTTCTTTTGATAATTCGATCTGACAATACTCCCATCAATGGGCTCCCTATGATCATACCGACGGCTATCATTGATAAAACTCTACTAGCTTCAACTTTTGTCATTCCATATATTTGTATTAGGTACGGCCCTCCCCACAGACCGCCAAATGCTAAATATATGGCCATAGTGCAGAACATCCAGATAGACGCAGGCCAGTAATATTTAAGGCTCAATACCATTATGGCACTCTTAATAATTGGGCCCCTCTGTTGATTGGGAGTGCTATTTTCTACAACTGCCGGCATACCAAGTAAAGGTATACTAGATTCTTTAGAAGATTTATGTGTAACAACTGCTGGCATTCCAAGTTCTTGAGGAGAATTTCTTACAAAAATCCAAACTAATAATGCGAGTAGTAATGTTATTACTCCAGTTATTATAAAGGGGATTCTCCATCCAACAGCATTCGATAATAGCGCAAGAGGTATTGTAGACACTAAAAGTCCAATGCCCCCAATAGCTATTAAAAATCCAGTCATAGTTGCAAATTCCTCTCCTTTATACCATTGTGATAAAATTTTTAGTGCACAAACGTATAAAGTTGAAGCGCCAAGTCCTACTAGAACTCTTCCGAGAATTGCCGAAGATATATCCAAAGATAAACCTAGTATCACAGACCCAATTGATGCAACTAAAAAGAATAAGGTAATAGTTTTTCTAGGCCCCCATGAATCTGACAAGATTCCTGTTGGAAGTTGCATTATAGCATAAGGATAAAAATATCCAGATGCCAATAAACCCATTAATACAGCACCGGCTTTTAAGTCATTCATCATGTCTATTGCAACAACGGCAGGAGCTACTCTGTGAAAAAAGACTAAAAGGTAACCAAAACCGATAATCAAAAAAACTAGCAAACGATATGTCTTGAAGTCAAGTTTTGTTGATTTGGTCATCTGATCGCCATTTTATATTTGTTCTTTAATTGAATTATAAAATTATCTAATTTCATTATTATTGATAATATCAAATTAAATCATATTCTATCTCTTCGAATTCGCCGAGATCTTTATTCTTTCTAACATTGTCCCAGGGAAAATATTTTCCATTCATGGCTATATACACACCAACCGGCAAAGTTTGGGCAAAAGCAAGAGCGCTTCCTAGATTGAATAATCCATCAGAACTCCCAAATTTATAAGGAATCATTGCCCCAGTTAAAACTATAGTTTTGTTATTAATATTTTTAGCCAGTAATCTTGCAGTTTCTATCATTGTATCTGTGCCATGAGTTATCAATATTCTTTCTTCTTTTGTATTTATGCAGTTTTCAAGGATAATATTCCTATCTGCATTTGACATATCAAGGCTGTCTATCATCATCAATGTTCTAATATCTACCGATACTCTGCACCTACCCATGTTAAGCATCTCAGGCAGATGCGTATCCTTGAAAAATAGCTCTCCTTTGATCTCATTGTATTCTTTATCAAAAGTTCCTCCTGTGACGAATATCTTGATTTTCATAATATTTATTCTGAGCTCAAACTTAATAAATATGCTTAACGTATTATACAATGTCGCTATCTTTTAATAAAAAAAAGGTGGGTAAATGTCTGAAAAAGAGAGAATTTATGTTATACATAAACATGACGCCACACGACTTCATTATGATTTTAGATTAGAAATTGATGGGGTATTAAAGTCCTGGGCAATACCAAAAATTCCCCCAAGTGTAAAGGGCGTGAAAAGGCTAGCCGTATATACTGAAGATCACCCTTTAGATTATGCTAATTTCGAAGGAACTATCCCTGAAGGAAATTACGGCGCAGGGAAAGTTGAAATATGGGATAAAGGAACATTTGCACTTATAGAAAATGAGAAAGATAAGATAGTAATAGATCTAAATGGTAATAGACTTAATGGGAAATATTGTCTTATTAAATTCAAAGATCAAGAGAGGAACTGGATGTTATTCAAGTGTGGTGAAACGGTAAAGTTAAAAAATACTAATCCTAATAATAATCATGGAAGAGTCAGCTATTAAAATTGGTCAAGATTTTTGGCCTTCGATAAAATTGAAAAACCTTTTTTATACTTACTTACTGCTAATTCTTGTATTTGGTATTCTTTCTTGGTACTTGCCTACAATGGTAGTAGTCTATTTCTTTTCTCCACAAACTGTGAAAATAATTGTTGTTGCAATAACAGTAATTCCTATTGCTATTATTATTATTTTCACCCTTTATTGGATACCCAAATATTATTCTTCGATTGTCTACAAAATGACTGAAACTGAAATTACATGGAACAGAGGTGTGTGGTTTAAAACAATTGGTGTAGTTCCCTACAATAGGATTACTAATATTGATATTAAGCAGGGGCCAATATCCAGAGGATTAGGTATTGCTTCGCTAAAAATACAAACTGCGGGTTACTCTGTATCTTCAGCTTCAGGTGGTTTTTCTGAAATAAAAATAGATGGCATGAAAAATTATTCAGAAGTCAGGGATATGATCTTGGATTTTGTTAGGGGAAAAAGGCCTGTGGCCGTTGAAACTTATGAATCATTGAATGAAGGCGATGTGAAAAAAGAACTAATAAAAATTAGAAAGTTATTGGAAGAAAAACTCAAGTAAGTTGCTATAAATATGCCAATATTCCCATTAATCCATGTATCAATGCAATAACTATGGAAATAATTGCAATTGTTCTATGTGTTTTGAAGTGACTTTTTATTTTTCCTTTAAAAACAGTAGATATTGAAATGGCAATTAAGAAAAGAATTAAAGCCATTACTCCTAAGTAGAGTATAAACGGATAGCCTAAGATGGGGTAATAAGATATCTGATTTAACATAAATATACCTCATTAATAAATATTTTGACAATTTATAAATTTTTTGAGTTTTCATCATACGTTGATTGTCGAATAATCTGTTGTCCATAACTTTTTAAATAGTTTTCAAGTTCTTAATAAACTAGATGTATTAGATAAGATTGACGATAATAATTAATATTATTGCTTATCAATATCGAAACATTTATATATAATTATTGCAATAATATATGTAGAAAATGAGGAGTTTATATGAGCGGATCATCTCTAAGTTGTTTCACAAAAAGTGGCTTTCTAGTGCCTTTTTGTATTTGGATAGTGTCTTTAGTATTTGTGGCAATGCTAAGAATAATCTACGGATTTTAGTATAAAGTACTTTTCTTAAATTTATCACACATTATATTTTTAAATAGATTCAAAATAGCTAGTTTAGGTGATTCAATGTCAAAAATAGTTGTAGTTGAGACGTCTCAAGGAAATTTTGAAGTTGAGTTAGATACTGAAAAAGCACCAATCACAGTTGAAAATTTTTTAGGTTATGTGAAAGATGGGTTTTATGATGGTCTAATATTTCATAGGGTTATAGATGGCTTCATGATTCAAGGCGGTGGGCTAGACCCAAGTATGAAAGAAAAATTAACTAATCCACCTATAAAAAATGAAGCAACAAATGGACTTAAGAATAAGAAATATTCAATAGCAATGGCAAGAACTAGCATAGTCGATAGTGCAACTTCTCAGTTTTTCATAAATGTAGCAGACAACTCTTTCCTTGATCATGTCAACACAACACCTCAAGGATTTGGATACGCAGTTTTTGGAAAAGTAATCAACGGAACAGAAGTAATTGATAAAATCAAAACTGTGCCTACAACTTCTAGGAGCTCCCCTGACGGAGTTTTTCACGATGACGTTCCTAAAGAGCCTGTATTGATAAAAAAAATGTATATCAAAAACTAATTCTTTTGTTTTCTTTTTACCTTTAAGAAATAAGCACGTTTCAACTTAGTCTTTTTATTACTTAATTTTCTGATATGGACTTTAGAACTTGGCTTTTCATCTACCAAGTTTGCAATTCTAATTTCATTTCCTTCTGCCTTGTATGCCAGAGACAAGTGGCCATATCTATCATTTTTCTCTTTCGTATGGATAATTGCAACATTTTGTGTTTTACCAGTTGGTTTATCTTCTTCTAGCCATTCTTTTATTTCCTTTGGTTTAGGTTCTGCTTTTACCTTTAGTTGCTTTACTTTGGGATCTTCTTTCAAAGCTTTTCTATATTTTAGAAAACTCGAAACTCCTTCCTTCTTTGTTATTTTAATTTTCCGTGGATTTACTTTCTTTTTAGTCCCTGTTATTTTATGCAAATTGTGTAGTGCTTGAATTCCACAATCCCAGTCTTCTTCATTATTGTTCCATCGTATCCTTTTTCTTGATTTCATATTATGGCCTTTTGTCAATTTCTATTTAATTTTTAGATATTTAAGGATTATGAAATCAGAGATTTATATCTCATGATTAGAAGCTTTAAAAATAATCTTCTAATTTATAATTCCCTTAATATTTTTGGCCATTATTCATGCTAGTTAATTATTTATATTGAAATCTAATAAATTTTTAAATTTCAAGTGAGCAGATGAAAAGATCGCATATAAACTATTATATTGACATTGGAATGGGAATAACATTTCTCATATCTTTTTTAACAGGAGTTATTAAATTTAAAGGGGCATTATTATTTTTTGCCAAAATTGGTATATTCTTCTCTACCTATTGGACTACTCTCATACATGAGTGGGCAGGGTTATTAATGGGTGTATTTGTTTTTATTCATTTATTACTTCATTTTAGATTGATTAAAGTCTTGAGTAGAAATTTATTAAATTCCAAAAATCTTATTAAGAAATAACCTATATCTAGAGTCAGGTGATCCTATGACTTTTAATAATCTTAATGATATAGAAGAGATAGATATTTTACCAAAAATTAAAGTTAAGTTTGTTCATTCAAAAAACATGACATTTGCTTACTGGAAAATCCAAGCAGGAGCTATATTCCCCGATCATTCTCACCCCCATGAACAAGTTGCAACTATGCTCGAAGGGGAGTTTGAGTTCAAAGTTGGAGCAGAAAAAAGAATAATGGAACAGGGGGATGTTGCGATAGTTTTGCCTAATGTAAATCATTCTGGGGTTGCATTAACAGATTGCAACATTATAGATGTATTCTTTCCCATTAGAGAAGATTATGTTGAGCTGACTAATAAAAATAAGAAAAAATAAAAAATTAATCTAATTTTATACTACCGCCACCTCTTAGTGTATGTAGAGCATTAATCGAATCCGAAGGTCCTAAACCCCATATTATAGTTATATTTTGGCCTTTAGTAAATGCTTTATCGTATTTGTCTCCAGTATTAAGTTTGCGTTTGAATTCTATAATTGTATATCCGCTTGCTTCACTACCACTAATTTCGATTAGATCATTTGTACCACCAAGTTGCTCATCTGATGGATGGGGGCCAAAATCTCCAGTAGAATATTGATCAAGGGCTGTAGGGGTTCCTTCACTTACAAAACCAAAAATCATGTCTGCATCTCTCATTGCAATAGTCGGTTCAAACCCTATAGAGACCCATCCTGAAGTTTGACCTTTCAAGGCCATGTAAATATATTCCTCATCGTTGGACCAATATACTGTAAATCTTCCACTTCCAAATTCTCTGCTGTTCTTGTATTCATTTTGTGTTATAATCCCATCTGCCTTCCATAAATTTGTTTGTGCTGGGAGCTCAGGGTCTTCAACTGGTGTTTCTGCAGGGGGCTCTGTAGTTTTGGGTTCCTCTGTGGATTTCGGTTCATCAATCGGTGTTTCTGTTGCACATCCTGAAACTAACAATATAGCAATTAATGCTATTCCAAAAAAAGCGATTCTTCTCATATTTTATCCTTCCATTAAATTCTCTTAATATCTAGATTAATAATATATAAAAATGTTATGACTATTATTTATAAAACAGATTATTCTGAAGAGATTAATAATAAAAAAAATGCACAGTTTGTCGCTTCACTGGAATATGTGAAGGCTCTAGTTTGTTTCGACGTCTCGAAACAATCTAAATCCAAGGAGACAAAAGAAAAAAGCATGAAGCATGCCTCTTCTTTCCTTCAAACGCAATGTTTGATTAAGGATTTGACCATGACTAGAGTTTAGTTCCAAAAGATTACAGGGCTTCTATATCGGGATTTTTAGGTCCTGATATAGTGGAGCTAAGTAATCATAAGGAAATTACTTCAACATTAGTCTAGTGAAGTTTCGACCTGTGCAACATTGAATATGATTCTTAGATTATTTAAAATTATCTATTATACTATATTTATAATTTTAAAAAATATATTTATATTATTAATAATATCTAATTTTAAACATCAATTGTTTATTAATAGTCTAAACTAAATAGAAACTAATACCTAAAAAAAATAAATTGGTGTTAATCATTCTATTAGTTTTTTCCTGTCTGGTATATATGTCTATATATAAAAAAAATAAATCCATAAAAAGATTTAATAGGTGACATCATATCTTATGAAAACAAAATTCTTCTCCAGTACTTCTACCCTATTTAATTTTAGATTTAGGGTATTAGTATTTCGTAACGATTTAAATAAATATTGAGACTTTTCACCAACAATAGATGGGGTAACAATCAGGCTTAGCTCATCAACTAGTTTCTTTTCCAATAAAACAGAGTTTAGAGTTCCACCTGTATCCGTTAATATTGTTTTTATGTTGTATTTAGTATATAACGTATCAAGGGCAAAAGGAAAATCAATTTGATCTTTACCAGATATAATGTATTCATAATCTCTTTCTTTAAGATAATTGATATAATCTACTGGCGAATCCGCAGATAGAAGAACTATAACTTCTTTGCAATATTCAAATCTTCGATACATATGCATTAAGCCTTTAAGTCTCCCTTTTGTATCTACTATTATCCAAAAGGGTCTTTTGTCATCTATTCCAAATTCTTTTTTTCTAAAATCCTGTTCTTTTTCTGGGGGAATTATGCCCGAGTACATCTCTAATCCAGTTTTTGCTGTCATCGAACCAATAAGATGCGCGTCCGCTTCATAGTTTCCAGCAATTTGATAGTGAAGGCCTACATTGCATTCAAAATTCTTTATTGAAGAATCAATACTAATTGTATTGTGAATAATAATTTTTGGCTTTTGCATATTATCCCTAAAAGTTAGATGTGCGACATTATTTAATTCTTTTTATCAAACTTCCAAATCAAATCAGAAAGAGATATAAATTTTGATACATTCTAATTTTGAGGTGAAGCTTATGGATTACATAGATAATCCTAAAATGTTAAACTATAATTTTACCGGGAGAATTGTACTATCAATAGTTTTAGCTTCAACTTGGTTAATTTTCCTAATATTGTGGCTATTCTTCTATGCAACAAATTATAACATTTATCAAAACATTGCAATATTCTTGATATCTGTAATCCTTGAAGGAACTCTACAAGCAGTAACTTGGATACCTTGGGGGATTAAACAAGAAGCAAAAGCCAATTAGTATTTTTAGTAGAACATTGAATATATTTTTATATTAATCCATCATATAATAATAGAGAATATGGAAGATTTTAAAGTTGAAAAGGATATTGAAAGCATTTTACTTCCAAGTGAAGAAGTATTGCACGCTGCACAACAATCAAGAGTTAAGAAGGGTGGCTCTTTCACAACTCCGGCCAAGATCTATATAACAAACTACCGAATTATTTTTAGAGATCCCAGCATTTTTGGATTAAAAAAATTTGTAAATGATTATCACTTTAAAGATATATCAAATGTTAGGATGAAAAAAGGTGTTCTCTCCACGGAAATCTATCTAAACAGTAGATTTGAATCAGACGAAGTTATTATTTCGGGACTTTCTCATGAAGATGCCGAAATCGTTGTCAGACTTATAAGAAACGGGATATACGGAAATTTTGGCCATAAAGAAGATTATGATTCCAACATTGACTTAAAATTTCCAGAAAACGTAAGCGAATATGAGAACATGGAAGAAAATGAAGCCAAAACAGAAGATATTATATCTAACCTTGAAAGATTAAATGAATTAAGGAAACATAATGTAATAACTCTAGATGAATTTAATATTATTAAAAAAAGAATAATTTATGAGAACTCAGATAAAAATACAATAAAGGATATCGAAAGTGAAGTCAAGACAGAAGAAGAGCCAAAATATTGCAAAGATTGTGGGAATATTTTAGATTTTACAAGAGAAGGGGATTATCGCGGTGATTATGTTAAGTTTTACAAGTGTAGTTTTTGTAATAAAACATACGCAAAGAGATCTGAATAGGTGATAAAATGAATAAAAATTATGAATGTGATGTGCATGGGGTACCCATGGATGAATTAGAGAAGAAACAGATTTCAAATAATCTTATTCTTAGAACTTTTAAATGTCCGGTATGCGGGAAAGAAAAAAAGTTCGTGGAATATGGGTGGACTGGGTAGAATGCTTATCTAAATATGATTACCTAGAAGATTTGTGACAATTGTTTTTCACGAAATAATTTCTTTAACAGCTTTTAATGGCATCTGCGTCTTAATAGAAATATCCTTTTTGGACATTCCTAATTGATGTAATCTTTGAATTACTTCACTCATTGGTTCTGCAACTTCTATAATGAATTTGTCAGGGTCATAGAATCTAAGCACTCTCTGGCCCCAAGGCTCTTCTTTGACTGGGTGGATAATCTCGACTTTTGATGAAGATATTTTTTCCCAAATTGATTCAATATCGATTGTCTCAAAATAAAGTTCGATATTATTATTAATTTCCTTTCTTTCACTAATAATTTTGTTTCCAAAAATTATTGTATTTGCACGTTTTTTCTGCCAAATTGAAAACGCTTTTTTAAATACAACATTTTCTCCAAAATCCGCTTCTACTTCAAGAGAAAAGATATTTTGATAAAATTCCCTTGAAACTTTGATATCCTCTACAAATATTACTGGCATTGAAAAGTAAATTTTATTCATGAATAGCTTAAATATAAGTGGTATTTACGATTTTTCATAGTAATACCCTTTTCACTAGGTAAAATTTATAAGATACATTTTCTTATATATTAGGATGGAAAAAGAATTTAAGAGAATAATAACGCCTGTTGACGGTTCTGAATCGTCAAAGAGGTCTGCAAAAAAAGCAATATATTTGGCAAAGAAAATGGATGTTGAGTTAATTACCTTATATGTAGTACATGTACCTATAAGCGCTTATGTTGGCCCACCATATTCTCCAGTAATCTATACGGACGATACCGAGATAAAAGAAATCAGAAAAAAAATGAAGAAGGAAGGAGCTTTAGTATTAGACGAAATAGAAGAAATGGCTTCTAAAGTTGGATTAACAATCACCAAAAAGATATTAGAAGGATCTCCCGATGAAGAAATTATAAGAATATCAAAAAAAGACGATTTGATTGTGATGGGGGCAAAGGGCATATCAGCTATAGACAGGATTTTCTTAGGCAGCGTTTCTGAGAAAGTACTCCACAATGCATCGTCTTCAGTCATGGTAGTCCGATAAGAATGTTTGACAGTTGACATTCTGAGAATATATTGTTATAAAAGAAACAATATATTTTTAAAATAGCTATCTATTTTCCACATAACTGCGCAAAACATCACCTTTTCCTAGTATATTTTGTGCAGGCCATGTGGGGAGTGCAACCCCCACATGATTAATCTAATTAAACAAACTAGCCCAATAATTAAAATTTTAAACAAATACTATTATTTGAGATTATGAAGAGTTATAGAAAAGAACTATGGTTTAACACAAAAAGTAAAGTTGAATTCATTAATATCACTTCACTAGTCGAAGAAACTTTGGCTGAGAGCCAAATAAGAGAAGGATTGTGTCTTGTAAATGCTATGCACATAACTGCAAGTGTTTTCATTAATGATGCTGAAACAGGTTTACATCAAGACTTTAAAGACTGGCTAGAAAAAAACATCCCTTATAACCCTGAACTTTATAGGCATAACAGAACCGGAGAGACAAATGGTGATGCGCACATAAAAAGACAGTTCATGGGGCGAGAAGTCATGATTGCTATTACTAACGGAAAATTAGATTTTGGCCCCTGGGAAGAGATCTATTATGGGGAGTTTGACGGGCAAAGAAAAAAGAGAGTATTAATAAAAATAATTGGAGAATAATATCCTTTTCTAAACAAAAATATCTATAATTTTGGAGATTAGATTAATTCTTCTACCTGATTTTTCAGGACCTCTTTTTTACAAAATATTTTACCCCAATGCTAATAGCTATCAATAATGCAATAATGTCATCAATCCAACCTATAACTGGAATAAAATCGGGTATAAAATCAATAGGGCTTATAATGTAAATTAGATTTAGAATAATGAATACTATTGCAGCTATTGACTTAGGATCCTTCAATAACGATCTGTCTTGATTTTGCATATCTTTCCCCTTTAATGATTATCTTAATACCTTATAGATCTTTACATAACCATTGTCGTATTCAAGTTCAAAGTTCTTAAGATCAGTTTCGTATATAATAAGCCTAGCAAATAAAGTGTCCTTTAACGTTGGAGGAATCATTATCGCATTCTGTGGGGTTAGGTAAATTATCTGGGCAATCGATTGAAGATCATATTGTATATTCTCATAAACAAAATTCTTTCCTTGTGGATTTTCAACTACGAAGTTGGACACCCCATATCTTTGATTTGCCTGCTCTATATAGCAATAAGTTACTTTGTCATCTGTTACAAGATACAATCTAGTATCGCCACTCTCATACACATATGTAGTAGTGGCACCGTTTTTTGAGGTTCCTCTGAAATAGAAGTAAGCAGTGCTGAAGACATCTCTCTGTATTACGGAATTTAAGACTCCTGTCTTGATAAGAAGACTTTGGTCTACTATCACATGTTTCATTGTAAATCTATTGCCTGTTTGTGCGTATGCAGCTTCTTCCATTGAAAGTAATCTTTGCATTGCAGTTGAATCTGACGAAGCAAGTAATTCTGAATAGCCACTTATCCAAGGGCCCATTCCTGTTCTCATTCCATCAGATATAGTTCGTCTATTCCCTACTGTTTGTATCCAGTATCCATAGTCCCACCAATTACAAACAACTTCATCTTGAGGTGTATTACCATCTAGCCAGAGCAAAGCTGTAAGCCAGTTATCTGTAAGATGCGGAACTAGACTAGTCTTATAGTCATTTGAGTTGTAAACAGAAATACCACTAAATGCGATAAGTACTATCGTAGCCAAAGCCAAAGCTTTCTTGGGGTCAAGGTATTTTTGGGAAAATTCATATATTCCAATTATCCCCAAAGCCGCAAATATTGCCAGAGGAATTGCGAAGAAAAAGGCATTTCTTAGCATCTGATAAGCCATAAAAGCAGTAAATAAAAATGATCCTAAAAAGAAAAGATTTTCATTTGGCGACGTTTTATTTTTGATTTGATAAATAACATATATAACTCCGATCACGGCCAGTATTGGGAATACATAGAACTTGTCAATAACGTCTATAAATGTCATAGCCTGCCCCTGGCCAGATATCCCATGTACGTCAGAAAGTAGTAAGAAAGATAATATGTTGTATCCAAGGACAAAATACGCCGCCGCCAATAAAAGAGCGGACCATGCAAACAAGGCTCCGAGGTAATATGTTTTGTTTTTAACAAAAGCTCTTGTCAAATGCATCAGTGCTCCGAAAGCAAGACCCATGAGAGAAAGTTCTATCCTGAGGGGGTCATTTTGGTAGGGGGGTAATAGAACAAGAGACAATACTAGACCTATAATCCCCGATAGGAGTAATATCCATGTTGATAAATCTCCCATCAATCTGTCTTTTAAAGACAAAGCTTTCTTTTTTTCTTCAATAGCTACAAGTGGCTGTAGAATCACGTACATCCCTATTATTATGGGTATGAAGAAAAAGTTCCCATATGAGTTCGCATAAAGATATATTGAGAGAACAGATAGAACTCCGTAAATAGCCATGAATTTGGTATTTTTTTCTCGGATAATCAATACTGCAAGTAAGAGACATACCAAGAAGAAAGGGGCACCCAAAGTGTCCTTTTCCATAAATCCTCCCGTTGTCCTGTAAATAAAAGCAGGCATAATGGATAAAAAGAATGCCGATATCACAGCGAGATACTTATTCTTCCACACAAAAAGAACTATGAAAAATGTAATCACTGAGCATATGAGGCCTAAAACAATTGGTAATCCCATGTGGACCTGTAAAAGGTCAATCCCCGTAATTCTTGAAATAAAGGATGTCAAAATTGGAACTCCTTGGACATCTTCTTCCAAAAAATATCTAACTACAGTTGGTGTCATCGGGTCTATTTTAGGCAAACCACCCATTAAATAGTAAGAAGCCTCCCTTAGGAAGTAGTATGTATCATAACTCATCATTATGCCGAATCGTAATGACCAACTCCTAAGGTATGCGCCAATAACAAGAGAAAAAGTCAAGAATAATCCTATAATATAATTCTCGTAAGGTAATTTAATCTTGTTTTCGATTGCTTTATTTTTTGAGGATTTCTTTTTCGCCATGATAACAAGTAAAAGATTTATTTTATATATTTATCTAAAAATTTTAAAAAACATTTATATACTTTTAAGTTCAATAATACGCATGCCAACAATAGTGCATTTTGATCTACCTGTCGATGATATTGACAGGGCTAAAAAGTTCTATAAAGAGATTTTTGGATGGAAAATTGAAAGAATGCCCGGAGAAATTGAGTACTATGGCATTTCGACTGTCGATGAAAATGGAAAAGAAGGCATAGGTGGGGGCATGGGGAAGAGAGGAGATCCAAGCCAAAGAATTACAAACTATTTTGGCGTATCCTCTATAGATACTTATTCTAAAAAAATAGAAAACTTTGGCGGAAAAATTATAATGCCAAAAACAAAAATACCGGGATACGGGTATCTTGCTATATGTTTAGATACTGAAAACAATGTATTTGGACTTTGGGAACCTAAATAATCTATTGAGATTAATCTACATAAACACTGATTTTTTTAATATCCGTTGTGTAGTTGTAACCTGCTCTGTTAAGCGCTTCCTTTGAGCGTAAAAGCCACGAGCCGAAAGATCTAACTTCTTGATAATCAGGGTCTAGGGATATGACATTTGTATATCCAATTTTCTTAGATGCAGGCATAAGTATATTTTTAGCAGACCAGTAATCAAGGGCAATTGGGTCGGTACTTACTGCAATTATTTTTGACTGATATGCTTTGTTATAAGATGTAATAGGCCCTCCTTTGGGTATTGCATTAATCCAAATTGCATCAATAATATTTAGAGTAGGCACTCGTGTTTCGGCCATCTGTGTTCCCATACCCCCGCTACCAACACTATTATGGGCATTATGATTTGTCAATTTATCAGAAACAACCCCCATGTAGTGCTTAACACTAGCTGTTACCCCATAAGTTCCGTGGGATTTTAAGACTGGGACATTAATTACCTTAAGTTTATTTGAATCATACTCATTCTTAGTTTGATTCCAAACTCCGTACTTGAAACTAATATAAGTTCCGTATTTAGTTTTGAACTTTGGATATGAAACTATTACGCCTGTATATGGGTCTGATTCTTTGTATACGATATATCCATCTTTATAGTCCCCTTCTAGATATTCTTTAACTTCATTATTAGTTATATTATCCCATAAAAAAGTTGAAACTTTGTATTTGCTAGTAAACTGATTCACGACTTTCTGCATTGATTGGGAAGTATCTTCGGCATTATTGTATCGCCAGTTTAATGATCCTCCGCTCCCCTCTGATCCAAACTGTGCTTGCCCATTGTCACAGATGATTATTTCGCCACTAAATCCATCGGGGTGTTCAGTTATTATCTGTATCAGTGATTTTACTAAATCAGTATTAGTTCCGCCGCGTTCATTCCATTGGGAGTTAACTTTGATAAGTATGACGTCATCAGATGAAATAAGACCATTGTTATTATTTGTTTTATAGAAAGGCTGATTATTTTTTTCCATAAGCTCTATTAATTTTTTTGTTCCGCTATACTCTCCAACAGTATTTTGAATAACAAAAATCTTTGAAGTTGGATTTGGAACTATATTATTTTTAATTCCTAGATCATCTTCTATCAAGTTAATTTCTCCAGGTTTATTATTTAAGTTATTTAAATTCCATATAAGTAATACTATAACAATAACTGCCACTAAACTAAGAATCTTCTTTTTTGATTTAAATAAATCTTCAATATTTAATTTAAGCCCAAAAATAGGGAAGATTAAAGATCCGATAGAATAAAAAGTGTAGGTTGCCGCAGCCCTTTGGCAGGGATATACAATTCTTGAAGGCCTAGTGCCAGACCTTACTAAAAGCCACAAAAATGTAAGGAATCCAGCAATTAACGATTTTTTAAGTATGTCTTGGGACGTATTTTTACATTCACATGCGTGTTTTTTTGATGCCACAGTTTAGTATATGATATATCAATTATTAAAGTTTGTCAATATCATGGCAGTTTAACCAAAAAAGATAAATAGTTTAGAATCAAATTTAATGCGACTACAATAGTAGTCGCTATCCGGATAGTGATTAAATATGAAAAAATTATTCGCTATATTTTTGACCCTAATCATGGGAATAGCTAGTGTTTCTATTGTGATATCAGGGGGTTCAGAATATGTGTGTAATAACTATCCTCCTTCAATGTGCCAGCAATGCACTCATGATCAATGCGCATGTAGAAATGTTCCAGGAACCTGCTGGTGTCATGATTACTGTGAACGGTCGTGCGGTCAAGATTTTCCTACATATGGATGTCCTGTAGACGTAATATCTTCGGAATGCCAAGCTTGCTTAGATAATTGCTGTGAAGTTGAGTCATTTCAGTATTGTCAGCAACAGTGGTTCCACCCTTACTGGATGGAGGTATATAATGACAATGTAAAAGGCTGCTATGCAAAAGATCTACTATGTGTTAATAATTTAATTCAAAATCACTTGTGTCCAGACGTATGTGAAGAACTATACCCAAACGATGAAAAGTCATATCAAGAATGCTGTGAAAGCTCCTATTGCTATTTATATGGGGAGCCAACTTCACAACCATTTTTCTTAGTAGATCAACCAATTACAATAAATGTTCCATCATGTACAAATCCTCGTACATTCTTCAAAGATCCACCACCTTGTGGATATCTTCTTGGAAACCGTAATGGAAATGGTAATGGCGTACATCCAACTTGTTGCTATGATATGAGACAATGTGGATCTACAACAACTCTTGAATGTTCAACACCATGTAGTGGATACGACTTGCCCCCAAACTACAGTTGTAATATGAACGAGATTGTGATTTTGGGAATTGATTCAATTGACGGAGAAATATTAATTAATGGCGTGCCTTATCAATTTGCTGAATGCGTAGGGCCACAATGCCAACATATGGTAGTCTGGTATATTGGTCAGAAGCCCTTTAGTGCAGTACCTGGAATAGTTTTTGTAAATCAAGGCGTTCCAAGAACAATTACTATCAGCGGTACAGGAATGATTACCTTCTATGCAGAGCAAAAATGCTGCTACGATTGCAAACAAAAGCCATCTTTGCCCTCTTCAATTCTCTACCCAAAAGTTGACATTGAAACACTTTCAATTGCAGGAGGCCCAACAGTCATTAAAGACGGTAAAATACTATCGTCACTGACAATATCTCCTGGAATCCAGCAAGCTATGGTGCAGGTAGAAAACAGAGGATTCTTCACACAGAACGATTCAAGGGTCAGATTTGAAGGTCTGCCAGCAGGTGTTACGGTATCAGTCCAACCAGATGCCCAGAAGATAACTGCCCACAATATAGGTACATATTCTGCCATCTTTACAGTAGGTCCAAACGTTCCATCGGGCACGTACAAAGTGACAATGATAGCATACTCTCCAAATGGAGTATTCGATACAATCACAATAGACTTTGTTGTTCCATAATATAATTTAATTTTATCTTTTTTTAAAAATTAATTTTTTTACTATATTTATAGCGTAACTCTAGATTCTTTCATTAAAAAAATAAGTCATATACAAAGAATTAAAAACACTCAAGTAAATCCTAATTAGGGATAAAGATGCCGTTACTACCAACTAATGAAATAGAAAAAAAACTTCCTAAACCCAACACTAAATCGGATAATTCTAAAGATTTTTACATTAAGTTGCCTAGATTATTGCCCTCAAAAGTTATTGAGGAAGCCACACCTGAGCATAATAAATTTCAGAACATCCAATTTATTATATTGGTGACCCTATTTGTCATTATAATTTACATTATCCAGTTAAATAAATAGGCATCTGAAATAATTTTCTATATTTTAATAACTAATTTCCTGTTATCAATAGCCGATTGTCTTATCGTCAATAATATATTTTCTTATTATTTGTTTAGTTGATAAAGTATTGGAAATGAAAATACTATACTTTATAATATAGTGAAATAGTAATTGTATTTCTTAATTCAAATATCCTTATATTGGGGCGTATAGAGTCAAGATGCCTAAAACGGTGATTTTATGAAAAAAGCAATTAGTATATTAATACTGGGCATTTTAGTTGCAACAACTTTTGTTGCAATGACTCCTGCTTCAGCAGCACGATTAGATGTTTATGCAGGAAAAGATGCTATAGCTAACGGAAATAATTTAGTAGATACTATACAAAATTCTAAAACTGGGGATATTATACGTGTCCATGCCGGCACATATTTAGTCACGAAAACTATTATAATCCCTTTTGAAAATGTTAAAATAATCGGTGATGATCCATTCAAGACGATTATTGATGCATCTGGTAACACCGGCAATTGTATAACTACTACCAAAGACAATATACAAATAAAAAATCTTACCATAAAAAATTCTTCTAAGGACGCAATATCACTTTCAAGTGATTCAGAAATATCAAATTGTATCATTACAGATAATAAAGGATTCGGTATTTACGGAGATCTTAACATTACAATAAGATACTGTTATGTCGAAAATAATGGGCTTGACGGAATAAAAATCGATAGAAATGGAATAATCGAAAATATAATTTCACTAAACAATACGGGGAACAACATAAGGGCAGGTATTTTTAGCTCAGTTAAAAATTGCCTTTCTGCAGGTTCAAAAACAAATGATGGCATATCAGTCGATGACCGCTCTTCAGTAATTAATTGCACATCCTCAAACAATTTTGGAAGCGGAATTAAATTTAAAGGACGTGGAACAATATCCAACAGCATTGCAACTGATAATGGGATATCTGGCATAGAAGGTTCAAGTGGAACATCTGTTACTTACACAAATAGCTGGAGCAATAAAAACAATTTCTTGAGAGTAACCCAAGGAACTGGCTGTATTTCAAAAGATCCAAAATTTTTAAGTGGGGCATATACATGGAAGAACTGGATTAACGGGCAAAAAATAGATTACTTCCTTTCTAGAAATAGCCCCTCAATAAATACAGGTTTTGAAACTTCTGACTCATTAGGATTACAAAATGGATGGTCAACTACTTTAGATAATGTTTGTGATACTAAGACAGTTGATATGGGATTCCATTTTGCATCAAAATGTACAGTCTAGAATCTAATAATTTATTTTTTATTTCACTTTCTTTCCTCGAATTAATTTTTTGAAAATACCAGTACAGTTTTACCGTTGCCATCAATCAACTTTAACTTGCCGCCTTCAATTTTATAAGTTTTAACTGATTCTAGTCTCATAAAGTATGTTTGCTCCTGTTCCATTACACCTGGATTAGAACAGTGCATCTTTGTAGCGCCAATTAGTCCAAACGACATAGAGTTCTTTTCTACTGTATACTTGGCAAAAAAGCTGTTGCAACCAGAAGATCCAGAGATTCGCCCATCTTTAGATTCAAGTGTTAAGTTTGTGTTTGACACCGGGCTAACAAGGTGGTCTATATTACTCAAATAGTTATCCATCTTCCATGATGTTCCTTCAAAATTTGGCACGTTCTGACTGGTACAACCGACAACTAAGATTAAGAATAATAATGCTATTTCAAATGAAAATATTTTTTGTCTCATTTTTATTTCCCCCTATTATTACTCATTATTATTTTTATCTTTCCATATATAATCCTATCCATATGATATATCTGTAATTTTTCTTACTTCTATCCTCGTCTTCCTAATAGTTACCTATTTAAGGACAAAATATAATAGAAATTGTTGACATGACCAGTAAGGAAGATTACAATAAATTACTTCTTTTTTTATATAAAGAATTAATTAAAGAAAAAAAAGATGGGATTAGCCCAAAGAATGTTGTTCAAGAGTTTGAGGACTGGTCACCTGAGAGAATCAATAATTCTTATGTGTATTTAAGAGATAATCATTACTTAAAATTTATTTCATTACCCTCAAATTACAATGGCGTATTTGATTTTTGGATTCAAGGTCTTTACCCCTATGCAATTAAGCTTGTAGAGGATGAACTAGAAAACAAAAAACAGGAAAAGTTAAGAGAAATATTCAATGAGAATCCCTGGGAACCTATAAAGTTAATAAAAAAAGACGAAAATAAAACTCTATTTTTGGATGGTTCTATAGGTAAAGATGTAATATACATAGCGGATACTAATATAGCCGTAAATAAGGGGAATATTATTGAAAGAAATCTAGAAAATGGAGAATCTGAACGTTATATTGTATTGGATAAAGGTTTAACAAGTGAGAAAGATGGTATACCCAGTCACTACAAGGTAAAGGTAAAGAAAGAGTAGATATACTAATAATTTTTCTAATTGAAGGTTACATCTATTATTGAAATATTTCTTTCACCCTCCCAACTTCTCCAGTTGTAAGGCGAACTTTAATCCCATGCGGGTGTGTTTGAGAATTAGTCAGTATGTCTTTGACAACTCCACTAGTTAGTTTTCCAGAACGCTGGTCTTGTTTCAATACAATAGATACTTTCACACCCGGCTTAATATTACTCCTGTTATTTCCGTTCATAATTCTATCACCGATTTTAAAACTGAGGATATATAGTTGTAGTATCTGTTCCTCTTATAAAATTAATCAAAGTAAAAATATTATAAATATTTTAGTTGGCCGTATTCTCATAGGCATCAAACAGTATTTTTTTTAACATTGGTACATAGCCATGCCAGAAAAATCCTTTGTTTTCAAACTCATCTTGATTTGATGATGTCCATTTACTAAAAAGATCGTACCCTTTTATCCAGTGTACGTATGGAACGGTATCGATATCTATAAAATCGCCTGCAAAATAATATGAAGTATAATCCTCATTAGTTGAATAAATAACGGCAGGAAAACTCAGCGGTATTTCTTTTTCTTCAAGTTTTTGTCTTCCGCTATCTGTGAGGTCAAGCAAAAAAGACGAATATACAATTGCCCCATCCTTTGGCTTTACTATATCAAACCAGTAATTGTATCTAATGTCCTCATTTATCCCAAAATATTTTTTGCCCTCTTCGGTATACCTCATAACGCATCCTTTTGAGGTAATATCTTTCTTTTGTTCCAAAACAACAATATGGTCATTTTCATCTGCAAAAATAAAACCAGGTCCAGAGAATTTCCATACCGCCCTATTTTGAGCTTGCCAGTTGTTTACCGCCCATACTGGAACTTCAACACCTTCTGAAAGATCATAGAAATATCTGCCAATCCACCCTGACCACTCAACTTTTAATATTTCATACAATTTTAATTTGGTATCTTCTAGCGTTGGGCTCCCAAAGATATTGAACTCTGCTATGAGTGTGACATCGTCTTTTAGATAGCTTTGAATAGCAGCTAGATCATCTTTATACATGCCACCATAAATCAGTTTTGAACGACTTCCTTCTATATTTTCTTCATAGAACTCTTTCTCATATACGCCGTAACTATCTGCAAGGTATATAACATCAATATTCTCTAGGTTAAATGGAACTTTTTTTATTTCATATTTTTTATCCTTCAACGGGAAAAATCCGTAGTAATCTATTTTTTTATTGTAGTTTTTGCCTTCTAATACATATTTTTCATTATTTAAAATCCAGAACAATCCCCTATGCTCTCTGTATTTTGTATCTGGAACAGTGTTGTCTAGGACTAGGACATTAAGTTCTTTATTTTCTTCTGAAATCCATAGCAATACCGGGGATAAAATAATAAGCAGGAATAATAAAAAAACTAAAACTGGAACGATTTTGACTTTAATATCTTCATCCAAAGAATTTTTTTTATTGATAATTACCACTCCATAGATTTTTTTCTAAAATAATCATAGTATCCTTTAAGTCTGACAAGTCCATGTATGCTGCGATATATTGCAACAATTAAAGGCGCCAATAAAATATTGGGCAAATCCCTTTTAATTGTAGGCTGAGATAAAATAGCAACAACTGAAATCAATTCAATAAAAAGGTATATGCCAAGATTCATAATCAAGACCCTTAGGTATACTTCCAATACGTTGAAGAATTGATCAAAACCCTTCCAAATAAAAACTACTAAGAATAATGCTATAAAATATATAAGTCTAACAATAAGAAGGAAAACGTCAGAGAAAAACATACCTGGCGCTGCAACAACTCCGGCTAGGCCAAAATAAGGATTAAAAAATATATTCTTATGCCTCATAAATGTATCAATCTCTCCCCTTGACCACCTTATTCGTTGCCTAATCCAAGACCCCCATGAATCCGGGGCAATTGTCCAAGCAAGGGCGTTTGGGGCATATTCTATTCTTTGTCTTTTTTTTACTTTAAGAGAAAGATCAAAATCCTCTGTGATTGAGCTTCTATCATAGCTCCCAACTGTCTTAATATATTCTTTCTTAAATGCCCCAAAACATCCAGGGACAATTAGTATAGTGCCTAACAAAGCTTGTATTCTTTTTCCTAATTGCATTGAAAAAGTATATTCATAGGCTTGAAATCTTTCAAGTAGGCTTTTCATGTTCTTTACTTTCACGTTTCCTGCAACCGCCATTACTCTCTCGTCTCCAAATGGCCTAGTTATCTCATAAAGAGAAGTTACGTCCAATCTTGTGTCAGCATCCAAGCTAATAATAACGTCGTTTTTTGCCATTGCTATTCCATAGTTTAAAGGGCTGGATTTGAATCCACTTTTGCCAGTTTTTCTATAAAGTTTAATAAGTCCTTTTTTAGCATATGGCAATGCTCTTTGATAGGTCTTATCAGTTGATGCATCGTCAACTATGATGATCTCCTTTTTTTCATCAGGATAACGTGACTCTAGGTATGATAATATGGACCCTTCGATGCAATCTTCCTCATTATGGGCAGGAATAATTATGGATATTGAAGGATAAGTTTTGCATTCTTTTTTTTTGCCTAATGATCTTAATCTTGAGATTATCAAGAGGCCTATTTTAATGACGCTCCATATAAGGTCAACAAATATGGCAAAAAGACAGAGCAATACACCGGTGATTAAAGAAAATCCGAAAAGTCCAAAGTACCATTCTAGAATTTCTTGAATCATTTAGAGAGACCTCAATCTACATTATTTTCTTATTAATTTTTGAATTAGCAGAGATTTTTCCAAATATTTGATTCAATGTCTCATTTAATTTTTTTGTTTCAATGGCCTGAATTTTATATTTTTCACTTAGAGTTTTTGAATCATTCGATAAAAATGGATGGGCTATAAAATAGAGATTCTTATTGGAAAGATCTTTATTTCTCTCATAGTATTCTTTAAGTTTTTCTTTGAATATTCCTGCTTTGTCAATTCCAATATCTGCAAAAAATATTGGTGGATTATCTTCTTTTGTCATGATTGGGTCTTTTTGGAAAACAAGAACATCATATTTGTGCTCTTTGCCATTATCTTTAATTTCCATATTCTGGGCAAAGAACAATCCTTTTTCTTCAGCCATTTTCTTTATGCCATTAATAACTTCTAATTTTGTGCTAATCTGTCCCAAACGTTCTTTATTTGGAATTATTCTTTTTTCAAATTCCCACTCAGTTTGATTAACTGAAGAAGCACTTCCGCATGAGTTACAAACTAGATTGAGATTCCCATCGCCAAAAAATTCTCCGCATTTCCTGCAATGTATCCAGTTTCCTACCTTTCGGTAATCTTCTCCTATTTGTCTAAGATTTTCATCGCACTTGGGGCAAGTAAGATTTATTCCTTTCTCAAATAAGGAATACATATCGACATGTCCACATGAATAATGTTCGATAACATCTCCCTTTTCTAAATAATCTGATGCGCATACTGGGCACTTAATAATAACCCTGTAGTCGTATGAGGAACATATTGGACATTTAAAGACAACTGGTGATTTTTCTTCTTTTCTTAAGTAATCATATTTTGATAATATGTCAAGCTTTTTTGTCAGTTCTTCGATTTGTGGGAGTCTATCCTCATCTTTTCTAAGGACAGTGTGGGAATATTCTTTAACTTCTTCCAAAGATATTAAAGCATTAACTAAAGTCCCTGCATTGTCTGAACTTAATAATCTCTCTAAACTAAGATCTGGCTCCTTTTTAGCTTCAACTTCCTTAATAGCAGAATAAACAATGTTTCTTATATTTTCATTGTCCCAAGGTTTTTCAATGTAATTGTGGACAGCTGCCTTATTGATCGCTTCTCTTGCTATCTCAAGGTCAGAGTAACCAGTTATAAGTATCCTTACAGTATCTGGATTCATTTCTTTAATTTTAGTTAGAATCTCTACCCCGCTCATTTTTGGCATCTTATAGTCGGATATAACTATATCAAAGTTCTGATTTTTCGCGATATCCATGGCTTTCGAAGGGCTATCTACTAAAAAGATATCGCTCTTAAATTGTTTTGATCTTTCTAAAGTCTTTTTTAGCGCATCAAGAACCATTATTTCATCGTCAATAATCAAAATTTTATATATTTTTTCTGACAAGAAATACCTCCCCTCAAATAGATAGGTTTTCAAATATAAATATCTTTGCCTTGATAATTATTAGGCTTAAATTAATCCGTTGTCCGAATAGGGAGAGATATAGTTACTTTAGTTCCTTTTCCTTCTTCACTTTCGATTTTAATATTACCTTTATGATCTTTAATTATTTGATAACTAACGCTTAGGCCAAGTCCAGTGCCATACTCTTTAGTTGTAAAAAAAGGGTCAAAGATCCTGTTCAGTTTTTCCTTTGGGATGCCTATTCCCTGGTCTGCCACTTGTATATAAACCAAGTTAGAATCATTCCATGTCTTGATTCTTATCTCTCCGACATCCATCGATTCGGAAGCATTGAGCAGGACATTTAAAAAGACCTGGTTTATTTGGCCCATATTACAGTCTACCTTTGGGATATCCCCGTATTCTGTAATAACGTTGATTCTATTTTTTATCCGATTATGAAGAATTACAAGAGTGTCTTTCATGCCCTGGTTGATATCTTCAAAATTCTTTTCTTCTGTGGGTTTGGCAAATCTTTTCAGAGTAGTTGTTATTGTGGCTATCCTTTTTATTCCATCTGAAACAGTATCAATTGATTTTTCAAGTTCTTCGAATTTATTAGTTTTAATTCCCTTTCTTATGCTATTGTTTTTTAGCTCAATTATATCTTCTTTTACAATTTCTGTTGTTGCTTTTATGTATGATAATGGATTATTTATCTCATGAGCAATACCAGCTACTAACAATCCCAAAGATATCATTTTTTCAGATTGTATTAATTCTTGGGTTTGTCTTTTGACTTCCTCTTCCAATTTAGTGGTGTACTTTATTAGTTCTTCTTGCATCTCCTTTTCTTCAATAATGTTTTCAAGCCTTTCAGCTATTTCATCTATCAGATGAATTTCTTCATCCATAAAAGGTCCATCATTAATATTTGGCTTTTCCTCAAGATAACATATTTCTAATTTGCCAACTGGCTCTTTTTTTATTAAAAGATCTCTACTTCTTTTCCACTTTGTATCTTTAAAATTATTTGTTTTGTATTCTTTCCCATATAATATTATCCTTGCGCATGCTATTTCTGGGTACTGCCATGCATAGGGCAATGTTTCTACAATTTTTTGTAAAACTATTTCTTTAGATCCTTCAGTCTCTCCAACTATGTTTGAAATACTAAAGAGGCATTTTAATTCTCTAACTCTTTGATTAAGGATATAATTTTGGCGTTCAAGAATATTTTTCATTTTCTCATGTTTAGTCATATCGTGGAAAATACCTTCTATTATCGTAATCTCTTCTCCTTCGTATCTTGGGAATACCGTACCTTCTACAATTATTTCATTACTATCCTTTTTCATAAAAATAAGTTGAATATTAGTCAGTGTTTCTCCATTGTATGCTTTTGATAAAATATCCCGGAAGTATTTCTTTTTATATTGGGGTATTATATCCCAAATTTTGAGAGCGGCGAGCTCTGATTCTGTATAACCCAAAGTTTCCAGCCATGAAGGATTAACAAGGTCTATCCCCCCATCTATCTTTAGACTACAAATCAAATCATGTGTACCATTAAAGATATCATGATAGTTTTCTTCACTTTTTAGTAATTTAATTTCCATTCTGTGTTTATAAAGTGCAACTTCAATAGCGCTATACAAACCTTCTTTTTTGTAAGGTTTAATTAAATATCCGTATACGCCTGATCTCTTTGCTTTTTCTACAATTGTCTTATTCCCATAGGCTGTTGTATAAATTACGGGAGTGTTGTAGTATTTGATTATCTTTTCTGCAATTAAAATTCCACTTTCTTCACCGCTAAGCATTATATCCATCAAGACCAGATCAGGTTTTTTCGTCTTTACTAGTTCTAGAGTTGATTTTTCAGTCGAGCATTTTCCAACTACCAAGAATCCTAATTCTACTAATAGCTCTTCAAGCAACAAAGCTAAGTCTTCTTCATCCTCTACAATCAAAATCTTATCTTTTTCTGCCATTCTACAATCTCTAATATTTTTAATCTATAATATTATGTATCTCTAAAATATAAATCTACGCTTTTTAGAAAAGAAGATTTAGCTAGATAAATAATAAGGTACCAATTAATAGATGCTGAATTAAGATTTATCTTCGCATTTAGCAGGCATCTGACAACCACATTCATCTTTTGCGCCTGGAATAATTGTTCCCTCTTTACACCAGTCTGGATGCGGCGGGGCAAATTCAGGGCATTCTCCGCATTGTGTATTTGTATCCTTTTGATTAACACAAGCAGAAAATGAAATAATAATAAGAAGTAAGATGCATAAAGCAGATATCTTTTTCATATTTAATCCCATTCTTTCTTTTAGCAAATATCGTATATATTAAACTATTCAATATATTAACTATTTATGCACATAATAATAAAAACCTAACAATATATTTAATCCAGTGATTCAATGGACGTTATTAAAGAATTCTCGGAAAATGATAGATTCGCAAAACAGATAGGCATAGAATTAGTTGAAGCATCAAAAGGTCATGCAAAGGCAAAAATGGAAATCAAAGATATCCATCTTAATGCAGTCAATACTGTCCACGGCGGGGCAATATTTTCTCTAGCAGACTATGCTTTTGCCATCGCAGCAAATACTCATGGAAATATTTCTGTAGCTTTAAACGTGAATATTTCATTTTTGAAAGCAGTATCGGAGGGGACTTTATTTGCAGAGGCGGAAGAAGTTTCGATAAATCCGAAAATTGCAACGTATGATATCCGTGTATTAAACGAGCACAGTGAACTAATAGCCACATTTCATGGAATGGCGTACCGGAAAGAAAAAGTTTTGAAGTAACACCTCAATACATTAACTATTTAAGAAATACTTCCCTTTTGATATTGGTGGTATTATTCCTCTCATTGAAATATATTTGTGGAAAGAAAATACAGATGAAAAGAAAAATGAAAGACTGATAAAAGAAGTATCAAAATGTGTAAGTGAAATAATTGGCGCGCCTCTTGATGCAGTAGAGATATTAATAACTGAAATACCCAAGGCAAACTGGGGAAAAGGTGGGATTCCAGCTTCAAAATGGCAAATAAAAAATTAAAAAGCTTTTAATTATGATAATGCTATAATTCTCAAAGTATCTCGATTAAATTATACTCCTTTTCACCTAAGCCTATTTCTTGGGCATAATCTAAGATGTATCTTCCTCTATTGAATATTTTTCGTTTTTCCCTTTCAGATAATTTATCAAGGCATGCCATATCAATAGCTACAGGATCTGTTGAGGCAAATATGCCCAAATCCTTTAAGAATGGCTTCATTTTATGGCCTTCACAATCGCAATTTCTAGTGATATTAAATGCAAATGTTAAGTAAATATTCTTTTTTCCATTATGGGCTGCATATGCATATTCTGCCATTCTTTCATAGAAATTTTTGGATATTGATCCTAGCCAGTTTATTTTTATTGCTCCTTGTGGGCATATTGATATACAAGAAGCGCACCCTATGCACTTTTTCTTATCAATCCTAGGTAATAACCCAATTTTAAGTGCATCGACAGGGCACTGCTTTTTACATCTGTTGCATTTATTACATTCAATAGGATTTATTATTGGAATTGTATTTGTGTGTTGCTCGAGTTTCCCGCCCCTAGCTGCACAACCCATGCCTAACTGTTTTATAGCCCCTCCGAAGCCTGCCCCTATATGCCCTTTAAAATGGGATACTACTATCATTTGTTTCTGTTCAGCTATTTTTTGGGCAATCTTACAACTTGATATGTTTTTCTTATTTATCTCTACATTGGTATATTCTTCACCTATTTCGCCATCGGCAATAATTACGGGAATTTTAGTAAATCCATGTCTATAAGCAAGTAAAATATGTTTTCTTCTAGTGTTTCTTTCCCCTCTGTAAAGCACATTTGTTTCGATAAAGCACGATTCAATCTCATTCTCTTTCAAATAGTCTATATTCCATCATAATAACTGGGGCCGATATATGTAATATTTTTTTCTTCACCAAAGTGGACTTTGATTGGTACCTTCTTTTCAAGTAAAATTCCTTCTCTTTCAACTACCGTTCTAAGAAGCTCTTTAGCATCAGCTTGTATCTTCTCCTTTGTTGTGATTTGTTTAAAATAAACATTGATCAATGAGTCACCTGCTTGAGATGAAGGGGATAAACACATAGTTATTTAATTCTTTCCCTTTGCTGTTATTTTTCTAAATTCTTATATACTAGAATGAATATATCTATCAAGTTTGAAAAGGTGACTTGTTTGGCATTAAGAGAAATGACACCATATAGAAGATTTATTTCTGCCATAACTGGAGGTAGAGTTGATAGAATTCCCGTGATGACATTCTCAAATTATTGTAAAGAATTAATGGCTTCAACAAACGTTACTTGGCCAGCATGTCAGATTGATTCAAAAGTCATGGCACAGTTTCAAGAGGGCAGGTACAAGGTCTGGGGGGTTGATGTGTTATATTCACACAATGATTTAGTATCCGAAGCAACTATGCTTGGAGCAGAGATTGATATTGGAACAGATATTAGACATCCTTCAGTTAAAAAGCATGTGTTAGAAAATACCAATCCCTTGGAATATGATTTACCAAAAAACATTTTACTCAAAGGAAGAAATCCAATAGTTGAAGGATCAGCTAAGATTCTCGTTGAAAAATACGAAAAATATGTGCCGGTCCTAAGGGCTGTTACGGGCCCAATGACCATCGCAGGTCACCTTTGGGGTGTTGACAGAATATTAATGTGGTCAAAGCAAGAAGAAAAGAAGTTTGAAGCATGTCTTGATATTTGTACTGATCTTTGTATTGAAGTAATCAGAAACTCCGTTGACTCAAGTGGAGTAGATGGATTCTCTATGCCAGACCCTACAGCATCAGGAGACTTACTTGACCCAAAAGATTTCCAGAATTTTCTTGAGCCCTGTTACAGGAGAATAACAAAAGAGACTAAAGATACCGTTTCAATGTTACACATTTGCGGTGACACAAGAGGGTATATGGACAGAATCCCACACTCTGGATTTGACGCATTCTCATTTGAGGCCCCTGGAACATCAGTAAAGGAAGCCGTAATAGGTCTTGGAGACAGAATTACATTAGTAGGTAGTGTAGAAACTATTCCTGTAATAATGCAAGGTTCTAATGACCACGTTTATACTCAATCATTAAGGGACATCGTTGACGGCGTAGACATTCTAGCACCTGCCTGTGGAACTCCTCCCTTTACTCCAAATGCAAATATAATGGCAATGGTTCAAGCGAGCAAGTTAAAAATTTAATATTTTCTTTATTCTAACGATATAATCTCAACAGGGCAGGAATCTATAGCTGACTGCACACAATCTACTAAGCTTTCATCTATTTCTCCTTCTGAATCATTTTTGCCCCGATACCCTTCGGTAATTTTAGAACTCTCTCCAGGAACTAGAATAAAAACTTCAGGGCATGTTGAGCTGCAATTTCCACATAGAATACATTCTTCTTGTTTTATATGAACTTTCATTAGAACCACAAAATACAACTAGGGGTTTCTTTTATAAAATTTTTTATTATTTAAGGCAATACCTAATTAATTTAAAGTAAGAATTGTATATTTATCATAGGCGATAAAATGAAGGTTGGTTTTATTGGAACAGGTGTCATGGGAACTCCAATGGCCTCAAACATTCTAAAATCTGGATACGAGCTCATGTGCTATAATCGTGCCAAGGATAAATTATCTAATCTAAAAGACAAAGGCTCTTTAGTTGCCAATTCAGTTCAGGAATTAATTAAATGGTCAGACGTAATAATTTTTATGTTGACAACTCCTGAAGTTATAGAATCTACTTTGCTAAATAAAATAGAAGACCCAACTATATATGAGGGCAAAACAATAGTTAATATGGGAACAATATCTCCATCTTTTTCAATTAAATTAAATGAACAATTTAAAAAGTACAATGCTAAATATATTGACGCTCCAGTCTCCGGCTCTAGAAAACCTGCAGAAGAAGGAAAATTGATTATACTAACTAGTGGAGATCCCTTAATTGCCGATAATCTCGCCCCTTTATTCAAAACTATGGGCAATAAGATAACATACTGTGGCGAGATACCAAAAGCATCTATGGTTAAATTATCAGTGAATCTATTGATACTACATATGATGGAAGGATTTAGTGAAATGATTAATTTTGCAAAAAAGGGAAATATAGACTTGAACATTCTCTTTGAAATAATTCTTTCAGGCCAAGTGTCTAATGACCTTTACAAGATGAAATATCCGAATTACCTTAAATGTGAATTTCCGGTTCAAGGGTCCGTAAAAAACGGTATAAAAGACCTCAAGCTAATAACAGAAACGGCCAAAGAAAACGAGGCATATATTCCTCTAACTAATCTAAATCTTCAAATGTACCTCAAGGCAAAAGAGTTGGGGTACGAGGAAGAAGATTTCTCTGCTATAATAAAAGTATTAGAAGGCTAGAATTGGTGTAAGAACACGCCGGTAGAAGTTTCTTTAAAATTAAAGGAAAAGATGATATTACCTAAAATACCTAATATTTAATATACCCTCTATATATCTTTCCAATAAAAAGAAAATAATATATATTAAGAAAGCCAATATTAGTAAGGGGAAACTATGCACATTATCTATATCCTATTTTTGATTGCAGTTTTAGCAATGGCTGGGGGCATGGTGATTAAAAATAGTCCACAAATAAGGCCAAGATCAAGACTTAAGAAAGGAGATGGGATGATAATAGGAATTATTATTGGAGTTCTCCTTGGAGTTGGAATTAGTATCCTCTTTAATCATTTTGTGTTTATTGTTATCGGTCTCGCGTTTGGCCATTATATTGGGCTTTGTATAGAAGTTTTGGCATGCCCATCCACATCAGATGAAGTAGTATCATATAGAAAATATTCTCTTGCAGGTACAATTGCAGTGATAACAAGTGCAATTTATGCTGCTTTAACAATTGAATAAAAGATTCTTGAGATAATTTTATTAATTCAGTTTAATTAATCTAATTAAGATATTATGGCAGATATATCAAGTATATCTTTGATGGTTGGGGCAATGGTTATTATAATGGGAGTTTATATTTTATTGTCCCTATTAAGAATCCCTATAAAAGAAGATAAAGAAGCGTTAGTTCCAGAGCGGGCAGGATTCACAAAACAAATGATGCTATGGACACTAGTGGGCGTTATCATTGGGCTTGTATATGGGCAAATAATGTTCAATAATCTTGCTTTAGGAATTCCAGCAGGAATTGGAATTGGTCTTTCAATGGCTGTTTCGTTTGGGGGCTTAGGAAAACCAAAAACTATGGGGCAATTAAAACTTATGAAAAATCTATTAATTTCAAGCATGATTTTTTTGATTATTGGGATTGGCATGTTCCTGATTCTTTTAAGATGAACTAATATTTTCCATAAGCATTTTTCCATTTCTCAGAGATTTTGATGAATTTAGTATACCCATTTTCCCTAATAAACTCAAGAGCCTGCCTGTATTTCGTGTATTTGTACCCATTTTTATTATAATAACTTTGAATTATCTGACAATTAGGATAATCAGGGCAATCTGCGCAAGTTTTGTAGTTTTGCTTAATACAGCAGACCTTCATCTCACACTTTGCTTTACTTATATCTCGTTCTCCTGCATCGTATCCAAGTTTACATCCTCGACAACTTTTGTTGATTAATGCGGGGCATGTCTTGCAATATGCTCCACAACATCCAATATGTTTCATAGAGATATCTTCAGCACTTGAGGCCATGTTTCTATAGTATACCCATAAAATTTATAAACCTCTCTCTTCCCCAGATTTTGTGATTAAATGAATACCAATTCGAAATTTTTCTTAGGACTTGCTATTATTGTTTTAATATTAATATTTGCTATTTCTTTATTTTCCCTAAATTATAAGCTGGCAACTTCAGAGACAAAAGTAAATGAAGCTACAAGTGAGTTTTCTTCTCATAACTATAAAATTGATAAAAGCCAAACTCTTTACCTGTATGTCGAAGATAGAGAAACCTTAGGTGGGCATCTTGAATCTTCAATCATTAATAGTTTGGAAAAAGAAGGTTATATAGTTGAACTAGTCCAAGGATTTAAGGATAATTATGACAATCAAACACTTCTCGTATCTTTACCTGAGAAAAATATCAAGTATAATCCATTTTTTCCAACTTCAAGAATAAGAATGGTAGCTTATTATACTTCAACAGGCAATACAAAATATTTCAATGATTTTAAGAAAGAAAACAATCCTCCAGTCGTGATGGTGGCGGAGAAAGGATACAAAGGAGAATTAATCATAGTTTCCAAGATAGTTCTTGATACTAATAGCAAAGGTATTATATCTCTAAAGGCATATCGAGAAGAATTGTCAAAGTCATTGGGGGCTAGTATTGGAAAAATAATTAGTAAAAAATAATTGTAAAAATATATCTATTTTTTCTTAGTTCTTTTCTCTTTTTTTCTCGTATTAAACTCATAATTTTGCTTATTTGCATCGTCGGATTTCTTTTTCTTTTTCATATTATCCTCTTCATAATATATTACTTCCAACTATTTAATCTTATCTAGAAATCTGTAGAATATCTTCTTAGAAGAATATGGTTTTGATACAAAGTACACCGAAAAGTATTATTTTTAGATTTATTAAATAGGTAGTATTCTACCGTAAAATTTATACTTTCTAAATTAGATTCTCATACCATAGAGGTATATTATGAGTGATGAAGAATGTTGTCCGAAGTTTGACCCAAAACCATGGGATGGGAAGGTATTTGAGTGGAAAAATAAGAAATTTGTGAAGGATAAAGTATTTACTCTTTTTTTTATGCCAATCAATTTTGGCAGTGTTATGAAAAGACTTAATGAAAAAGTGGAGAATGTCAATGCCAAAATACCAGATTGGCTCTGTCTTTCTGATCACACTTCAAAGTTTAACATGGATGTATACCTTGCCGTTGACAAGAAAATTCCAAATGCTGACAATGTGACTTTGAGTGGGAAGTTTTTGAGTAAGGTCTATGAAGGTCCATTTAATGACACGGGCAAATGGTGTGATGATTTTAAGGAATATGCCAAAAGCAAGAAATTAGAGATTAAGAAATGGTATATGTGGTACACCACCTGTCCAAAATGTGCTAAGAAATATGGAAAAAACTATGTTGTAATAATTGCTGAAGTAGGCTCTTAGATTAATTTTTTTTATTTAATTCATTTTCTTTGATTCTACGCTTAACTATTTTTTCAACAAGTTCTTTTGGTATTGGATTTTCAGCTGTGAAATGGATGGTTGTTCCAGATATGTCATAGTCATTGAGCTCATCTTTAAATTCTTCTAAAATAGATTTATTTACTACAAAGAAACTACAATGATTCTTAGCGGCCATAAAGTGTACCAATGCCCCGTGATACTTATAAGTAGGTATCTGGTAGCTGATGACTTCTTCAGCCATAGGGGCAGAAGCTTTGATAGTCTTGCGCAGACCTTCAAGAGTAGCCCTTACATCATGAGGAAGTGCATTAAGATACTCATCTACATTTTTTGCAGGCTTTGTATTCGGATCATTTTTCATAGCTATTTCGCTAAATGAAATTAATTTAAATATTTTTAGATTATTTAAAAACATTAATCAGAAGTATTTATATATAAAATATATAAAATTGATTTGGTGTAATTATGAAAATGCCTGCAAACATCAAAGATATTTTTGAAAAGGAGAGAATACATCAACTTGCTACCGCTTCAAAGAACGGAGAACCAAACTGCTCATACGTAGGCGCTAAATATCTATTAGACGATGAAACTATTATAATAGTAGATAACTTTATGAAAAAAACATTAAAAAATATTCTTGAAAATCCAAATGTAGCAATTGCAATAATTAGGGAAAAGGAAGCCTATCAGATTAAAGGAACATGTGAATATTTAACAAAAGGACCCATCTATGAAGAAGCCAGAAAATGGATGAAGGCAAAAGGAGATAGGTATCCTGCGAAAGGGGCCCTATTAATCAAAGTTACCGATATTTTTTACTCAACTTCGGATGAAAAAGCAGGACTTTCAATATAACACACTAAGACAAAATAATAAATTCTAGGATAAAAATAAAAGGAGGTTTAGAATGAAGATTGGCATAGTAGTATATTCTCAAACTGGAAATACATATCAAGTTGCCGAGAAACTTCAGGAAACTCTTTCGGATAAGGGGCATTCTGTTAATATTGAAAGGATAAATGTGGCTGATGAAAAGCAGAGAGATTTAAATAAAATTCAGGTCTTATCTATCCCCGATTTATCAACATATGATGCTTTAGTATTTGGGTCACCTGTACATGCATTCTCTCTTTCACATCCGATGACCGCCTTCATGTCTCAAATTCCCACCCTTCAAGATAAGAGGATAACATGCTTCGTAACAAAGGGCTTACCGTTAAATAGTACGGGGGGAAATCAGGCAATTGGAATAATGAAGAAAATCTGTGAATCCAAAGGCGGAGATGTATGTGGATCTGGAATTATAGTCTGGAAAAAAGACCGAGAGAAACAGATTTCAAAGTTAACTGAAGAAATGTGCAGACTATTTTAATTTCTATTTATTTTTTAATAATAAATTAAATAAAATAAAAAATTTATTTTATGCGTGCTTTGCAACTGGTGGCTTCATTAGAGCGAAGGCAATGAAAATGCCTATAACAGAGAGCCCAGCAACAATCAGGAAGAATGGTTGGAACGCTCCTAAGATATCCTTCGCCTGTGCAGATACAATTCCACCTATGATTGCTCCAGCACCGTAAGCTGTATAGACAAGACCGTAATTCTTTGCATTATCTTTCATCCCAAAATAGCTTGCAGTAGCTGTTGGAGCTATAGCCAACCATCCGCCTAGGCATCCCCATAAGAGACAAAAGCATATGATGTATGCCCATACGCTGCTGTATCCTGTATACATAACTAAACAGGCAACGATGATTAACCCGTAAGATAGTATCGCAGTATTTTTGGGGGTTAGCTTATCTGTAAGCGCTCCAAAAATCGGCCTAGCTGCACCGTTACAGATGGCAAAAGGTAAAATCAGGGCAAATATGAGATTATTTGCTAAATCTGTACTCATGCCTGCATTGGCAAACACTTCTTTTCCCACGGGCCCGGCAATTCCAATAGCAGTTAGTCCAGCTAGTGTTCCGATTGTGTAACAAACCCATAACCCTTTGAAAGTTGAAGTCTTGGACATCTGATTTCTCATGAACTCAACTTTAGTAGCTGCACTTGTAGTCGCAGCCATACATGCTGGTTTCCATCCTGTTGGTGGAAATCTAAGCATCATGGACATTACGATACTGATGACAATGAAGACAATACCAAACATCTGCAGAATGTTCATGATTCCCCAACCACTTCCTAAAAGGAATCTAGTTGCATAGGTAATGATAGCAGAGGAAAATCCAAATCCTAAGACTGTCAATCCAACAGCAAGACCGCATTTATCTGGGAACCATTGGGCAGAAGTAGTTATTGGTGCCCCATAGGCAATACCAACACCTATACCCCCTATAATTCCATATAACGGGATAAGCATCAAAGGTGATGTGGCAAAGGAAGCTGCAAGCCACCCTATTCCACAAAGTACTCCGCCAGCCATGCATACTCTAGTTGGCCCCATTTTCCGAATGTATGGGCCTGCCAATGGCATAAATAAGGCAAAAAATGCCAAGAATACGATAAACGGCCAAGTCATGTCCATTGCCGTGGGATTAAGTCCCTTTGACTTGAAATGATCAAGTAACGGATTTCTTAAAACTCCATAAGCATAAATTGATCCTAGACACAACTGTAATATAATGCCTACAATTACAATAGTCCACCGCCCACCGGGTGGCTCTCCTGAAGATGCATTTTTATTCATAAATATAACCTCCGATTAAAACTTAATGGATATCTACTGATATTATCAAAATATTTGTAATCAAAAATACCCATCAGTAATGTGTGCGATAAGAGAAATGTCCTTTTAAGATTAACGCAGTTGTTATTGATAAACAAGCGAATTGTTTTTATTCATTGACATCTAATTATGCACATGAAAGCAGAGTCAATCACTTCTAAGCTGATTGCCCCGTGCGGAATGAACTGTGGGATATGCATGGCTTATCTCCGGGTTAAAAATCATTGCCCAGGGTGCAATGGGCCTGATACAAACAAGCCATCAAGCTGTATTAGGTGTATCATCAAAAACTGCGAAACTATAAAGAAGACAAAATTCTGTTTTAAATGTGATAAATATCCATGCACCAGACTTAAAAATCTTGATAAAAGATACAGGACTAAATACGGAATGAGCATGATTGAGAATCTTGAGAATATTAAAAGACTTGGGATAAGGCAATTTGTTAAAAATGAAAGAGTGCGATGGACTTGTTCAAAATGTGGCGGCACTATAAATGTTCACAGGTGGAAATGTTTTGATTGTGGGGTAAAACGATAGAGATTTCCTTAGAGCACTTAATGTCATTTCCTCCGATAAATTTAAATCTTCATTTCTCTTTAAGTTTCTATATCTTCTAAACTGGGGTCTAGCTCTTTGGCCTTGTTAAAGCATGCTTGCGATTCTTCATATCTTCCAAGCTTATTGAGAATAACTCCTTTATTCCACCATGCTTTAACATGATTTGGATCTATAGCTATGACCCTGTCGTAGCTTTCTATTGCTTCGGGGTATCTTCCAAGAGTTCCGAGTGTAACCCCCTTATTATACCAAGCATCAGCAAAATTCGGATCAATTTCTGAAGCTTTGTCAAACTTTTCTAGGGCTTCAAGATACTTTCCCTGATTGTATAGTGTGAAACTTTCACTGTAATATTTTTGGGCATCTTTGGGGTCATTTTCTACTTTTTCTTCGACTTCGGTTTCAGATTTAGTATCGGCCGTAGTATCAGATTTTGCTGTTTCTTCGACTTGGGATTGAGTGTCTGTTGTACACCCAAGAGTAACAGTTAGTAAGGCAATTACCAACGATACACCTAATATTCTTTTATTCATAATCATCATGTTTTTTACTTATCTAACTAATTCTTGCCTTCTGAATCTGTTTCAGTCCAAGTGAAACAAGGGCAACCCCGATAACTATCACCAATAGATTATTTATTAAAACATCATTATTGGGGGTCTGCAATATACCGATTACCGCAAACAAGGCCACTAGTCCTCCAATAAACAGAAGAAAGTACCCTAAAAATTTTCCCATATCACTCACCTTTAAGAAATATTTTTTATATTTAAAATTTTCTTTATTATAGGCTCAACGTGTACCTCTTTTCATTTGTGCTGCCTTTTCTCCATTTCTTGTCGCTCGCTTTCCAAACGATCAGAATAGTTTCCCCAGTTATTCTGGCAGTCTTTACAGTGCCAGATTGGCGAGAAATCATTGACTATGCAGCCTCCAAGGAGGACTTCATGTACGCCTTCCTTTTCTAAAAACTCATATGAAGGCATACCATAGACTATAGGCACGATATTACTTGAACCACACTTTGGGCATTTTGAATTTTTTTCCATATAATTAATATTTCACTCATAAATATTTAAGAGTATCGAAAATAGAGAATTAATCTAAGTCTATGCTTTTGGTATTCTGCTGGATAGATCTGAATAGTTTTTCAAATTCATTGGGTTTCAGGCCATCTTCGTCACAGACATCATTTGAGCAGTAGTAGTTGCCGTCAAATTCTGGCAGTTGAATCCAGCCATTTTGATCATCCCAGACTTCAGCAAGGTAGCTAAATCTTATTCCTCCGCATTTCTTACACGGCCCTTCTTCAGAGATCAATGAAAGTTTGTACATAGTTTCTGTACTATCCCTTCCTGTTAAAATTATAGTTTTGGTGTAGGTTTCTACATATGCCTGCGTATCTAATTCCCAGCTATTCTCTTCGTTAACAAACTCCATTGAATCTACCTATTATTATAATTCCCTTTAGTTTATAAAAATATTGAAGATTTTAACAAATCTGGGGCAAACTTATTAAACATGTCTTACTATTTTCTATATATAAATAATCCATAATTGGAGGGAGAATATGTCAGTTGCTGATGAACTTAAGAATATTGCATCAAGAATTCCAGCTAAAATTAGCGAAAAAAAGGGAATTTATGAATTTGAAGTATTGGTCGCTGAAAGGAAGGCTTTTCTTTCCAAACAGAAACTAGTGTATTTGGCAAAATTTAGAGTCGATGAAGCAAATAAAGAAGTTAGATTCACCGAGATGCTAAAAGAATCAGGGGCCGGAGTATCTTCTGGCGGAATTGATAGCGATATGAGCCCAGGATTTGGCTTCAAAAAAGAATCTTACAATACTATGGCTGGGTCAAGAACAGGGGGCATAGAAGAGCAGTCAAATCTCTTCGGGAAGAAATACCAGTATAATTTTGACTTCGGGGCTATAAGAAAAGAGTTCGAATCAAAGTCAAAGCAACAAGGATATAAATTTTCTTACAAAGTTACTGGCATCGGATTATAAACAATAATTAGTAAATAGGTGAAAAAATGGCCTTATACATTACTACTTGGGTAAAAACTGATCGAGAAGGAAATCCCAAGACCATAAGAAAGCTTGCTAATTTGCCCGATATAATTGCTAACGACATTGTAGAGTGTTTTGGTATTACTAACGTTATATTGGGTAAATCAGAGGGGACTAATTCAGACAGATTTTACTTAGAATTTATGTCAAAGGATATGTCAATAGAATATAAGAAGGATAAAATTGAAATTCTACATACAAATGGAAAAGTATACTCTATAAAAATTGTAAACCCATTTCAAGAAATTGAAGAGGAAGAAGGATGATAGGAAAGTTTTGTTTGCAATGCGGGGAGGAAATACCAAGAGATTCTGTTTTTTGCCCGAAATGTGGGGCGGAATCTCAAAAAACTGGACAAGTAAAAACTGATCTACCGAAAGAAGAATCAAGGGGACAAGAAACTAAACCCATAGGCAATAAGATTAATGGAAAGATCATATTTCTAGTCATTGGACTTATAGCTTTAGTTGGGATAGCTGCATTTGTATTATCTTCGCTTTCTCCCGGAACTGTAACTTATGATAACGAGCCACAAAATTCTGAGGGGGCCAGCAATACAATAAGTGCAATGGATTACTACAATGAAGGCGTATCCCTCTATGATCAAGGGAGGTATAGCGAAGCCATAATCAAATTTGATAGGTCTTTAGAGATAGACCCAACAAATAAGGAAGCTTGGCTTTACAAAGGCCTTTCACTTGACGATCTTGGGCGATATCCTGAAGCTTTAATCTGTTATGACAAGGCAATTGCTATAGACCCTTACTATGTTATTCCCTGGTATAACAAAGGGATAATACTGGGAAACCAAGGCAGATATTTAGATTCCATCACTTGCTTTGACAGAGTTATAGCTATTGATCCAAAAGATGGCGGTGCATGGTACAATAAAGGAATTGCACTTGAATTACTAGGTAGGAATACAGAAGCCGAAGCGTGTTTCAACAAAGCAAAAGAGCTTGGATATACTGGATAATTCGTGGCGGATACAAATGGAAACATTTAATCAATATATGGAAGAATACAAAAAAGAGATGAAGAAAGGTACGATTAGAAACGCATACAAGGGACTGATGGAATACATAATGGATCTGAGGACTCATTTACATAATAAATATCCAGATTATTTTGTGTCAAGCCTTTACTATGGGTATATGGACATGACTTATTTTTCCTTCTCACCAGATTCATTAAAAGATAGAAAGTTGAAAATTGCGATAGTTTTTGTTCATGACACAGTTAGATTTGAAGTTTGGCTTAGCGGGCAAAACAAAGAGATTCAAAGGAAATACTGGAAGCTATTAAAAGAAAGCAAGTGGGATAAATATAATGTTGTACCGACTACGAACGGCGTTGACTCTATTGTTGAGCACATTTTAGTTCCCAATCCAGATTTTAGTAATCTGAAGACTCTAACAGAGCAGATAGAGGAAGGAACACTGAAATTTATTTGTGATGTTGAAGAGTTCTTAGACAAAAATTAATATTTAATGAATATATCCCAGGGAGATGGATTTTAGAAACTAAATACATGCAATGCCAATCAACAATGGAAAACTTTATATATATTTTAGTAAAAAACATACTAATTGAGTGATTATCATGAAAAAACTATATGTAATTATTATTTCTTTGCTGTGTGTAGGAAGTGCATTTGGAATTGCACCTTTAGCAGCTGTTTGTACCGAGAACTGCGATCCACCATTGCCCCCACCCCCTGGAACTAGCACATATACGGCAACTCCCGACACAGTACAAGTAGGCGAATTTATAACGGTGACAAATCACATAACTGGGTATTGGGACGCACATACACCTATTCAAGACTTCACTATTTATGGGACTGGTGGCGTGGTGAAAATCTCTGGGCCGGAGCCTACTAGCGTGCCAATGATAGTGGAAGGAAACTTCGTAGACGTTGTGTGGATATACAAAGCCACTGGTGCTGGAACAGTTGAATTGTTTGAAGAAGTAAAGAAAAAAATGGAAGAGATAGACCCACAGTGGGATGAGAATCGTAAGAAGAGGCTTGAAAATGACGATGCTTCAAAGATAGAAAGAATAATCAAAGATGAAAAAATCCCGATTCATGAGATAATAGATGAAGATTCTGAGTACTGGATAATATTGAAAAAATAATTTTATATTCTAAAACGATATAACAACAATATGCCAATACCAATAACCTTATTTTTTGCAATTTTTGGGATATTATTACTATCCGTGTTTTATTTCCAAAATAATAAACAAAATAAATTTGCTAGGATATATTTAGTTTCAGGGATAATATTGATTTTAATGGTGGTAATTTTTTGGATTGCTTTATTATTGCAATAATAGTAATACCAGAATGCAGTTAATGTTTCTCTGAACTTTTATTTGTGAGGGAAGTAGATTAATTTTCTAATTTCGCCAATGTCAGATAAAAAAGACAGCAAAAGATTAAATACAATTAATTCTTCTTTTTTTTTACTTATAGTAACATTGTATTGGCTTATAATTCGATAAATGAGAAATTAAAGATGTAAAAATGGCTGAAAAAACAAAACTTACTATGGTAGGTATTAACGCACTTACATCACCTTTTCGATGGATAATTGTAACTGGAATTATTTATTTCATTGCCTCTGGCAGTATTGATATATTAAGAGCTTGGGTGTATATCGGCGTTTACATTGTAGGTTCATTAGTAGGTGGCCTTTTATTAGTGAAAAAAGTTCCCGAATTATTAAATCAAAGAGGAAAAATCCAGGAAGGAACAAATAAATTGGATAAGATTGTTATTCTAACATACTTTCTTTTTACTATTGTTGTAACTCCTTTAATGGCAGGATTGGATTATAGATTCGGCATCTCCACATTACCTTTTAGTTTTTTATTTATCGGCGTAGGACTTTATTTCCTATCTGCCATATTTTCAACCTGGCCAATGTTTCATAATCCTTTTTTTGAAGGGACTGTCCGTATTCAGAAGGACAGAGGCCACAAAGTTATTGAAAGTGGCCCATACAGTATTGTGCGGCATCCTGGCTATTTGGGGATGCTAATAGGTTCCCTGCCCTTACCATTTGCATTTGGTTCTCTTCTGAGTTTTGCACCCGTTTGTATCATGATTTGTCTTGTGTTTATCAGGACATATCATGAAGATAAAGTACTTCAGAGTGAACTAGAAGGGTATAAAAAATACGTCCAGAAAGTAAAATACCGTTTAATTCCTTTGGTATGGTGACATTGCTATTTTTTTATCTCAAAGAAAATCAAGAAGAAGATTAATTTATTTTTATTCTTTTAATTAGCGCTTTTTCCTTTCCTTTTGCCCTTCCTTAATCATGTTAGAAGTTATGAGGAAAAATATTGTAATCCCTAGAACATTTGATAGTACCATTGGGACTGTTATCACTTTAACAACATCTAAAGCCGCATTAAAAGGTCTTGCCAAAATTAGTATGAGCCCCATATGGCACAATTCTACTAAAACTGCAATAATCATAGCTTTATAGATCCCAACAAATTCTCCCTTATTGTACTTATAGACCAATCCTCCAATAACGCCTGCTGAAATTGTGGCAATTGAGCAAGGAAGAGTAGTGAAACCATCCCCAAAGTATCTAGTTATACCTCCAATTAATCCTGCACCAAGTCCTATAACTGGACCTCCAACTAGACCAGCAACTAGTGGCCCCATGTCCCTTACATTCGCTATAGCGCCAGAAGGAAGTTTTATCCCAGAATAATTTGCCAATATGGAAAATAAACCAAATATAAATATCATTATTATCTGATTCTTGTATGTAAATTTTTTCTCAATTGCAACTTCTTTAAACTGATTGACAGAACTTACGATTACTGCCATTACGGTGGCCATAAAGACTACTTCTTTAATCAAAAAAGATAAGATACTCAATATTTCTTCAGGATTCATATCAATAATCATCAAAATAAATTTATAAATTTAATTGAATAATTTATAAAATGTGTTATTTGATAAAGGGATTTAGAAAATCAGAAAGAAGATTAATTTATTTTTTCTTTTATTTCAATAAGGATTTTATTTTGTTCCTCGATATCTTCTCTATATACAATTCTAATCTGAATCTCTCTTATTGGATAATTTACTTTCATACATCTTTTCTAGTATGGGCAGGGCTTTTCTAGCTGCACTGTTCTCTGCATCGTCTTTACTATTGCAGAGCTCCCCTGTTATCCCTCCTCCGTCTATCATTAGTGTGGAATAAAAAGCAGGCCTATTATCTGATTTAGCTTCAACTGTCTTATAGGTGGGGCGCTTAATCTTTAACTTATCAAAAATCTCTTTTACCTTGGTGACGTAGTCCTCATAATCCTCAATATTAATGGAGCCATAGATTGGGATAATCTCTTTTTCTATAATACTTTTGACTGTTTCAAATCCTTCTTCTAGGTAAATTGCGCCGATTACTCCTTCTAGTTTTTCACCAGAGTCAATGTGGCATTTTTTTGAAATAATATCTAGAACTTGTCTACTTTCCATAATCTTCTTTTTATTTGTAATATCGCCTGGATCGGTTAACCCTTCTTTAATTAGATGTTCAATTATTACGGTGCTTAACACAGAATCCCCTAGTGTTCGAAATGACCTATCTACTAGGGCCTTTTCCAATAAATCAGTTGTGAACTTATACCCAAGGAGAGTTTCTTTGTTCATGCATATCGCCAATAAAAACCTATAGCAGTTCTCTATTCTTGGGCCAGAAAATTATCTTGTTTTCTTCCGATCGTTCTTCTATCTCGTAATCGCAGAGCTTTCTTATATGTTCCAAATCCTTTACATTCACTTTGTTTTCGCATGTTATAGTTACCGGGATGGAGCTTTTTAGTGAGTTACTCATATCACTCCATGTAAGAGTTCCATTTTTTGATTTGAGAGCCATTTCACTAGAGTATTTGAAATTGTCTTTTGATAGCATTCGTGGGAATTCGATCTTTTCAATATTTATATTTTTACTGGGCAAAGCTAAAATGAATTCCAATATCGTGGCAAAACATTTAGGCTCAATTTCATCAAAAATTATTTTTGTTTTCATAAGTATCAAACAATATTATGTCATTCCATTTATATACTTACCATATTATGTTTAGGTGAGGATATTTAAATAGAAAAGAGAAGCAAACTATACCCCAGATGCTTGGCGCTGGTGGGAAGAGTTTGCAACACATGACCCATTCTGTAAATCTGACCCTGATGATGATCCAATAATCTTGGAAGTTGATCAAGGCAGGTGGACGAGCTTTGGGTATATTATTGCCAAAAAGGAATAAGTGATTTAATTCTCCTTATATTATCTATTTAGCCTAGTCAAATCAGTTAATAAATTGTTCTCTGGCCTTTTTCCTATAAACTCTCTAGATTCAACAATATATATTCTAAGTTATACTATTCAAATCTGTTCCAATTTAACCCCTTAATTTTGCCAAAACTCTATAAAAATTTACCCCATCACTCTATTTTTAAATCACTAAATAACTCAAATTTTTCTGTTTAGTAAAAATATATATTATTTAGTATATATATTAGAATAATTATTGCAATAAATTTTAAGCTCGAAAATAGAATTTGATAATTAATTACCAACACTTGAATTAAATGTATTTAATAATAATATTTGGTAACACATTACCAATATTCATTAAAATATATTATATTTACTAATTTACCTAATAAACAAAAGACTTAAATAGTAATTATGCATATAATTCATATGGCAAATCTGCTAATAGTACTAATTATCATAGGTGCTCTTTTAGCAGGATTAGCGCTATTTGTGGCATTTGCAAGTCCAAAAGGATCTTCCACCAGAGATAAAGGTAATATTCATAAGAAAAGGGCGACTGTCCAGTTCATAATAGGCGTTTTATTATCATTGCTAGGGGCTTTCTTGATGTTTAATGGTACCCTGCTCGGCGAAAATACTGTATCCATTGCAAGAGTTATTGGTATAATTGGGATTGGATTAATAGCTACCTCATACACAACTTTACCCTTCATGATGAATAGAGAAAATAAAAATAAAGAAAAATTGCAATAATCTTATAAAAATATATTCTATATAGTATACTAATGTAAAATAATTGCATTAATTCAATTGCAAATATTATTCAAAACAATATAATAAAAGATATAATAATGAAAATTTATTGCAATTACTGCTTATCTTTGGAAATGGCATCGGATACCAATTCCCAAAAATATTCTTTATCTATTTGCTCTAAAGACTTTATCTTGATATGTCTCATCGTCTTTCCAGTTCCTTGAAGTAATTTCTTTGGATCTTTAAGCTCTATTGCCCTGTAAAATCCTAGATTAACATGGCCGCCAGTAGGAAAAATGTAACATATATCCCCCTTGTTCGAATAAACTGGCTGCTTCCACTTTAATGATTCATTTAGGCTAGGGTCAATAGATAAAATAATCTCTCTAAGCGCTTTTACAATCTCTTTTTTATCCTCGGGCAGATTGTTAATATATTCGCTAACTTCTTTCGAAGATCCGACCATAATATCATAGACTATTTGTTCTTTTAGATTTAAAAATACCCCCTTATACTATGATTTTATTTTTTACTAAGCTACTCTAAACGACTAAAAAAACCGTTTTGCGAATAATAAGATTTTTAACTTCTTGGGATAATGTGAATTATGGGTAAAATAGGCCCTAAATAGCCTGTTTACCTGGCTTTTTTCTAGTATTTATCCTATAATTTATTGCGTATAATGTATATTATACGTAGCATAGACGGTTTTCGTGTAAATTTCGCTAAAAAAGGACGATTTTAGGGACTTTTTAGTAGTACTTAGGACTACAATAAGGCTAATAGTAGGTAAGGGCCCTTATAGTTACGTTCGACATTATTTAATTAGGACATGCCACAGTTTACTTATTTTTAGATATCAAAAGCCTTCTTTTTATTCAAATAAGCCCGGGTTAATTAGATAAAAAAAGAATTTTAGGTATTATTTGAATGCCGCATAAAGTGGTTTCGTGGAAAATAGTATAAAGAGTACTATAAGCAGTATAACGTACTGTTTTATCAAAGCTGGGAAGTAAGCTCCAATAATAAGGCCAAATATCATCGCGCCAATTTTAACAAATGCAATATCCCAGGCGCTTAATTTTCCTGATTTTTTATCTATCCAAGACATTAATCCCATGTTCTCACCATAATAACTGGGGGTAAATAACTATTTATAGTTAACTTACAAAAAAGTTGGTAAATGAATTCCGATTCCATTTTCATAGTTAATATTTGTCTTTACTAGAAAAAAATATAGTATTGGTATTCCATAACTAACATGACAAATAATAATATATTGCAATTATTATATATTTTTATATTATATAAAATATAGTTTTATATAATTATTGCAATTATGTTAATTGTTTTATATAAATATAAAGCAGAGTGTTCAAATATATCACATATCACTCGATTATTCAAAAGAGCATAGGTTACTTGCAACAGTAAGATACTATCAGAAATAATGAGTTAATATGATGGCTTTGCTAGAAAAAAGAAACTACTAATTAAAAATATGGTAATTGGGTTTCAATCTCAAGATCTTTAGAAAATGAAAAGTAAATATTTTTAATATTTATAATTTCTGCAATAATTATTCAAAAATATATTCTTTATCATATATATTGTTATTTTACTGATTTTTAAACTTTTATCAGAGATAGCTTCGGGTTATTTTTAACAAATTTTTCAGAAATATGAATTTTAGTATGGCCTAATATTTTTAAAAATAAATGCAATAATTATTTAATTATATATATTATAAAATATATATTGTTGTTACTAAACAGAAAAATTTGAGTTATTTAGTGATTTAAAAATAGAGTGATGGAGGTTTCTAGAATAGAGTATTTAATTGATTAGTCCGTCCTATTTGAGTAAATATTTTATTTATTAAAGCTATTCAATAAAATAAGGCCATTTAGACCTAAGAATTTATTACTAGTAACCTGATCCAGATCCGCTAGCAGATCCTGTCGCTCCAGTTTGCACTATGAATTGTCCATTCATTAAAGGGTGTACATCGCATCTAAAGAAATATGTTCCAACTTTTGTTGGGGCGTTAAATTCATAAGTGGTAGATGTCATGCCTGCGATTATTGCTCCAACGAATATGGAATTTTTTGCATCTGAAGTTTCGTATACTGCGAAGTTATGGGGTTCCGCATTATCCTGATTATTAAATATTACTTTCACATGTGCTCCTGGAGGTACGGTTATTGTGCTCTTGTCAAACGCCATGTTCTTTGCCATAAGATTGATGGTGACTTCTTGAGTAGTAGTTGTTTTTTGACTCGAACAGCCTGCAAGGACTACTGAAATTAGTAATACTCCTATCAACAAAATATAAATATTTTTCTTCATTTATTCCTCCTTTAACTTTAAAATTAATTTGGTTTCATAATTAATAAGTTTCTAAGTATTTAAATTTAGTCCAAATAATCAATAGTTGTTCGAATATAATTATCTATACTTGAAAATATCAAATATTTAATTACAAGAAATATAAATTAGTATTGCAATAAATATATAATAATATACTTTATAGAATATATATTGTTGCATCTGGAAATTTTCGCTGAAAAAAAATTGAGTAATGGGTTAAATTTTTATAGAGTTTTGGCAAATTTGAGGGGGTTAAAAAGAGGGGCTGGTACATATCATCGAGAGGATATATTGTGGTTCTAGGACGTATTCAGAGAAAAAAGTCTGGTTTTTTAACTGATTAGGGTAGGGTAAACTAGTTAAAAATGCATGTTGAATGGATTTCTAATATATTGACAACAAGATTTTTAGAGTTATTTAGCCCATATAGGCACATGATGGATCTTCTGCTAAGATATTGTTTGATTTAATGTATGCTCTTGCCCGGCACCCACCACATATTATTTTGTATTTGCAATCTCCACACTTGCCTTCCCAGTTATTTCTATCCCTCATTTGGTTTAAGGCATCATTATTTTTCCATATTGATTTAAGATTTCCATCTAGAATATTGCCTAAATCCATTCTTAGAAAAGGGCACGGCATAATTGTTCCTTCATTTGATATGGCCAGAAGGAATCTGCCTGCGGAGCATCCTCCAACATATTCTATGTATCTGCCCCAACCGGGTTTATCAAATTTGGTGAATCCGATTTGCATGAGCTCTTTATTATTTTGTTTTTCATAATGCAGCTGAGAGATTTCTGGAGCTTGTAGTACTACTATTTTTCTAAAATATTGATCATACTCTTTACGCTTATTTATGATTTCTGTTAGAACTTTTTCCTTATCGCCGTTATCTA